>JAAUYG010255272.1_pt1 | contig 10564 bp, 6 predicted proteins | sample 7278091 | NCBI WGS metagenome assembly JAAUYG01 (sample SAMN14350201, study PRJNA611818) | marine sediment metagenome | isolation source: surface marine sediment (0.6m) | place: French Polynesia: Moorea | collected 2018-08
GAATCCAACTTGCACTCGGTGGTATGACCATGAGTGGTTGAAAGCCGACTATAAGCCTGATTCACCACCCACCCACCCAATCATATCACTGTTCGCGCTGTCGTCACTGTGATGGCGAAGTGGTTATACATTCAACCAATTGCCATCTAGTCCAAATTACTCACCTGCTTTCATTGAGTAAAATTCGGGCACTTCTCAGAGCGTTTTACACAAGGCGCTATATAGACGATGCTAATGGGTTATACCTTTGAGAAGTACTCCGTTGCTTTACCATATAAGGAAGTTGATGACACATAAACGGGTATTACGGCCAATGAAGCCAGAGCCTTGCGTGATCGCTAGCATATGGCTCTGGTAAGCCAGAATGGCTTTGAACAGATTCCTGGCAGCACTGCCAAGTGAGGTATTGCACATCTCAGGCCAAGGACGAAGCTGATTAAACCTGCTACTATCAATCATCTAATTTACTGTTAGTTCACCGAGATCGCTGCATTTGAGGCTTTCTTTCATATTTTTTCCATCATGGAAATAGATATCACCCTTTCAGTCATGTTCTTTAGACTCCGCCTATGGCTGTAAGCTTTCGCCATTCTCCAGCCAAGCCAATTAACGCATTGTCCATGTGAACGTTCCTGCTCGTTCCATTACGAATTGGTTATATTATAATTTTGTACATAGTGACTACCAGTTTAACCGACAGGACCAATGTGTGTAATAGTAACATGCAATATCACATATAAACGAATGCAAATAACGCGCCCCATCAAAATATGCTACAGCAGCTGAAAACATGCTGCTAAAAAGTCATGCGAGGCAATAACAATTCAACTGAGCAGCCTCTGGGTAAAATGTTCATTCAAGTACTTCCTTGTACAATTTTCGACCTTGAACACAATCACCCTTTTAGGGTATCAATTTGACGCGTTATGGTCAAGGTCATGGTAATAAAATCTTTTTGACTGTGCCATTCAGATCTATACATATGTGAAATCGAGACAGACCCACTAAAGACGTCTTTGCCTCCAGGATCAACTTAGACTTCTTGGCGCTATGTTTCCATGACCTCGAGTCGTCAAGACCATGCATGGGGAGGATATTTTTCGTGGTGGGAGGCACCCACATTAATGCTCCTTGACGTGTTTGTGACACCATTTTGCCAATGCCACGCAAATCATTTTGCCCAAAGATAATTGAAATGTAAATAAGGAAACGAGAATAAGAAATCCACAGTTGAATAGTCAAATGATATTAGAAAAGGAAGCGTGAAACACAAACAAGCAAATAACTTCAACGAGCTCCTTAAATGGGATATAAGGTCCAGTTTTACTGGTGGACGACCCCACTTTGTTTTCCGTTTTCAATCCGCACATTCAATTTGGAATTCAGGGCACGCTTTAACCCTATTTGTTACCTTGGAACATCATCCCTGTTTCATCACAGAATAGGTTCTGAACGCTTATGGACATGTCATGGCCTCTATTAGTAATACATGTACCTTTCTTTGTAACCTTCTGCGAGAATATCCATCATTGTATATTTCCGCTTACATTATAATTTCACTCTCTACTTTGGTAACGTCTAACATCAAGAAGATGACAATAATTTCCGATCGTAATTCGAATACTGTTTGCAGAGCTCGCACTGGCTATACGTACATGGCTTTAGGTTGAGAAATACCAAGAGAATCATGGACCTTGTTATTCTAAATCGTTCTGCTCAAATCTAGGATACAGAAGATCATTATTGTCGGCCATTGATTGGTGCTTTAGCACAAACTGCTTAGATGTTTTATGGAATTATGTTTTTATATAGAATCATTTTGTACTTTCAGATGATATCTTAGAGAACTTCGTCACACTTTCACCAGATGACGGTGCTATATATCCCGTGGGCAGCACCGTGACAGTATCTGTGACTGTGGCGACGGAAAGTCCGCATGTGCTCTATGTCTCAATAGATGTCGACCTCAGTGGTCCTTATACTTTTGGTGGATTGATATGTTTCATTCTTACTGAGGGATCTTGCTCTGCAAACCTGACATTCACTAGACGAGAGCTGGCCTATATAAAGGTCAAGGTGTATTACGGCTGCACTACAGTATTCCGACACCATACTATTGCAATAGGCGGCATGGGTAAGAGTACCTCTTTTTTGCTTGCAGAAATACATAATTTGTCTCAATGTCAACATTTTGATGTTAACTTAATGAAATTATGACCAGTTTGTTCCAGTTAATCAAAATAGTTTAAAATAGTGTGAACCCAATGCATATCATAGCAGCAGGTGTAAACTGCTGAGTGTTCCAGTTTAACTCCACATATATACATCATTCCCCAGGGGTGCAGAGAGCAGCCTCCCCGTGGCGCACCCTGGGTATCGGGTCTTGTCGGACATTTTGTTCAGACTTGGCCTGATAGCAAATGCGGTATGACCCTTTTGGTGTTGATGTGCCGTTAAACTTTGATATCACTCACTCACTACATCAGTCTCCATCTAGTTATGGGTTGAGAAATATTGAACACCTTTACTTGTTTTCTCATTTTGCTTTTGGTTGTTGCCCCTGCTGCTAATGTTGTTATAGTTATTGTTGCGATCTACCTGCATAGTGGTGAGTACAGAAATGTGTAAAACATATATTTAATAAGTTGCTGTGTTTACTTTTCTCCTTTTTGCCTTTAAATGCTGCTTCCTATCCATCTACTACCAATGCCCATGGAACAGGCACTGGACGTACACACATCAATGCTGCCTCCGAGTGGATCCACGTTCTAACCATTGGGCTGTCAGTTGGGATAGCAATGTTTCCATTGCCGTGAGATCCATCTGTACACTGTGTACAGAAAACAGGAATCCTGGCTCAAGTACCGATACAGTAAGCTGATACACAGAGGCGTGGCATATGTTTGAGTGCCTAGAATAATAAATGATAAACAATTATGCCTGATACATTTGTATTTCGAAATGATTTGACAGCAACTGAACAGGCGATCCATTCCAGGATCCGGGTTCTTTTGAAACAGCCTTTAAATGTCTAAAAGGGATTACCAAAATACTATGGGTTATTGTTTATGCATTATATGATTAGTGAACTTATGCTCAGTTCTGAAGTTACGATTTTACCTTTGGTTTAAGTTGCTCAGCAATCTAAGTTTTCTGTAATTGGATAGAACTTCAACCAGTGCAGGCTACCGTGTTCAGGCCATGAAGAACCTTGTTGTGAGACTTTAAGACAAGTAAAGCAAAACGAAAAAAAAATGTCTAATGAGTGTATTTACGGTGCAATATGGCCCATGTGGGGATAATTTGGAGCTTCAATTATTTTTTGTGATATATCTGCAAAGCTGAACGAAAGGTTATTATATCCAATAAAAAACCGTGCTATGTACCTGTGTGTGCGCTTCGACGTTATTTTCAAGAGACGTTATGCATTATTCCATCCTTTGGGCGCCTAATCGGTTTTACCTATACAAGGTAAAGGTGGACACTAAATATTCCATAACTACAAGTCTCCAACCTGTTGGATATTAAATCTGTTTCTCCACTACAGGAAATCGTTGCCCTTTTTTCTGGGCAAGTGACTAAAGTGTGTCAGGCACCTCGCACAAATTGCGGTGGGAGAGAAAAATGTCCCAGACTGGCTTCTAATTCATTCACGACCCATTGATCTGAAATCGAATTTTGGATGGCGCTGACAGTGTGAATTATAATAACATGACAGAGTGTGAATTATAATAACATGACAGAGGGCATTTGATCTCACCTTGTCGTGTGTAGATCTTCGCTCCTACTTCGTGTTTCTCACTGTCACACTTACATATGTATCTCAGATGCCAGCGTAGAGAATTTTCAAATATTTATTCAGGATTTATATACATGCATCTTTATTTATTCGCCACTTGCTATCCGAGCAAACTAGCCTCACCAGCTGTACTTCAATGTATTTTTTTAAAGTTTGTAGCAGATTGTATATTTCAATGTTTTGTACAGTTTATAGCTTCTGACTATCGGGTTAGGTAAGGGCCTCTGATTGTACCAGTTGTTTTCGTCTCTTTGTATATTTTGCATTTCATGTAGCATACATTGAAAATAATCTTACTGACTCAGAAGTCCGATGCTACACGAGCAGTGAATTACAAAGCTCATTTAAATTGAGCTTTAGTCTCCTCTTTTTTCCTGACATCATCTGAACTATAAGATAGGGCATTTTTGCGCATCATCAGAGCACACCATAACCAGCTCATTTTTATGGAACTTTTTTTTTTAATTTGGCAGATGATGATATATATGGGTAAATAATGCTGGACCAATGAAATATATATTAGACATGAACAAGTGAATACAAATTTGACAAGACCAGACCAATGAAAAATTTCATTCTCCAGACTCTTGAACAAATCTGCTGCGTGTACAACTGTTCGTAACTAACGCATGGACGTGTATGTCTCTCTATATGTACAATATACTAGTGTATAGGTCTGTATTAACTATATTATCGGTCACCCAAATTCATGATCAAACTATGTCCTGTTTCTGGCCTAGGATGTTTTAATAGAAAATACATAGTTATTTCTCTTTCACATTTGGATATGGTGTATCAAAATATAGATATTGTGAAAACATCAATGTTTCAACGTTAAAAATTGGACCTTTTCATGAGAGAACACATTAAAAAATAAAGAGTGTCAAGTCCTTGATATTTATAAAATAAAGACTGTCAAGTCCTTGATATTACGATTTTCATGGTCTTCCTTGTCAAGAAATCTATTTCTTCTGAGTGCTATTAAATACTCGACATTTAGCTCGATATTAGGCTCTCTCCGGTTGGATATTATTTATCCCCACCACAATTAGTACATGCTATGAAATTTGTATACGTGATATCCAGTTACAATCATACTATGATTATCGGGGAAGAACCTGAGTCAACACGATGGGAGTCAAAAGTTTTGTTGTATCGCTTTTTGTATCATGCTTCGCTGTGATTGACCCGAATAAACATACATACACACATACATGCATATTTCCTGGCAAGGCAAGTCTCCTTGATACGGAAGCCCATTGGTATCAGGGGTCGTATATAAAAGTATCTGGCTACCGCCAATTAAAATTAAAGTCTGTTCCACCGCCAGTATCCTAGAGCCCCTTGCCATTAAGTGTGCCTGCTGCACCTGATTATGTCCTAAAAATAATCAAATGTGAAAGCGATTATAGTCTGTTCCACAGTCCGCTGTAAATGCAGAACAGCCCACGTACATTTCTTGTTTCTGTGACTGTTATCAATCTGGTGAATGCAGAAATCCTCCGACAGTCAGTGATTTCAGTAAGCCAGGAAGATAAGAAGCCAAGTGAACCAGAATATGACAATTGATTGCTTATTAGCTATTTGCCTAAACTGAAAGGAAGTTTGAAATATAATGTGCCATTGATAACTTGATTTTTTGCTCATTTGCCGTGCAAAGGGACAGAACGACCAGAAGACTGCTCTAATTGCTGCACATATGCAATAATAGTAGCTACGATCTCCCTTTTCCCCTTTGGTATCCCATTTACATGATCAACTGGAGTCTTGCATTCTTGCGCATTGAACAGATTCCTGGGTGGCAGCACTGCCAAGTGAGGTCTTGCACATCAGGTCAAGGACGAAGCTGATGCTATCAATCATCTAATTTAATACTGTTAGTTCACCGAGATCACTGTATATTAGAGGGTCTTTTTTTCATTTTTGATTCACCGAGATCACTGTATATTAGAGGGTCTTTTTTTCATTTTTGATCATGGAAATAGATATAACCCTTTCAGTCATGTTCTTGAGACTCCGCCTGTGGCTGTAAGCTTTCACCATTCTCCAGGAAAGCCAATCCGCGATTTGTCGATGTGAACGTTCCTGCTCGTTACACTACGAATTTACTTCTATTATTATTTTGTACATAGTGACCAGCAGGTTAACTGACAGGACCAACGTGTGTAATACTAACATGCAATATCACATATAAACGAATGCAAATAATCAACAGGCCCCAACAAAATATGCTACAACAGCTGAAAGCATGCTGGTAAAAAGTCATGAGGGGCAATAACAATTCAACTGAGCAGTCCTTCGGTAAAATGTTCATTCAAGTACTTCCTTGTACGACTGTCGACTTTGAACACAATCACCCATTTTTGGCTATGAATGTGACGCGTTATTGTCAAGGTCAAGGTAGAAAAAATCCTTTTTGAGTGAGCCATTAAGATCCATATGCATGTGAAGTCAAGATAACCCCACTAAAGACCTCTTCGCCTCCAGGATCAACTTTGACTTCTTGGTGCTATTTTCCCATGACCTCTACGGCTTATAGTCATCAAGATCATGCAATGGGAGGATATTTTTCTGGGAGGGGGGCACCCACAATAATGATCATTGACGTGCTTGTGACACCATTTTGTCAATGCCATGCAGTTCAACTTGCTAAAAGGTAATTGAAATTTAAATAAGGAAACGAGAATAAGAAATCTACAGTTGAATAGTCAAATATTATTGGAAAAAGGAAGCGTGAAATGCAAACAAGCAAATAACTTCAACGAGCTCCATAAATTGGATGCAAGGTCCAGCTTTACTGGTGTACGATCCCTTTGTAACCTGTTTGGAACATCATTCCTGATCCATTACCAAAATAGGTTTTGAACGTTTATGGACAAGTTATGGCCTCTGTTGTTAATAACTTGCTTAGAAACCTTCTGCGAGGATATCCATTATTGTACATTTTTGCTTACATTATAATTTCACTGTCTACTTTGGTAACGTTTAACATCAAGAAGATTACAATAATTTCCGATCGTAATTCAAATAATGCTTGCAGATCCGTGTCGATAATCGAAGATTTAAGATTACACAGCTCCATTATTCGCACTGGCTATACGCACATGGCTTCAGGATAAGAAATGCCAAGAGAGTCATTGACCTTGCTATTCAGAATCGTTCTGCTCAAATGTAGGATACAGAAGATCATTATTGTCGGCCATTGGTGATTTAACACAAACTGCTTAGATGTGTTATGGAATGTACTTTTATAGAGTCATTTCTGTACTTTCAGATGATGACTTGGAGAACTTCGTCACACTGTCACCAGATGACGGTACTATATATCCCGTGGGCAGCACCGTGACAGTATCTGTGACTGTGGCGACGGAAAGTCAGCATGTGGACGCTGTCTCAATAGATGTCGACCTCGCTGGTCCTTATACTTTTGGTGAAAAGATATGTCTCATTCTCACTGAGAGACCTTGCTCTAGAAATCTGAAATTCACTAGACGAGAGCTGGCCCATATTAAGGTCAGGGTGTATTACGGTTGCACTACGTTATTCCGACAGCACACTATTGCAATAGACGGCACCGGTAAGGGTTACCTCCTTCAATGTCTTGCTTTGTTGCAGAAATATATAATTTGTGTAAATGTGTGCAATGTAAACTTTTTATGTTAATGAAAATATGACCAATTTGTTGCAATTAATTAAATTAGGGTAAAATAATGTGAACGTAAGGTATATCATACATGTAGCTGCAGGTTAAAACTGATGGGAGTTCCAGTTTAACTTCACCATTCACATATATACATCATTCTCCACCTAATGATTGGTTAAGAAATATTAAACACCTTTACTTAATTGGTTTCCCGATTTGTTTTTGTTGTTGCCCCTGCTGCTGGTGTTGTTATTGTTGTTGTTATTGTTGTTGTTGTGATTTACCTAATGGTGAGTACAGAAATGTGTAAAACATATATTTAATAGGTTTCCTTGTTTACTTTTCTTCTTTTTTCCGTTAAATTCCGCCTCCTATCCATATAGCCCAAATGCCTAAGGAGCAGGTGCTGGACGTTCATCCACCAATGCCGTCTCCGAATGGATCCACGTGCTAACCATTCGGCTATCAGTGGTGATAGCAATGTTCCCATTTCCGTGAGACCTGCCGCACTTGCAGTTCAACCATTGTGTGCACTGCATATGGAAGCCAGGACAAGTACTGATATATAACCTGATACAACAGTAAGCTCACGAAGGCACGGCATATGATTGTGTGGCTAGAGTAACGACTGATACACAACACTGCCTAATATTGCGAAATCATGTGACAGGAAGCAAGAGCATATTTCAGGAGCCGAATTCTAGAAAATGTTTACATCTAAACTGATCACGGAAATGCACTTGTTGGAAATGTGATTAGTGAACTTATGCTCAGTTCTGAGCTTAAGATTTTTCTGGAAACTCTTGCAGCTATGTTGCAGAACAAATCATAGATGGAGTTCTAAAACAATATTAAAATTCTCTGTGTTTTGACTTAAGTTACCCAACAATCTGGTAATAACTTCAACCGTTGCAGGCTACGCCGGAAAACACGGATTTTTCCACAAAAATGTTCGGCTTTGTCACATCCTTTTTTTGCAATGAGGGAAGAGTCTTTAGTTCATGATGAACGTGGCTGGCTGTGACACTTTAAGACAAGTAAACCGAAAAGATGTCTGGTGAGTGTATTTGTGAACCAAATGTCATATTCTGGAATTTAGCTCAGCGGAAATGAGATCAAATTTTTGTCTAAGTAAAATTCCACTTCCCATACAATTGCAAGATTTTATTGCCCACATGAAAACCAGTGTTAGACTTTTGCCCACATGCATACACGTATCAAAACAATGGTAATCGTATATCCTGTATACTTTTATATTTCCTACAGAAATATTATCAACATCAAATAAAATTTTCATTAGGGACACATAATAAAAGTTAGACGATGGTTAATTTACTATAATAATGTATATAAATTTTTTTAACACACCGTATCTGTACTATGTACCACTCAAACTTTCACTGTCAGGTGACCCCGATACCCCACCTCACGTGACCACTAAAAGTGTTAGTGTGTCAATTTGTTGAATTATCCAAGCCTCAGCATAGCCCGTTTGAAAGACATCTAAAATATCCAATCTAAAAGTTTCGGTTCATTCTGAAGACAATTTCTAGATGCAAACTTTGTTGAAACCCAGTAATTTTATGCTCCAGTATATCTTTTGTAAATCACAAAGATGTGAAGTATTTTTATCGCAAGGCAATCTTTGCTGATCCCCTCAGTTAAAAATGCAATCCTGGTGCAGTTTATGCAGTTTACACTCTAGATAACAGTTTCTTACTTGCAAATTATCAATTCCACACTTGTTAACCATATACATGTAAGGTATATTTACTCATGCCCATAAATAGAAATACTGGCATTGGAAATGGACATTTACAACTGTGGGCATGTATACTAGTACCCAGCAAAAGTATACCATATTTGCAATATAGCGTTTTTGTATACACGCTGTGTTGCAGTGTAACATTGTGGACACGTCACAACAATGTCAGAGACTTTTTATCAGGCTCATGGAATACGCGAAGTACCTGTGCGTCACCTTTACAATGCTATATTATGTAATAAACCACATACAGAACTAAACGCATGGTCGTTTTGGGGACTGTTACACGTTTTGTGAACGCTTTTACAAAACGGTCATATTTTGGAATGCTACAATGACGTTTATGCAACGTTTTGTTGTTTTAGTAACGTGATTTCATTTACAGCATTATATAGTGTTATCATAATCAGCACTATTATTTTAACGGCATTAAAGCAAGCTTTACAATGCTCTGTTGTGTAAGAAAACTCACATGTGACTAACACCTGAAGCAGTTTTTCACATTGTTTTATACATGTTTTGCTAAAGTGTTTATCAAATAAATATTTCTCAAGCTTGCCACCACGTTTTACTTTGTTTTGTTTGTGATATAAGAGTAATCTGACCACAATGTTGCTGCTGGTCACATTATCAGAGGTGAACATTAATCTGCACTATGCATATTGTAAACCTCTATAAATAACTAAATGTTTATATAGCAAATTATGTTTATTTTACTAGTGCCATGCTATATTGTGTTATATTACGTAATACGTGACTAAAACAGAAGCAGTTTACCATAATGTTACACAGACACAATGTGTTAATATTTTACTGAATGTGGATCTGTACCAGTCTCACGGATCCACATATCGTCACTGCTGTCTCGTGTTGTTAAACCTGCGGCTTCATCATATTGGTTCCACCGATATCACAGTCTGATAATTGCTGCCTGATATGCATAATTTGCATTACTAATATACGCAAAAAACATATGAAGCCACAATACGTTTTTCACTGTTTGGATATTGTGCCCTAGACTTAAGGAAATAATGAATATGGGAATGCCCATAACGACATACATTTTTTGCTTCAGTATTTAGTTATCAAAATATTTCCTTCCTGACATTTTAACTACCTGCCCATGTATCAAGTCAGCTACACTTGCAGAAACTTGTTTATCGTCACAACATTCGTCTATGCAAAAGGAGTGAGTGAGTGATATCAAAGTTTAACGGCACAGCAACACCAAAAGGGTCATACAGTGCCAAAATAGGTGTAAACTGCCCTATGAGTCTAAACAGAGTTCACTAGAAAATAATGGTATGGTCGAATGAGTGCAAAGTCCAAGGCAAAATGTTAAGTTACATCTTGGGGA
>JAAUYG010002469.1_pt1 | contig 10563 bp, 7 predicted proteins | sample 7278091 | NCBI WGS metagenome assembly JAAUYG01 (sample SAMN14350201, study PRJNA611818) | marine sediment metagenome | isolation source: surface marine sediment (0.6m) | place: French Polynesia: Moorea | collected 2018-08
TCAATTCAAGGATTCTGATAAGGATGTAGTATCTTATTGCCAACCGGGATGCCCCCCTCGCGTTGCACAGCAACCGACTGTCTAGTTACAAATACAGATACGGTCATTGGGAGGACCATCAGCCAAGTGGTAAAGGCGCTGGACTCTCAACCACCAGATCATGGGTTTGAGCCCCACCATACGATTGGTTTCATTACCTAGAGTCCCTAATTTGTACCCAAAATGTGCAGCTCATTCAGCCGTAAGCATGGTAAGTGATAACCTGGCAATGTATGTCAGAGAAAGCTATTGTACATGGATCACCAGTGGTGCCTTATAGCCCGTTTCCAGGTTTCACGCTCCATTGAGGAGTTGTGCATGTGTTGGTGTGTCAGTGCACAAAGGGTAATAATATGTAAAGTGATTGAGCTTCTTGGAAGATAAACTGCTAAGAACGCAGTAATTGTATTTGCCCAATTGGCAGGCTACCAGTTACCTGGCCTGCCAAACAAACGAATCTACCTGCCTTGGGCAGGGCTGGATCCAAGCATAATAATTAAGCGACCTATAATAATTATCTGCAATTAAACTTATAAAGGTCTAACAAAATAGCAAGAAAGTGCATCTACATGATGAGCAAAAACGAAGGCCGACGAATTCAATGTGAAAAGCTGTAGAATACAAGTGAGCATCTTCAAAATCTGTAGAAGCTGAAGACGTGAGAATTTTTTATATTTTGTAAAATCGACTTGGAAACTGGGTAAAATATGACTTCCTTCGTGAGATTCTTACAAATATTGGCATGAAGTCAAAAGTTTTCTAAAAGACTGAATTAAAGCATTTCCTCCCTTTATTTATGTGACAAGGCATTTTGACATGATTGCCATTTATAAACACGCTACCGGTATACAAATACATGCTTGTAAGAAAGTAAGTAAGTTAACAGAAAAAAGTAATGGAAAAAAAATAACCAGAAAAATGTAACAGAAAAAAGTAATGGGAAAAAAAATACCTGTAACTGAAAAATAGTAATAGGAAAAAAGTAACTGGAAAAAAAACTGAAAAAAAAATAATAGAATAAACATGTCTCGCAGTATGTGAAATGCAGGCATTTGCCAATTTTTAGATCAGTTTTTGGTTTCTAGTTTTCTAAGGTTTTAGCTAGGGCTGGTTTGGCTGTCAAGATGTCTGAAAGAATTTGTCAGAGGTACATGTACTGCACAGAACATATATATATTTACATCTCTTGAGGCGGTATCGTCGCACATGATGAGGTTCAATGTGGAGCGGTGGGCATTTTAGCTGTTGTGTTACATGTGTTATCAGGGGAAAATAAATTATCTGCCCACTCTATGTTGGATGTATGTATTGGCAGTACTTGCATGTATATGTACTGGTAGTACATTAATGGGAAAAGTGCATGACAGTGTTCAAAGTTCACTATGCATCCCTGACTGCTGAACAATCGAGTAACAAACGAGCGTAACCATGGTAACCCATTACTATTCCATCAACAGTCACAACAAACACATAATTTCCCAGCTTAGTGTTTGCAAGCCACTGTTAAGTTTTTCCGCTTGACTCAGCCCAATTGTTAATTTTTCCTTGTAACTTCTTACTTATTTTTAACAGGGACTCAGGTATGGGTCAGTGCAAGCTGGTGAAACCGGTAGCATGCGGAGGGGTGGAGGTGACAAGTGGTATTACAGATGGGTTGACATCTGTGAACTGGATTAGAACGTCACTGAGTCAATATACATGATATAGGGGCAATGCAAATACCCAGAATGGGGTGCTGATATAGGAAATTATATTGGATATTACAGATATTATGCTTCATACAGCTGTGGCGTCATGTCTTTTAGGATGTGTAGACTGGCTTCCAATTACCGCAAATTGGCCATCCTGATTTGCAAGGAAGCTGACTACCGGTAACTTGCACATGACAAATCGGTCTAGATCCAGCCCTGCCGGGAATCTCTTAAGCCCTGTGTATATATCTACAATGTACATATATTGATGTCTACATGATTTTTGATTGTTGTGTGTTCTTATTTCCTTAATGCTGGGTCCACTGTACCTGTATAATGTATATAATGTATGCATGTCAAAATACCACAGTGGTGAAATTGCCATGTGGTCTTATGATGCTGGGAAGTCATAAATAGATAAAAAGTATAAAGAGTTTAAACTGCATTTGGTCTGTCTTTCTGCCTTTCCAGGCTTTCTAACAGATGACTTGGTCTCCCAGGAAGACAGCGGCAATCAGAAAAAGTACATGGGAGTTTGTCGTCTCCCAGGTGACGATAGTAAGGTAAGGGGGACCTTGGTGACAGATCTATGGATGGCTATAGTAACAGGTCCAAGGTGATCATGGTGACAAGTCTGTCAGGGTCACCATGATCACTGGTGATAGGTCTGAGGGTGCTCATGGTGACAAATCTGAGGGTGACTTTCGTGACTTAGTGGTAGGTCTGAGGGTAATAATGTTGACAAGTTTGAGGGTGTCAGTTGTAACAGGTATGACGATGTGACCATGGTGACAGGTCTGAGGGTGGCCATATATTGACACGTTTGAGGGTGACCATGGTAACAGGTATGACGGTGATGATGGTTGGTGACAGGTCTGAGGGTTACCATGGTAACAGGTCTGAGGGCGACCATCAACCATGTTGACACGTTTGAGGGTGACCATGGTAACAGGTATGATGGTGACAGGTGTGAGGGTTACCATGGTGACAGGTTTGAGGTGACCACAGTAACAGGTGTACTACATGTACTATGCAACCTGTTACAAGCCTAGCTGGGACAGCAGAATTTTGCATCTGTATTTTGTGTAACAGATCCTGCATGCTTGAATAACTACATACTGGTCCCCATTGTAATCAAAGTCATAAGTTTGATTGTTAAATATACATGTAGGTACCTTACTAGTTGTGTTTCTGTCATTTCAGCATCGTCGCCTGGATATCATTGTGGTACCATACGACGAGTTCGCCTGCGCACTGATGTATTTCACTGGCTCAGCACACTTCAACCGATCCATGCGGAATCTGGCAGGGAAGATGGGGATGTCGCTGAATGAGCACGGGCTCTTTACTGGAGTGGTCCGCAAGGTGAGAGATCTAGTTACTGTGGAAACCAGTGCCATCTGTACTTGTGTCAACGTAATAGTGGCATGTATGTGTGTAAATGAAGTCCATTGCTCATTATATATATATAATTTTTTATACTCAAGTTCTTGTTTCTGGAATAGGCATATTTCCATACTTGTATCTCACATGGGTTGGTAAATATTTGTTTGACACAATATTTATCAAATGGTATTTTCTTGACTCATTACGAGCACCCAATTAGCTGCTAAATTGAAATTGGTCTGATTGGCTAATTATGGCTAATTATGGACCAACCATTATGCTTAGCTAATTTTGGATCGACCATTTTGATTCACTAAGCATTGCCTGCATATTATGAAGTTTGTATATTAAAGGTGTTTTGATGGTTGGATTTCATCCCAAAACAATTAACTTTAACAAAATCAATGACAGTGTGCTTGTATACATGTAGCCTTATCTAGCATCCGTGTCAGGTTCTATGTTGCGGTAATACCTCACCTATCCGAGTATCTATCACTACTGTCTGTCCCTTCCCAGGGAGGAGAGAAGCTGAATAAAGGCCGCCCGCTACCCTGTCCTACCGAACAGTCTGTGTTTGAACATCTGGGATTGAGTTACCGACCGCCAGAGGAGAGAGATCACTAGTTTGGAAACACGCGAACACAAGGAAATAACCGATATACTGTACACACCAGAGGAGATGGTCACACTGCCCAACAGACTTCGTGTGCTGAACTTTACTTTAGTCCCTCTTTAAATACGGTCACCGAATCTACAAAAAAAAAGTTGACTGCATTCCTACAGAGAGAAGTAGCCATCAAGGGACAGTACCCAGTGATAACCTCTAAATGTGACTACCCTAGTTAGTACCTTGAGTATATAGCCCAAAGTTCATGTAATTTGTGAAGTGAACTTTGTGAAGAATCACTCGGCCTCATTAGTGAGGTGCTGTTTGGAGAACTGGCAAGAACTCAAAAACAATTTGGCCTCAACAGTTAGGATTTTATAGGGAGGACTGATGTACATGTATATGAAACGTGTACTTCTGGAGGAGCATTGGTCAAGTTCTATGTAACCTTCAATGGGAGCCGATTTTGCTAAAATTAGGCCACATATGAGACATGTGGCTCAGGCTTGTGTGTACCCGTGTCTGTAATGACTTGAGCCAAGGTAACTACCGGTACATAAGAAACTGGGAATCCTGAAAGCATGAAAAGAACGTCATTATGTAAGCAACACATTCAGATTTCCTTTGGACCATTGCTTTCTGAGTTCTGTATATAATGTACATGTATGCGATGTGTTGTAAGAAAGACATGTCAGAAAGACAGTAGATGACATGAGCATAAAATTAATATTTATATGTTGCTAATAACCCCTGTAAACTGTGTAAATAATAATCATATTTATTTAAATTATCATACATATTTATTGCTGGCATTTTGATCAGATCGTATTTTCACACAGTCTATGTTCTGCAACCATGGATATACAGGTTTTAATAGTGACAGATGTTTAGGTACATGTGCCATGTCTTCACTTGTGCTGCAATGATTCATTTACATCAACACACTTTCAGTTGTTTTATATTAAATATTTTGTGAAACGTTGCCTTAATTTGGAGTATTGAAATGCAATCAGCGTACAAATTCAAATTTATACTTCAGCACGTGTGTATACAAGACTTTTGTCCTACACTTAGTAAATCGTATTGCTTGATGTATTGTGCTATACAAGACATGATGTATATTACAGAGAATTGTTTTACATGTGTGAACCATATTCTTCGTTATAGTGTTAAATAAAACAGAAGTTGCATTGTTAACTTTTGTTGCTTTTAAAATCAAAACTACATGTATGTGTATACCGAGTTTCATACACATGGAGACAGGTCGGGAGCAATGTTTTATCTTCCGATGCCTGGTCATAGGTATTATGTCACTTAAGCATATCAGAGAACATGTACATTATGTGGTTAAGAATCAGTTTCAAAAATTCTAAAAGGTTTCGCTTTAAATCGCTGGCTTATCAAAGAAAAAGAAGAGACTACTATTAAACCTTGTCCATTATTTGGTTAAAAAGCAGTTTCAAAAATTCTAATAGGTCTGGCTTTAAATCGCTGACTTATCAAAGATAGAAGAGACTACTATTAAACCTTGTACATTATGTGGTTAAGAATCAGTTTCAAAAATTCTAAAAGCAAGCATATTTGGGTACCGGCTCCTGTGCTATTACTTGCCAATTTACTACTTTATTGATCTGGGTAGGTTTTCGTAATTAACCTGTGCGGAGGATGCATCATCAACATTTATCAGCTAGTCGCTTTCCAATTTTCCGTATACATGTACTCATCCCAAACTTCATTTTTTTAGAATCAAAATTCGAGTTTGAGAGAAGATCTTTCAGAGCCTTTACCAATACCATATCTACAGATTCCCCTTCAGACATGCAGAGGTCCACTCCCGTCATCGCTGACAAATTGTGCATTACATGTAGTGACCACTGTATTTGTTCTTTGCGACATTTATTTCTATCCCAGTGCTAAAAATCCACAAGCATGCATGTTAAACTCAATGACCGAATGCCACTGTTTGCATTAATTTTTTTTATTGTGGATCAAATATCGGTGTATCTATGGTAACAGTAGAGATACAATAGTGCAGGCATAAGTGTATACGTGCAATAAGGTATAAGGTATAAGTGCAATACGTATCACAAGTATGACAATTTTGAAAACAATTTTGACAAAGAGGATTGGATTTTCACAAAAATCTACTGGCAGTAGCACTCAAAAAGAGTCATTTAGCCTATCTCATTTTTCGCTTGCATTTCAATCTATTGTAAATATCTTCTTAGCAACAGTAACAGGGTAAGAAGGCGACAAGCCAGACAAGGTAGACTCCACAAAGTGCAAACGTATCTTCACAATGGAAAGAAAGATTTTTCTAGCAACAGCCCCTTGGACCTACCGCACTGATGATACTGCAACAGAATCAAACGATATATTCTAAGAGTCACACCATTTAAAGAAGATACATTATCAGCATTTCGTATTTACTAATGAATGAATAACAATCAGAGCTTTAAATTAATAGAGAAAATTCCAAGCATATGATCAAAAACCAGTGGGTATAAACCATTTTTGCAAACAAAATTTTTAAAACAAACACACAGCCACTGCATTATACTGGTGGTTCTTCAGCATGCTGACCAGAGCTGTAACACTTAAATAATGATAATATTATAGCATAATATATTGCATTTCAAACAGACATTAATAGTTATGTGTAGTGTTTCCTTTTTCATTCACATTCAGTTAACTTTTGCTCTCAAATTCTGTATATATAACTTGCACAAATGGCACATGTCAAATATACTTTTATATTGATAATTTTGTTGTAAAGAGATCATTTATTACCGGTAAGTATGCACAACATATAAGTCAAAATATGTTAGTTTACCACTTCCCTCGCAATGCCCAGATTTCTAGCATTTTATCCACAAATATTTTGTATTAAGGTGAGGTAATTCTACAAAAAAGTTACATAAGCACATGATAAGCATTAAACTTACATGTGTACAATCTCTAGATGTAAGTTATCATGGTTATAAATCATTTATAACTAACATCTAGAGATTGTGCACATGCTGTACACATGTAAGTTTTTTTACACAGCTCCAGTCCTATAGCTGATCAAAACAACCCGTCATTCAAAATGTGGACCTGGATATTACAATGTATTAGTTACATACATGTACAGCAATTGTCTACTGCACACGCCACATCAATTTCACACTAGACTAACCGATTAACATGACTAAGACAAGACACACAAGTTGAGATGCAATGGTAAAGGGGTAATCTTGGTATTACCAGAAATCCTGCAGGGAAAAATCTGTCCAGCTTCAGTGGAAAATGTTATCTTCTATCTAGCCCATGTAATTCCATGTTTTATGACTACATTGTACCAGCAGCAACATTAGACAAAAAATAGACATGTGATTAGTGGTGTAACGATAATCGAATATAATCGATGTTTGATCGTTTACCTTGCTGATTACGATTATCGATTACAAAAATAAGGCAAGAATTCATCTGCACCACCGTAGCAGTAATTTTTGCGCCGGAAAGGGAAAGCTCAGCGGCGCCAAATCTGATGTTTGTGGTGACACCTGGCGAATGTTCAATGTATATCACTCGTCACACCTCGGCCAATTCCGTGGCACTCTAGGTACGTTTTTGCTGGTTTTCTTGGAAATATAGGCACTTTGATAACGTGATAATGCCGTCCTCGGTAGTGACATTGATGAAATTTATGATGTTTCCCGACTTAGGGTACGTTCCCCTGTATGGAAATATTTCGATTTTCCAAAAATATGTGACGGGCTGGCCACCAGAGAAAATCTAGCCATGGAAAAGGCGATTTGCTCGCACTTAACACATTGAATTCCTTCGTGTTATGTACAAACAGCAATAATGCAACACATTATTGTTACTTATATAAAATCAGTGACAATGTCTATACAAATCAGTTTTGTCTGTGTATCAAATCTTTTGAACCGATTATCTTTAATAATTGATTGATACACCATACCGATTATCAATTCTCAATTGGCAAACAATTCCCACCACTACATGTGATGTCCACAACTGCAACAAGGAGATGTTAACATAGACAACTGAAAAACGCACAACATACAATGATATATGAGGCACTATATATTATAATAAGTGTGCTATATAATTTTATATATACACATCGTAAACAATGGTAAATGAATCACTACCACGGTTGGCACCCAAAGATGTACAGTAATTATACATTTCATCGGTAACAGGGCTATATATATATATATTCTAACAATTAACATGATTAACAAGGCACATGTATATTGTATACACATTACGCAAGTCATAACGGGTACAGTAAATAAACAGTCAGCCACGACCTATGATGCAGGTAAGGTGCAGGGAACAATTTACTTTCAAAATTTTGCACAGCCAAAAATTCCAGCATATATTAAGAAATTGGTATGAAACGTACAATGTAATAGCATATTTTGATGTTAAAACTTGCTATACATTTTTGAACTTGTATATATAGCATTTTTCTGATCTTGTGTAGCAAACTGCACCGCTACACCAGTTAAATTGTTCCCTGGATAGGTGATATAATTGTAGCACCTATCAAGTCTGTAGCTGTTCTATCACCTATCACAATTGCATACATGTATAAATGGTTTCATAATAGTGTCAGGCAGTCTATCACCGATTATGATATTACTAATCAAATACCTGGATATATAAATTTAATGATTTAATATCTGAAATATTTGCTGTAATATGTCCCTCAGAGTAGTTTTATGGACATAATTGTCTATAAAACTGTACAAAGCAGATCTGATTTAGTGTATGTGCTTTGTGCTACTATATCACATTCTGGATCCAGAAGATTTCAGAGTAACAACAGAGCCCCCTGGATTTCACAGCAATCCCAGGCTGAAGTTCCGGATGATTTCCGGACCACTGGAGTCAAATCCAGCCATATCCAGCATGCCTGGATCCTCTGGATCTGCAATGGTGAAGCCGTTGCTGGCCATTGCACAGACGATCAACTTAGCATTCCAGATTCCGGATTTCTTGCGATACTCCCGAAGTGCGTCCGCTGGATGACGCCTTCCAATATATGTCTCGCTGTCAGTAAAGATGATGAAAACATCCACCTCCATCTGTGTACGCATGGCCTCAATCATAGGCAAGGAACAGTCTGTGGCACCCATCTGGATCCTTTTCATGGTGCGAAGAACAACCTCCAGTGACATGCTGGATGTGATATCAATATCTCTGAGGGTGTGAGAGAAAGCCATGATCTTGTGGCTGTTCTCCGTGCGCATTGTAACCATGGCGAGAGCCGCTGCGGCATCCATGCAGGAAATCATAGAACTGCCGTTAATTTTGACCGCCATTGAGCCACTAACGTCCACAGCTAGCAGGTACCTCTGGTTTGTCGCCTCTACAAACTTGAAGCTCTTATAGAAGGCCTCATTCAGTGCCTTGACGATCACCTTGTTCGGCTCCCATTTCAGACTTCCTAGCTCTCCCGAACCTTTCTGGTAGGTGTACAATGCAGTGAGAACATTGAATGGGTGGATTTTTGCTTTCTTTAACATGCTATCATCCTGTAGCCTTGTAGTCACCATATCGCATGCCTTTGCATCCCCGAGTTCGGGATGAAGGAGCTGGATGTTTGTCATCTTGCCAAGGTTCCGTATCATGGCAGTCATTGGCATTTTCTGGAGCAGCTCGAGCCAGATAAGCCTCTCGCTGAGCAACGAAGTGGGAATATGCTCTCGCACCAAACCATGCTTCTGTATCATAGCCACCACCTCAGCTACAGTCTTATCAACTTTAACGTCCTCCACAGCTTCAAGAAACTGCAGGACTTTCCGCAGGCTTTCCGGTGTGTCATCATTGAAGAAATCCTGCTTTGCAACATTCAGACCCTTCACGATATATCTCAACAGGCAGTCGACACCCTCAGAGTTGGCTTTGGGATGAGCCAAGCGGAGGACATCTTTATGGGACCATCCGTTGCGGCTTCTGTACTTGGTGACGTGCATGGCTAGCTGCTGTGGATTGTCTTTGAACTGAAGATACCAGAGACAGACACCCTTCCGATGTGACCTCCCCCACCCAGTACCTCGACTGAGCTTCTCACAGTACTCAATGAATGCGAACAGGTGCGTAGGGATACGACACACCTGGCTCAGCCTTTCATATGCCAGTTTCTTCAGTTTCGAATCTATTTCCTGTCTCGCGCAAACTGCCAAGGCAAAGATCACCGGGTTCTGTTTTGCAGCTCTGCCCTCCACGCTAAACTTGACAACCTCCGCTAGCATCTCTTCCCCTTTTCCCGTCTCAATCAGTCGGAAGATACATTTGGCATTTTCAATTCCTAATTCTTTCTCTTTGATGTAGTAGGTGCCTCCTTCTGACCCTAAGCACAGAAAACGGCGCAGTCGGCACTTATCATCGACTTTCCAGGTATAGCCACCAGCACTGTTCTTCACCTGTGTTGGGTCTATCGGCTGCAGCTGAGACTTTTCAGAATCACCCATAACTGGATGACAATCACCTTCGTTCACTGGTGTATGCTCATATTCCTGAGATGCACATACCGGTACACATGGTGCATCATGAAACTCATCAGAATCACTGTCAGGTGAGTCAAAATCTGAGTAATTTCCACTCATTCTGGAATGCAGCTGCTGCTCATGTAACAGCTGAAACAACACTTGTAAATGAAAGGATGTGATCCAGTTTCAGCTTTCCATCTAATCAAATCAATCCTGAAAGAATAAACAAGAGGCCCATGGGCCTTGACGCTCTGCTTAAGAGCCAACTTGGCCATGGGCCAAAGTTCCAAAAGTTGCACATACACTCTCTTTCTAACCCAGGACGTCGAAA
>JAAUYG010015650.1_pt1 | contig 10563 bp, 5 predicted proteins | sample 7278091 | NCBI WGS metagenome assembly JAAUYG01 (sample SAMN14350201, study PRJNA611818) | marine sediment metagenome | isolation source: surface marine sediment (0.6m) | place: French Polynesia: Moorea | collected 2018-08
ATCCGGGAAGCCAGCACGGCACTTTTGAACTGTTCAAAACTGCCGTGTTCATCCGTGTTCATCCGGCATTAAATTTGGAAACGTGCTTTCCCGTTTTGGCAACGTGTCAGCTCCGCGTTAATACGTGATGCCTCCGTGTACCTCCGTGTACCTCCGTGTTTCTCCGTGTTGCCTCCATGTTGCTTCAACATGGAATAGTATGTACGGTACCACATGGAGCAACACGGTGTCAACACGTTTTCAGCATGTTGTAACAAGGAATAAACACGATACAGTACGGATGATCAAGGAATCAACACGGATGTACATGGAGCAAGACGGTGCTAACACGTTTCCAGCACGTTGCAACAAGGTATTAACACGGAGCAGTACGGGTGGTAAAGGAATCAACATGGATGTACATGGAGCAACACGAACGCATATGGATATACACGGTGCCAACACGGATCATCCCGTGGCAGCACGGATTGCAACTCTGAGGATATAAATAGTGGTGAAATTTGTAATCATTTCATATTTTTATTGGCAGAGAACATGGCGCATCTGACGAGGGAGAAGCGGTTGCAACTAATGATGCCTGTACTATACTCTCTAGAATTGCAAATCCTTGAATGTTTAATATCGATCTCGCCTATTCAACAGACAGCAAACGAATGAGGAACAGACAAAAACGCTGCTATATTTATACACTCCATGTTGATCCGCGTAGGCTCTGTGTTGGCTCCGTGTTGGTTCCCTGTTGATCCGTGTTGGTTCTCTGTTGATCCGTGTTGGTTCCGTGTAAATCCGTGTTACATCTGTGTTGATCCGTGCTGTTCTGTGTTGGCTCCATGGTCTAACAGGGTGTTCCGTGTTGGCTCCATGTTGACATCGTGTTGGCGCTGTAGTCTAACGTGCAGCTCCGTGTTAGCTCCGTGTGCGCTCCGTGTTGACAAGTCATCGTGCTATTTTTTGGGGAACAGTCGAAGTTTTTCTTGCCGGATCACCCCGGATTGCCTAAAACGGTCTTCTGCGACGATCCGTGATGATCCGTGTGAAACCGCGTTCATCCGGCTCTCAGTGTGACTGGGGCTTAACGCATCCAGCATTATGAAAAAAAATGTGCCACTCTGATAGCGTTTGAGTTAAAAGAGAAATGGATTTAAGACCATTCTGACCTGCCATCGTCATGTATCCGCCTTAGCTACACAGTACATGTACATGCTATCCGTGAAATGCCTAGAGGCTGTGGTTTACGACGATGATGTAAGACACAGATTATCGAAGCTAAGAATAAGAATATCAAGAATGAGGTCATTTCGTCTGTCCTCCGATGTCCAGTTATGTCTTTGGTGTGATGCGGTCAACTCGGGGGATCAAACCCGGCCTCCTGCTACTAATGTGGGTTTTTGATGATGTTAAATGTATTTATGTCACTTACCACATGACGTTTCATCTGACTGGTCCCTGCAGTGTGGTCTGCCATCACAGACAAGCAATGCTGATAAGCACCTGCCGTCACAAGAGTGCTGTCCAGGTAGACAGTTCTCGGCTGTAAGGTCAAATAAAACAGATTTAGTCTTACATTTAAGACTAAAAAGCGGATATTAGTCATTTCCATCTAAATGTAATAAATTCCTCCCAATGATTGTTGTGAGCCAGCAGCTGTTACATTCATACTAATTTCATGCCCTTTTTCTATACACGTTATTACTGTATAAACTGGTCAAGGAGGACCCGGGTAATTGGTGAAAGTTGAAATTAAGTGCACAGACTGGCTTCAACGTCACGATGTACATCAATCTGATGCTTAAAGTGTTGCTCTTTGATCAATGCGCCACCACAGTGAATAGATATGGAATCGTGTTTTAAACTGGTGTGAACACATGGTCTTACCACAGTCGGGCATTTCGTCAGCACCATCTGGGCAGTCCTCAACACCATCGCACCACGTCTCGTTGTTCAGGCAACGGTCTATTGCTTCACACTTATACTGGTCTATACCGCATGCTACACAGAAAAAAATATTAAGAAATATATATTTTAGCACAGCATTTGTTAAACTGCTTAACTGAGTCTTGACTGTTTAAAAATCACAGCTAAAGGCTGATATTTCAGCAGTTATTATTTTGTAGACATTTTGCCACACACCCATACCCATGGACATACATATTGTAAGAGACAATGGTAACTGCCTGCCCTCTAAATTGGCACAATATCAACTTGACGTCACTACTTTATTTATTTGTATACCTACACATACCATAATTCCGTCGATATATATATAATAATTATTATACATGTCGCATGCATTGTTATATATACAAATATTTTATTTGTATACCTACCCATACCATAATGCGGTCGATATTTATAACAATGTTTTGGTATTAATATTGAAATATATGGCTGATTTTCTTAGAGTGCACCGGTGTCTGATATCAGGGTATGGGATATACACAGGGGATTTGATTTCATTTTAAAAATAAAATAAAAAATATTAGCACAATATGAAGTCACTACTTGTGTATTTGTACAGCTACCAATGGTGTAATCTGGTCTCTCTATAATGCCCCAAGGATTTACATTGAAAAAAAAAGACCGATTTCCTTACTGCATGTACTGTGTAACAGTCCCTGATACCAGGGAATGGAATATACACAGGTGAATCTGATGCTTGGAATATACACAGATGATGCTTTTCATTTCCCTGTAAGGTAACTACTGTGTGGAATCACTTACTACAGTTCCGCTCATCTGACCAGTCACCACAGTCATTGTTCCTGTTGCACCGATAGAAGCCGGAGATGCATGTACCATTCGAACATCGGAACTCCCCGGGTTCGCAGGCTAAACATAAAGTAACAGCCCGGCACATGCACAACTTGTATAAACAAAAACTATACATGCTACACATTGTACAGAACTGTCAAATGTGCGAGTACACAAAAGACAATCAATAATATTTGAATACACAGGATGTTCTGATTAATATCTCTGGGTGGGCAAACACGAATCGGGCACTGACAGAAAAAAAAAATCAAATTTGCATTTACCTGGCCCGTTGTCAAATACAATGTTAAAAGAAGTAAAATAGCTTTTATTCCCCTTATCCAGTTGACAAAGCGGAAAAAAGTAAAATATGCAAATTAATAAGTGTGCAAGAGGATAGACAAAATCTGCATCTAACAAGACAGTATACAACATTGTACATGTTGTATTGGCAAGCTTATTTACGAGATACATGTACCGTGTATGCAAAAAAGAGCAAATGACAACACTTGTAAATCACAGGACATGATTGACAATTACTGTTATAACAAGGAACATGCATGACACAGTTGTCAGTGTCTACTTACGGCAGTCTCTCTCATCACTACCATCCACACAGTCCCGTCTGCCATTACACCAGTAATGTGGGTTGAGACAGATTCCGTCGTCACACTCTCTGCGACCGTGGCACGCTGAAGCATTTACAAGAAACGAGATAGACTCCCCGTCCATAACGGGTTATCATTTGACGTGAGTGCAGCGGCAACTGGTTAGTACATAAGCTAAATAACGTATAGCAACCATTAAAGTATCAATCATCACTCGGTATAACTCTGAATATGGAAGTTACATATATGGAATCTTGCTTTCAAAAGCATGTAAAACACGGTTACGTACAACAGAAGTACAAATCCTGCCTTTATTTATATGGTCTTTCATATGGTACTTAAACATGCGGAATGATTACTCCATCCCGGCGTCCAAGAAAACAAGGAAAGCCCCCCCCCCCCCCCGCGCCTTAATTTCTATTTATTTTAGCGCTGTTAGCTTTTCATGCATACAAGCAGGGCATCAGTTCATGAAGATACTTGAGTATTATTTCTGACTTAAGTCAGCAAGCTGACCACTGTGATTAGCTACGAATTTGACTTTAAGTCAGAACTCAGACACTTAAGTGCTTTCGAGAGCTTCGGCTCGGGGTTTATAAACGTGTCCTATATCCTCTTACGGCAGTCTTCCTCCACATGTTCTGGGTTTTCGTCAGTGCCGTCTCCACAGTCGTTGTCACCGTCACATGTCCAGGATTTGGGGATACAGAGACCATTGCCACAGGGGAATTCCTGATTCTCATCACACATTGGCTCCGAGGTCACAGTCGTATTACCTAGGTGTACCAATATAATAACGCACCTACAACTTTAATTGAATTACCTAGATGTCTCTGCGGTGGAATTAGTATCCACAATGTATACAAGACCAAATGTGGTTTCAGATATCCCACTAGTTAAAATATTGTGCTGGTTTCCTACACTTCAATATTGTGTACCGCGGGTGATCTCATGCGACTAGTAAGCATTGGTATATTAAGCATACACAAACCTATATCTGACCTAGCTCACATGTTACCATGTAAAGTAACATAAGCTAAAATACGATTTGACTTCAACACTTTAACGCTCCTAGGATAGCAAATGGTTTGCCGAAGGAAGCTCTGAGAGGATCACTGGCTATGAGTAAAATATAGAAGGGTGACCTACAGTATTCAATAATCAATGAAGTACTGCATGGCAACCCGCGTTGATAGGAAGATCAAATCGTATTTTGTTGAAAAAAAAGCTAACAATTCACAAATGCAAGCTGGAAAAGTCCCTTTAGCTAAAAGTGATTGGTGGCGGCCTGGCAATGCTAGCTAACAATGACACATTTATTTAGTTCATTGATCATAAGAAAATATGCAAAATAAACTTCTACTACAATCGAGTACTTACCTGGCCTAGGTGGTGTGGCAGGTGTTGACCAAGGCCACGTAGAGGACGATTGGGATGCTAATAGTGATGCAGAAATAAGTCCTTGTACTTCATGATGCAATTGAACCTTTGATGTATATTTACACATGTTCGTAAATTCTGTAACGTCCATCCTTATTTCGTTAATATTTTAGTCAACTGTCAACAATAACATGTAGCAACAAAACTAAAGATGGCACAATACCAGAGTACATGTGTATATTGAACCAGATTTTAGGACAATCATCACATTTGCATTCCCTGATACTTCAGAAGTTGAAAGATAACGTTATCTTCATTGTGATTTTTTCCTGCGCGCGATTTTTTTTCTAAACGATGCGAATCTTTGTGTCAAGAAAACACAGTTGCACGTTAATCAACATGTGTAACGTAGCCATATATTTTAATACATTAAAGAAAACTTTAGTAAGCGCTGTACATGTAGATAGTCGTATCATGAATAAAACATGAGTTGTTGATATTACTGATCACTATATTAACCTAATGTAGATTAGACCTTACACTCCAACCCTAAGTCTGGGCCATCCAGGGTCTTGGTGCCCCTCAGTGATGAACCAAAGACTTCCATTGGAAGGCTATATACATGTAACTCTGTATACGGTCTTTCGGTGACCTATCTTGGTCATGTGACTACCGCATCCTGGAGTGACTCCCACTGCGCCCCTGAATTCTAGACTTTATAATCCACAGGACTCCATTGCTGTTCTACATATGCTCTGATTTTATCTTCTGTCAGTATGCTGTCAGTTATACGTCACAGTACGTGCTGGTATCTCATCTAATATATCCAATCCTCACTTCCTTGTTGCAATGGATTTTTGTTTGGAAATTCCTTGTGCATCTTTTATGATGCCACGTGTCAACAATACGTCAAATATAAATGCGGCTTTTGATCTTTGGCCATAAATCGAATTACTGTACACAACCGTACCGTAATTGTATAATTACAATTATGTGTCGCAATTCAATTTATGGCAAATTGAATTACGGTACACACGACCATACACAGCAATTGCATACTTATGCAAAAACGCTCATCCATGCCATCATTGCAGTCTGGTTGGCCATTGCAGATCTGCCACCATTCCAAACAACGGCCTTCATCACATCGGTAAAAGCAATCTAGGAACACACGGTAAGTACATGTAGCCCTTCATTCTCAGGCAGTTCGATTTGAAATGAAACAACTTTCAACAGATCAAGTGTCAAATCTTAAAGCAGAAAGAGAGTGTAGGGTCACATTATGTTTTCTGTATATCATGACCATATATGGGATTAACTCAACTCATACATAATCAGTGCTTGGGACTTTGTATATCTTATTACATTATTAATCAGACATCATACCATTCATTTATGTTACTTACCGGTATGAGTAACTCCCCAGGGTGCTGCAAGACACATAATACAGTGATACACGTGTAGTCGGTTGACAATGTTAATAACACGTGAATCTTACATCTAATTGCAAGTATTTGACCAGCACTTAGGTGCAGCACGATATCGTAATACACAGTCTCCTATACTCAACAACAAGGCAACAGATACATGTTTTTCAAAAGTTTATATATCCCTAATGCATCCTGCTTAAAGCATCCTGTTAAACAGTGCCCCATTCTCCGTAAAACGTAATTTGTAATCTGAAGTTAGTAAGATAATACTAGAACTAACACTGTCATTTGTGTTTTGTATATGCATTGGTATATGTACATTGTACATAAGTTTCCACTGCTAAAGAACCCATTACTAATGCATTTTAGAGGTGTATCGTTTTGATAAGTAAATTTGATACTTACTTGTGGGAGTGGTTGCTGAAAGAAACAGGTTCAAAGTTAAACCAAACAAATTTTCTCTTACAATCAGCTCATGCAGCTATGATGCAACATAGTCTAACATACTAGAACACAGCTTTGTTTAAAGTTCACCCCTAACCCGGCATAATCACAGCAACACCTTCCACACACTCCATTCCAAACAAAATATACATTATATCCTATCTAGTTTCGGACAACTCTGTATTTCTAGCTGATTCATAGTACAGTGAAACCTGTCCTTAAGACCACCCGAGAAATGGGGACAACCTGGGAATTAAGGACACCTACTTCAGTCCCTAGCTCTATTAGTACATAGAAATGAACCTGAGAAATAAGACCACCTTAGAATTCAGGACAGTTTTGGGCAGTTCCTTGGGTGTCCCTAATTCCCAGGTTTCACTGTATGTGCCTATTTTTAAATTAGCAGTCGATTTCTAAATTAAAAAACTCTGTATTTCTGGCAAAAGCATAATATATGAATATTTTTACTGCTTAGCTGTCGATCACTATTGCAATTTTAAAATACATGCACGTAGGTATGATAACAACGTTTACTTACTGACAGTTGCGGGTGCTGAAATTAAGACAGAAAGAAAGGGTTTCACAATTAAAGCACACAGATCATTTATACCCACAAGGGCCAACAAAGTTAATCACCAGCAAAACTAAAAGGAAAATATATACCTGGTATGCAATCTCAATTCAGAGAACTCTTGAATTTTTATGTTGACAAACGTGATGTTTTCACTGCATATGGGCCGTTGCTATTGAAATTTTAAAACATGTAATTTTACTTACTAATACTTCCGTTTGCGGAGAAAAGAAATAATTTCAAAATGAAACCAAGCAAGTCTTATAATTTTAAATTCAAGAACATTTACCACGTTTGAATTTAGGCGCCAATGCAGTTACTCACATGCTATAAGCCAAAAACATAATGTCATAAAGAAAAGGTTCAAAAGAACAGAATGTAATACATAAACACTTACATGAACTGGGACAAAATCGTTCATCTGAGCCATCCCTGCAATCCCAGATTCCGTTGCAGATCTGCCACGAATTCAAGCAACTGTGATCATCATCACAGTAGCGTACACAACCTGAAATTCAATATATACTTTATGCCTTATTCTTGGTCTGAAACAGGCAAGGGGTATTTTATGCAGCAATTTTATAGAATGCAGCCTAAATATAACTAATAAAAACTTGGTGTAACTGTATTCAGTATCAGGGTCCTAGCCTACAGAACAGTAGATAATAAGTTCAAACTTGCTGTAAATAAATGACCCTTATAATTTTATAGGTGTTCTTTCGGTGACATGTATTTCCTAAAACCATTGTGTGAAATGTTATGTGTATCTGTCAGTGTTTGTCATTTTGTAAATATTTCATTATATTGTTGTCGCAGAATAACCTTATGGCTGATGTTTTGTATTGTATTGTGTCCATCGTTGAATAAAGTTTCACACAGTCACTCCCCCAGTTGCTCACCCAGTCAAGTACTCATTCACTCACTCATTCACTTTCTTTCTTACTTACTTTAATATATGATGGCATGTTATCAGTATGAGTAACGAGCCATGATGAGGCAACAAACATTCATACAGAGACGTAATGTACTACATTGCCGATGTTGGTAACATGTGAGTCTTTTATCCAAACTCACTTATTTGACGAGTACTATGCTACCATAAAATACAACGCCTTTATAATCAACAACAACAAAAAACTTTCAGACATAGCCCTTTGTTAATGCCCACCTCTAATAAAATGTGATTAAAGTAATTCCTTCCCCAGCACTCTAGTATATCGGGTGTCAGGTATACTTTACACGCCATTTCCAGTAAAATAAGTCTTTTTCCATTTTGTATCCCATGTTGGCTAACGTCATATTGTATATTTTTCGCTGCTTTGCAGTCTAATACTATGACAAGTTACACATATCTATTACTTTAGTCATTATTTTTTAGTAGTTTGAGTAGGTGTTCGTGGTCACCGAAAGAAACACTTTTCAAACATGCATGGCCACTCGGATAGTGAAAAATCCGACCCAAGCACAATTTTTTATATACTACTGGCATACTTTAGATACTACTGGCAAATATATCCATAATATCAAATCTTCTACCATACAAAATCTACGTAAACTTGTCTTTGACCTTTCCAGAACAATCAAATGCAAATCGAATGATACAGCTGGATTCTCCATAAATGATTTCCAATTAGTGTTTAATAGAAACTCCAGGCCTAACTTGGCTCTTTTGCGGGTACAGGCGTTCACGTTATGAGTGACATTGACTTTCGCCTTTCAGGGTCAGCCAAAGTTAAATCTGATGGTGCAGTCTGACTCTCAATATATGATTTCGTATAGGTGTTTGGTAGTAACATACGGCCTAACTCGGCTGGGTTATGATTTTTATAAGACCTAAACTGCGGACGACCTAAACTTGAAACTTTCAAGTCACTCAAGGCCAAATATTCCCCTTATCACACACACAGACAGAGACGCATCGGCGTTTAATTAAAGGAAACGTATTTTCTCGTGTAATGAGCAAACGAAGGGCCCAGGCACCCCTCTCCTTAATACTCCATTCAAGACCATACACTTTAGAGTTTATCCCAACTGAGATAACTTTTAATTATTCTTTTTTGTTTGTCCTATGTTGACAATTATCAGGTGAAATGTTATTTGTATGTTTGCATTGCATATCCCTGTAATATTGCAACTTTAGTATATGTATATCGACTTTATAAGTAAGGTTACTTACCAGTTGAGGTAGGTACTATTGCTGAAAGAAACAGTTTCAAAGTTAAAGCAAATAAGCCTGTGTTTTTAGCTAACAATAACGTAGCACGAAGGACGTTTTTCAAATGTCTACATGCACTAGATGTGTAGCACAATCAACTGCAACGTAAACCATTCATCAATGGTCTGCTCCACATAAGATATACTTTGCACCAATCAGTCATAAGATTTGTACTGTGCCTTTCCACTAGTGTGCTCATAGTACAGTTACTATATGCCACCTCTAATCAGATAAACATTCTGTAAATTTATATGTTGGAAAATGTCACATTATGTACAATCAATTTTCGTTATAAGTTGAATAATATTACTGTCGGAAATTTTAAAACATACCTATAGATATATTAAACGATTTTACTTACTAGTAGGTCTGGTTGCTGAAACAAAGAATACTTTCCAAATGAAAGCAAACAAGTCTTTTCCTTTTAAATTAAATCTAAAAACATAGCGGTAAACATCGAATAGAAGCTAAAATTTAAACAATGCTCTAGAGAAATGCCCAGAATAACTGAATTTCATACACATACACTTAATATTGCTTAATAATACACTTAATAAGATCTTTCGTCTGAGCCATAGCTGCAATTGCAGTTGCAATTGAGTCAATTGCAGCAATGATGGAATCAATTGCACATCTGACACATATCCAAGTTACAGGCACCATCATCACGTGGTTACAGCTTTGTTGACGACTATTTGTTAAATCCGGCATAGTATTGTGTTTGTTTTTTTCTAATTAACAATTGCATACCAGTGATATAAGAACAAGGAACATGGATCAAAAGATCCCAATCGGTTTCCCATTAATACACTTTTTGCAGATTACATTTTGTCACGAATGCTACTAAAATGTGGATATATTGCTTGTGAATTACTCACTAATACAGAATTCTTCATCTGATCCGTCCCGGCAGTCCCATATGACATTACACAACTGAGAACTCTGGATGCATGTACCATCGAAACAGCGGAATTCACACTCTGCAAACATGAAGATTTTCACTCTCTCATTTAACGTACTCAACATTATACTAAATGCCTTAGCATGTGCACTGCTCATATGTTTTTTTTTCGACACGCCAATATAACAAAAAGCTATTTGTAATTGAGTAGGAGTCGTAAACAATTGTGGAGGTGGTGGAGTGCCCATTCTCTTTTTGTTCTC
>JAAUYG010045202.1_pt1 | contig 10563 bp, 8 predicted proteins | sample 7278091 | NCBI WGS metagenome assembly JAAUYG01 (sample SAMN14350201, study PRJNA611818) | marine sediment metagenome | isolation source: surface marine sediment (0.6m) | place: French Polynesia: Moorea | collected 2018-08
AGTAAGTCCTAACATAGTCATGAAAAGTCCGATTGGACTGATATTTTGCAGAAACATGCTTATGGACAGTCTACAGGGACAGTTAAAAAATGGTTTGGCTGAGGTTATTTTTCATTGAGCTATTTGAGTAAAATTACTCAAAAAAGTGCTCAGTAAGTCCTAACATAGTAATGATATTTTGCAGAAACATGCTTATGGACAGTCTAAAGGGACAGATAAAAAATGGTTTGGCTGAGGTCATTTTTCATTGAGCTATTTGAGGAAAATTACTCAAAAAAGCGCTCAGTAAGTCCTAACATAGTGATGAAAAGTCCGATTGGACTGATATTTTGCAGAAACATGCTTATGGACAGTCTACAGGGACAGTTAAAAATGGTTTGTCTGAGGTCATTATTCATGGAGTTATTTGAGTAAAATTACTCAAAAAAGCGCTCGGTAAGTCCTAACATAGTCATGAAAAGTCCGCTTGGACTGATATTTTGCAGAAACATGCTTATGGACAGTCTACAGGGACAGTTAAAAATGGTTTGGCTGAGCAGCTGAGGTCATTTTTGATCGAGTTATATGAGAAAAAATTACTCAGAAAGCATTCCTTAAGTCCTAATGTAGTGAAGAAAAAGCTAGGTCATGCTGCAGATCCATTTTCCAACCGGGATGCCCAGCTTGCGTTGCACAGCAACCGACTGTCTAGTTGCTGCTATGTTACTACAACTTACTACTGCTGCTACTACATACTGAATAGTACTACTACAGTGCTACTACTACTAAGTACTACTGCTGCTACTACCACTAGTAGTTAGTAGTAACTACTACTGTAGCTTGCAGAGACCTGTATGTTTTAAACATGACAGCCAGGCCATGTTGGCCACTATTACATGGTTCAGTCCACTTTACTATTACTACTACTACTACACTACTACTACTACACTACTACTACTACACTACTACTACTACTACACTACTACTACTACTACTACTACTACTACACTACTACTACTACTACACTACTACTACTACACTACTACTACTACACTACTACTACTACTACTACTACTACTACTACACTACTACTACTACTACTACACTACTACTACTACTACTACTACTACACTACTACTCTACTACTACACTACTACTACTACACTACTACTACTCTAGTACTACTACTGCTGCTGCTACTACATACATGTACTGGGTATTACTACTACTACCACCACTACTGCTACTACTACTAACTACTGTTACTACAACTACTACATGTACTATAAATACTACTACTGTAGCTTGCCGAGACCTGTATGTTTTAATCATGACAGCCCGAACATGTTGGCCACTAGTGGTACATGGTTCACTGTCCACTTGGGATGCGGGCAACTGGGTTTTTCCATTGATGACAGTACCAAGCCATACCAAAACACAAAAACATATTCAGTATATATAGTTTATTATTCTTTATAACACATGTAAATCAAATGATAATTTGTAAATATACACTAGTTCATTGCATAATAATTTCTATGCACAGGTCGTTGCACGTAAATACTGAAATACTCAGTCCATCTGACTTAGATCGCCAAAAATCACTTGCTTAATACTTTGTATGCAGATATTCTATTATGATTATTGGTGCAATCAAAGCGAATCTGAATACATGTATATAGATACAAAAATATATAGGATTTTTTTAATAATTTTTTAAAGATTTTTTTTTTCATTACATATGCATATTATGTATATATCATTCATATACTAATGACAATATGGTAATTGGCAAAATATTCACATAGTAAATGCACATAATATTATATTTCTTCTACTATAATGACTACAAGGAACTACACCGGTTAAAGCTTGAAATCCACCATGAAAAACTTTGGTCACAATTCCTTGAAAAGAAACTCCATTTGTAAGTTTGCGGAGCACCTCCCAATCAAGGGGGATGAACTTGTTCTCTTTGTGTGAACGTTGTTTCACATAAAAAATAGCGCAGCCATTACGATAAAACAAAACCATTTTCATACACAGTTCTATAGCCAGGGCTGGAGCTCATGAAATACTTCAGTCCAAGTTTTTTTTTTGTCTTAAGTCAAATTCATAACAAATGACACTGCCCAGATTACTAATTCAAGTTAAAACTTTGACTTAAGTATTTTCGTGAAGTCCATGAAACTTAAAGCCTAAAGTCCAAGACTTTTGTCTTAATTCAAATTCTTAAAGAATCACAGTACATGTACTAATGCAAGTCAAAAACTTAGACTTAGGTGTTTTCGAGAATCCCAGCACAGCATATAATACCGTATATATAGCTCGCAACTTATGTACGGAAGCTCGATTAGCACATGAACCTGAGGAAGTGTTATAAGTATCTCTGGTCCCATGATAGTACTGATATGTTTAGATGGCACATTCAAACTTAACTACCGGTACTGCTCGTAAATTGGTAAGATCATTATATATATATATGCAAAAATATCTGAAAGATTTTCTCGGTGCACCAAGTGCAGTAGAAAACAGCATAATTACATGTTGATGATCCACCTGGTTGGGGTGGTATACAGGTGAATGGCAAGAAACAGCAGACGTAGACTTTGTTTTACTACCTGTCCACATACAGTGAAACCACTGTCTTGGCAGACCACTGTGGTAACAGACCACCTGTGGTAACAGACCACCTGTCTTGAAAGGACCATGTATTCTTAGCTTAGGACAGCTTAGGAATTTCTGACCGCAGGACTAAGCCTCTATGGTCAGATCTAAATCTAGCTGCGGTTGACTTCTATCAAGTCTTGACTGAAGGTCCAACATTGCAACGCAACATCAAAACCCACCTGTCTTCAAGAGACCATATTTTTATAGTCAATATAGCGGCCTATCAATGCAGGGTCAACTGTAGTACAATTTTTATAGCCTTTAGCTATTGGTTTTACAGGTGATAGGCTTCCCCTCAAGGTGCGTCAGTTTACACGTGAAATGAATTGTAATCAATTAAGGAAACATTGAAAATAAGAACACAGTAGGAAACCTTAATTGTAACAATCTGTAAAATGCCATACAACTCCATGTAAATACATACTCATAGTGACACAAGCCATTACATACATGTAGTCAAACATATACTGTAAATTCATTAATGTTCGCAGGGATTAACGTTTGCGTTTTTTTGACAAACCCATGTTCGCGGGGATTAATGTTTGCGGTTAGCTCAGGTCTTGTCAGTTATCTAGGTACATAAATTATGTTTGCGGGGTATTTATGTTTGCGATTTAAAGATAGGCGCGAAATTCGCCAAATAAATCCCTCACAAACATTAATGAGTTTACAGTAGTGGGGGTATAGCCATTGATAGATTGGTCTCGCCCCTCACAGTACCTCGCAGTAAACCATTATAGCTTTGCTTCGTGTCACTGAGATAAAAAAAAATACCAGTCAGTCATCCAGTAACTAAAATCACAAATGCATTTTGCAAGGAAATTATTTTGATTTTTTTTTTTTTTTTTTGCACATGTACAATAAACAATCTAATGCCTGCAGATATTTATGTTGCACCCCCCCCCCCCCCCCCTTCCCCCCTATATACAATCAAGGCAAATGTGACACTTGTATCTACAAACAAATTGTTTGGCAAACGCGTGGCATGTGGGGTGGGCTGTTTTGTAGGCATTTTAGGTGAAACACATTCAAGTTCATGCAAGATCAATAGGATAGCAGTATACACTCGTGGTTAATGTGCGTAGCAAGTTTTAAAAGACACAATGGTAACATTAACATATAAGATACACACTGCTTGCAACAATCACTCATACATGTACTAACAAGCGCATATTCATGTATTGGCCATATTCAACTATGTGAGTGGCCCGGGGATGAGTGGATGATATCAGCCGGTTCTTACAATCCATGTCACAGACATATTATCATGTTATGGTCCCCGTGTACCGTATTCAATCAAATTGGCACATATGCTATAGTAAAAGCCCATACTGTGGTTTGCATAGTGTCTTCTGCAGCGTCCCATGCTTAGTCCATGGGGTTAAACTGTGTCATGTGTGTGAGATAGCCAAACGGAAGGGCTGCTTTCCCAAGTACAATGTATACCATTTAGTATTTTCTAAAGAGGCACCATGGGCTTAATTAATGGAATGAAAATGGTAGATGGAGTCACGAACATGTTCTGGGAAAAGATTAATGGGGTTCAATTACTCATTTTGACGATCTCGGACTGAACCAGATGACAAACCAAGGAATATAGCGGATGAAATTTTTAAAACTTGGGATAGTTGGATAATTTACCAATTCAACTAAAATACTATACATTTTGTTATTATTATAGATTCTTAATAGTACAGTCAGGAAAAATTTCATCCCCAGCTCCATGTCTACTAAGATCGCTACCTAGAGTATTAACTTAAAATATATATATATAAATGTTTACTTTTCAGCTACAAGACCTGTACCGCAATCATGGCTGCTAGACTCTACAATGCCCAACATTGTGAACTGGGGGACTAAGAGAACTAGTGTATTAACCAGAGTTTGTTGCTATATAAAACTCCGAACGAGGTTACTGGGGAACCACAGAATTACAAGACCATATTATATATATAAGACCACAAGACCAATACAAGACCATATTATATTACAAGACCACCCATGATTGCGGCCCAAGTGGTGAGGTGGTCTTAATTCTGAAACTATATATAGGACTGGTATCTGTAGTCTTTGGGGATTGAATCACTGGTCTTTATTCTGGGGTGGTCCTGCTACTGGGGTGGTCTTAATTCAAGGGTGGTCTTATTTCTGGGGTGGTTTGCTTTCTAGGGTTTTCTGGTTCTGCCGTGGTCTTATTTCTGCGGTGGTCCTGTTTCTGGGATGGTCTTAATTCTAGGGTGGTCCTGCCTTATATTTCTGGGATGGTCTTAAAGTGTGGTTCAGTGTATTTAGCTTTTCTTAATATACATATACGAGTCTAAAGGATAATAGCGCAACAGTCACCTGGTACAGAAACCCACTTTGTAACGACCACTACGATAACACAAATAGAACCCTCTTTTATGTTCTGTAGAGGTTTATGTCAAGGCTGAAACTATAACAGTTATTTATTATGATAGGTTGTCCGTTATAGTTTTCAAAAACTTTAATCTACAATTTTGCAACCAGTTATATTAGGTGTAAAATGTTGATTGAATTAAGCCATAACTCGGGACACATGCATCAAGTACCCATAACCAAACCAAACCCTAGCTGGGAACTCATAGTTACAGAAGATACGCCTATAAATGCTTAACTTTATAGTCAAAATGTTATTAATAGGCTAAGAAAACACTGGCTTAATATTAAGTCAACACTCAGACTTAAGTTTTTCTGAGAAATCCTGCCCCATGTAGCTTTGAGACAAATTTACATTGCACTTAGTTTGTCAGCGTTGACAGTACAAGTCTGAGCTGCTATCACTTTCCATCACGTTATTTTACGCATACAACGCCACCATCTCCGTTACAACATGTATATACGTCTGATAACGGTGAATTAATGTTCCGCCAGTTCATAAAACCTCTGTAACATACGTCTATGCATTGGCAAATTGAACACTTAGTACAAGCATGTACGAGTGATTTACATACTCGACAAGTCAGCGATATCGACACTTGAGAGAGGATATATTTATGTCGCCGACAATGCTCGGAAACGATTCTATAAATAACTTTCACGTGCGGTCTCACATTACCATCTATGCCACGTCGGCCTCAAGTTGAGAAGGTAGAACGGTCTAACTGACATGTATCCCGACCTACATACATATCTTGGGCACTAAATGGAGATTACAAGTGAAGTAACTGCCGATATATACAATGCATTGCTAGATGGCTGTTGCTTATCCACCGCTTGTTGACCTCCGGGGGTCAAGTTGCAGACGGCATAAAGTGACAGTCCCTATAGTAAACATCTCCAGGCGGCCATTTTATCACATTGGCTACAGCTCCTCGACAACCATCGACATCAGATAAATAACCAGACTCTAAATTGTATCTTTCCAAGCCTTATTTTTCTCATTATCTAGTACATGCATTTCACTTGTAGCGGCATTGTTCGAACCAAGTAGAAGGGTAGCCTGAATCACGTCAATTTTTTTCTCCGAAGACATTAACCATCTTAGCAGCAGTGGCTCTTGAAGTCTCTACAACAAATGACTTCCTCTTATAATCGCTGATCAGAAAATCTCAACCCAGTCACATTTATAAGGCTGCGCCACAGTCAGCTGACTTGTGGAGTGCATAAAATGACGTAACTGAGATGCTAAAGGTGATGATATGTTACGCTAAAACATCATTGGCTTAGATCAGATTCAGTTCATGTATGGAAAGTATAACATTTATGACAATTAGGTGTCATTGCATTTCCACTTGAATTTGCTCTCAGACTTTGATTTTATTTTTACCAACTGGGTTGTGGGGTAGCAAACCATATACGAGTATATCTTCGCAGGATGTAACTGTGCACTGATCAAGCTTTGTACAATATTTTCCCGCTGGCTTACCATACTTTACATCTTCACTGACAATGGTATAAACAACAAGACGCAACAAATTTAACTACATTTCATTTACATTGTACTTCTTGTTGCAACATAACTACCCGGTATGATATTATTACCCACAGAGGTCATAACTATCGATAGAATCTTAATTAGCATTGCAAGTTTCTGGCTAAATTGTCTAAGTTACAAGAAAACCGATATACATGTACTCCATACAAATTGTACAAATACGAAATGTACAATAATATCACAATGTTGCCTGGCAACCACAGAAAACACTTTGCAAAGCAAAGAAGTGTATATCTTGGCCATAAACCACTCGACATTTATCCTTTGTACATTATACCTACAACTCTATAAATCACTTTTACCCTAAATACTTACTTTATGTACACTCTTTGGGGTATATATATAACATATTACATATGTAGACTCGCATATTTTTAAAGCCAAGTCCGGGAATCATAAGATTGGCTACAGGAGGCTATATAACAGGGATTCTTGCTGATGTCACCAAAATCACTAACCGACTAGAAACAGCCTCGAAGCACTACTAGGGTAACCATAGCAACAGGGACTATATATAATGCACTGCTGGAAAAATCAATACAGGCAGCGAGCCAGACTTCGATGTCTAATAGAAACGTCACTGGCTGACTTCAGGCTTGGCTGGTGGTGGTGTGACTTGCTGTTGTTGTAGTTGTTGTTGTTGTTGTTGTGTAGCTGTTGTTGTGGTTGTAGGAGAGGGAGTGGCTGCAACCTCAGTCTCCGTGGTAATGGTGGGAACCTGTTGCGGTTGTTCCACGTTTCCGTTTCCTGGTGATCCCGCCACCGATTGGCTGCTACAACTGGCCGTTTCCATGGTAACGACTGTGGCAGCTGTAGCTGCCGCAGGCGATGCCCCGGGTGATGCATTATGACTGGGGGTGTTATGCCCCGATTGGCTGAGTCCCAGAGGTTGGGGTGACGGTTGGGCGCTGGTTGGGGTCAGTACTGCTCGACCAGCCACACTCCCCTCCAGCGTGTGACTAGATGGGGTTGCTAGGGTAACGTGCGGGGGCGGAGCCACGGTATCCGTGGTGTGGCTAACAGCTCCCAGGTGTTCCAGTGTGCTGGCAGACAGCGGCTGTCCGTTCGGGAGGTGTTCCTGCAGCAGGGGGTGGGGGGGCTGGACGGGGGTGGGGCCGCTGGGTAGCACCGGCTGACCCCCAAAGTACGGGTGCATCATACTGGGGTGTAGCTCACTGGATACTCCTGGAAATCCAGACACTTGTATATACAACACGTAGTCAGTCTTCCCATCAGTATATACAATGGCATACAAGTGATTATTAATATTTATTACCAGCAAAATCTTCCTAATCTTCCATTGTGTGATAAATCATTTTGTCTATCACACAATGGCCTCAGGCTAGCTTTGCAGCCAATAGCACAAGTCATGCAAGTGCAGCTTACTTATGCTTACATACCAGTAATAATCTGTTGATTATTTTCAGCTGTGTTACCAAGGTCATGAGCCATTGCTATGCCTTAAAGGCTTTAAAATATTGCTCTATCAGAATGGTCTTTTCTTGTCCATGTTGTCTAAAATACAACTTAATATTGCCTAACATGTGCTACTACTACTACTGCTACTGCTACTACTACTACTACTACTACAATGTACTGCAACCACCACCATTACTGCCACATAACCACTCTGCTGCTGTTGTTATTGTCCCAGTCTATATACCACGTACCTCCGAGTAGCATTTCCTGGAGAAGGTTATCTATCTTGGCGATCCCGATGACTTTAGCAATCTGGATCTGTTCGATCATCTGCCAGGTGATGGACTGGAGGTTTGGCAGGATGAGAAGGATCTCGCCGAACCTGCCGCGGGAGTCGTACTGCCTGTCGTTAATATAGTCCTCCAAGTTGATCTGAACTTGGTAACGCATCGCCTTGATCTTCTGGGGGTCACTGATACCGCGGGCGTCTGTCAGGAAGACGAACACAAGCATATCAATATGATGAATATGCAAAAACACTAATTATTGCACAGCAACCATCCTTTGGCTCAATGTACAGGCTTCCATCGCCTATATATGGTTCGATCCGTTATGTCAACTAATATCACAGGCTGTAGCCATATATTTTCGATGGAATGACTGCAAACTGTACCCCAGCAAAATACATACAGCTGCCCCTCCCTCCAATTGGGACACCCCTTCTGGCAAATAATGCTGTCCTCATTAGAGAGGTATCCTTTGGTGACAGGGAGTATTCAAGGCATTCATAGTAATTGCTTCAGGGATTGGCGCTAAATGTCTTTGCATATACTTCCATATACAGTGGTCCCTGCAATTTAAGACCCCTCTATTTAACAATTCCCTCCATTTTAAGACCAGCCATCAGTGACACCATTCTCATATTTTCAATAGAAATATCCCTCCATTTAAAGGTCACCTCCCATTTAAGACCATATTTTTCTGGCTGAAGGGGTGGTCTCAAAATGCAGAGACCACTGTATGGTAAATGCAATGAGCTGACACTGACAACTTACCAGGATCAAAGAACACGATAGCTTTGATGCAGGCAAACTCTGTGTCGTCGATTTGAACTTCGCGGAGAGGACGAACTAATTCCTCCAAGATTCGGTTGGCAATCCTGGCGACATCCGCTTCCTGGCAGTGACGCGGCAGGATGTGGTCGTTGCCTAGCAACAAGACATCCTTCAGTGGCAGAGATCGCCTAGCAGCACCTAGCAACAGGTGTTCTCCCGCATGGGCTCTCAGCAACGCCACCTGGCGAACATGAAGTTCTCTACCAATCAAGTTGAAAGAAAGTGCAATGACAGGTACATACTGAAATCATCAAACTTTTAGATATATTACAGTGGAAATTACCTTACGTTGGCTTTCTTTATAAAAATTCAAACCTAGTCTACTGGATTCCACTTTACTGGTTCAGTTTGGAATGAATGCACATTCAATGAAACGTCATGCGATCACCTCACAATTCTGACCAGTTTAAAATGACAGTCCCAGTGGACCATGTAACTTTCTTATTTCTAGTTGTCATATATATGTATTATATACATGTATATATACATACACACAACATCACAACAAACTAGAATGAAGACTCACATAGGAAGTACATTTTGCACTACAAAATTGCATGATGAATATTCATGATCAGGATCAGTATCATTCAGAAGCCAAATTAGCCTTGATCATCATGTGACCTTTATAAGCCAATCACATTTCGGCATTATGAGCATGATGAAAGCTTCAACCGATCATAAACGGGCACATTTTTTATGATTTTTTTGCTACTCTCAGGTATATCTTCATGACATTTTCCTGCCAAGGGGTTTAGAATACTATCCCGTAATTTCTTAACTTAAGAAGACTACCCATCACAAAACAGTCTTGGTGAATTACATATTGGCTTATTTCATTGGTGTCTGGGGCTGCTGAACACTGGCAATATCGCTGTGACCTTGATGAGAAAATGCTTGCAATGACCAGAGGACATAATGGTGCTCCCAACTCTGAGGAATCTTAATCTCAGGCTCACAACTTTGCACTCGCGTTTTTCTCAACAACCTCAGCCCATTTATGAAATAAACCTCTTCAGAGTCTATGACTCAGTGTTCTAGTAGATCTGGATACTTTAAACTCAAATCTTAAAGGCATCTTTGCTGGGAATATTTTTCATAATAGCAACCGATAAAAATCCTTCTGCCAGTGTGAGATAGTTGTTTTGGAGCACTACCGGTATGTGGATTTTATGCTACACCGGTACAAAATTTTATTTATGACTTTTTTTTATAAATTTTATTTGACGTTTTATTTACCGGTATTGTTACTATTACTACTAGTACTATTATTATTATTCAGTTTTTAGCTCTGCTTGACTATGTCAGCAGAGATCATGAAATCGAAATTCGTCCGTCGTCCGTCCGTCCGTGGCATCGATTATCTCTGAAGTTACTGCATGGATTGCTTTCAAATTTCAGTTCTGGCTTCCCCTGGGCCATATG
>JAAUYG010054687.1_pt1 | contig 10563 bp, 9 predicted proteins | sample 7278091 | NCBI WGS metagenome assembly JAAUYG01 (sample SAMN14350201, study PRJNA611818) | marine sediment metagenome | isolation source: surface marine sediment (0.6m) | place: French Polynesia: Moorea | collected 2018-08
AAAAAAAAGAAAGGACTGTCATCCTCAAAGCCATCACGGTGCCACTGAACGCAAAAATTCACCTTCTCTCAGACGCGCATTCCCGCTATCTTGGTGAGCTGCATTCAGCTTCAATTGGCAATTGGATAAATACACAGGCTGAGATTGGCTTGTGAATTGGGAATGAATGCAATCAACTGGCTCACACATGTGCATTTCTTGGCCCTGGTAAGCAGCTTTGGGAATTGTCTGTCTTTGTGGATGATTAAGAAGAAATTGAAGACAAGAGGCCACAGGCTTATCTTCAAAGCTTGTTGCAGCACAATTCCTTTCCTTGAAAATCATTCGCTGTTTTTGTCAAAATGACAAACATACAAACTCGCACAATTTCGAAGGGTGTGCTTTTGTTGCAACAGGCAGCGAGAAGATTTTTGTTGCAAGGTTTGAACTGTTCATTGCCGAGAATAGCAGGTCATAGAGTTTTGTTCTCCTCCTTGCGTCAGATTGCAGGCAGGAAAACTGCCATGTCTCAATCTGGGAATCCAGTGAGCCGTGTCAAGATGTCCTGTGAACTCCCAGTTACATGTCACACTTCCAAGCTGGCCTACAGGACTCAATTCATCTCCACACTTCCAACAAACTAAACTGAACCTCACAGTTGACTCAGTTAGTAGTTTACCTTTTGGTTTTGCAAGCGACGGGCGCAATCACTTTTTTATTTTTTATTTGTTCTCTGTGGTTGGGTATCCAATTGTTGCATTGTCCAACTTTTCAGCGCAATTCGAATCCATTAGGATTTCAGGAGAAACAAGTGAGGGAAATGCTGCTGTGTGCAGGAACATCTTTGTGGATTTTCGCTCCGAAGAAAAAAGCTCATCAAACAAAATCGAACTGGTTCCGTTGCTCTCGAATTTGCGCCAGGGTTAATTTTTCTGCAGACAAAATGAGCGCTTACGCACACAAGAAAAGCGCGCAGTTTAGGTCAGAATTGAAGCATACACAGAACATTTCTGGATGCGTGGGGATGCAAAAGGTGAATTTGATCCCAAGCTGACGAATGCGATCATCCACAATCAGTGATCAATACAACGCGTGTCAATATCTGCTGGGATGTTGTTCATTGACGCGTGCCAGGCACAAACTCAATGTTGATTTTAATTTTTCACATTGAATTGACAACACAATGCAACACTGGAGGAACCCGTGCTGAACACAACATATGACATCAATGAAACGTGACATGCTGCCGATATCGCACAATGGAAGTGTTCAAACAAAGTTTGAATTGAAAAAGACATGTCAGACATTCTGCTGCCTTTTGTCGTGTTGTCATGTCTGTATGGAATGGCACCCGAAGCTTCGATCTCGTCTCGTCCTGTGCCAAGAAACTACACCAAGGCTCCTGATACTGCATTTCTGATCTATTGATTCCACCTGTTCTACACACATCAAAAATTTATCTGCTGTCTTTTCAACCAACCAGTTTCTCGGAAAAGGTTCTGATAACATTTGGTTGTTATAACAAGCTGTTGTTACCATTGCTTTCAATGCCAAATGCAAGCTGCTGTCTTTCTCTTGAACAAAAACTCAAATTTAATTTGGGGTTTGAATAGATGCCCTTTCAAAGATAAAAGGACTTCTTTTATTGAAGCAGTCTTTCTCTCATAGCATGTTGAACAGAATCACCGAATCTTTATGGAATGCTGGGGAATAGAACATTGAGCTTTCCAAGAATAAGATTTAATGGAACTTCCCCTCAGACACATGCAACAATTTCTGATTTGATGCTGTTCAAAGAGATGAGAGACAATTTCACAGACAGAAGCACAAGAACACGAAGGTTTCAATCTGAGTGTGTGTATTCTTGGTCGCGCTCTTTCTTGCCTTGTTGCCCGAAAGAAGTTTCACAGGCAATGGATTGAACTTTGAAGCACAATCCTGTTGTCTGGAAAATAGCTGAAACATAGCTCAAACATTCCTCTTTGTCCGTGCTGTGTTCTGTTGTTGATGCAGAAGCACTGCTGCTTCCACACAGACCTGAGATCTCAGAATGCAAAGACGAATCCGCAGACAGATGACAATACCAACACAATTATCACCAGATGAGAGACCCCGCTTTCTTGCACTGATAAATCCTGAGATCACACGATTAACGGGTACATATCTTATTCAGGCTCGATAGATCAAGGATCCTCTTTCCATTTGGGTGTTTGTTTGTGCTGCTGCTTCATTTCGCAGGCAAAGCAGTTGAGCGCAGTGTGCTGATGTACAAAAACACTTCAAACTCGGAAAAGTAATCCTCTTTTCGGTTTCGTTTAGCATACATGGCATGAAAGAGGAAAATCTTGAAGGAGTTTTGTGCAACACATTTTGATTTTGGCAAAAAGGGCCAAAATTTTTCAGAACTCCCATTTACTTTCAGAAAAGAACAAGTTGTGTTGTCAGCGCCACATTTCATGGCTGTTCTTTGCATTTTACTTTTGACAGCAATTTTTCTGAGATAGAAAAATCATTACTGGAGTTCTTTCAAGGTAAATCCTGTCTGAGGTAGTTGCCTCTGGTGCAGAGATAATTTTGCTCCGGTCAGGGGTACCTCATCCATCAGATGCTGACTGATATTTCATTAAATTCCAAATGGAAGCAGGGGTTCCCTTCCAGTAAGGAGATTTCCCTGTGATTACTACGGGATGTATCTTTCAATTTCCACGCACAGATTGGAAAACAGAGAGCTGAAATTGGGCATCCTGGCAGGACTACATGTGGGGAGCTGCACTTCAGTCTGGCAAGTAGTTCCAAGAAGGAATGTAAATTATCGAGTTTTGCTCCTTTCCGTCCCCTGAATTTAACTTAAAAATTAGGCAGAGAAATTCAGAAAGGTTTTTCTGTGTGAAACAGTGCACAATCTGAACCATTCAAAGACCATTTGGCGCTCAAGTTTCTTCAAACCAAAGAGAACTCTGAACATCAGAAGGAACTCAGGCAGTCGTTTGCGAAAAAGAATAAAAGGCAGCTCTGGTCATTCCTGTCCTCTTCTTATTTTGGACTCGGAACAATCAGCAAAGTGGACGTCAAACCTGAGAAATATCCTGGAGTGAGCAAGTCACTGGCAACGCAGTTGGGGCAACCTCAACAGAAAACATTTCATCATGAGAGACATCTTAATGCACTGAGGGAACGTTTTATGGATCTGTAGTTGTAGCTCAGTATGATGGACGGTTTTCCGAAGCCTTTGCACTGGTTGTGGGATCTTTTCAATCACATCTGGCTCACGGACAAGAATTGTACGGCCCAAATGGAAAAAGATCCTTTCTGTTGAAAAAAGGACCTATCTGTCGGATGCTGCTCTCATCCACAGCTTTTTTCCTGTTTTGTTTTTCCCCTCACTCTAATGACAGGTGATCGTCACATCATTTAAATGGGCTCATCAGCAAGGTCCACTTGGGTGTGTCCTTCCCAGAAACTAGATTTTCCCCTTTTCTGCTGTGACTGTGCATCATCAGAAAAGAGTTTGAGGCGAATGCGGAATGACGGATACGGAAAAATTCTACTTCGATGCGTCCTTGCTGGTGTGAGTTTCTGATTGTTTGTTTTGGTGTGACGATTCAAATGCACAGGTCTTCTTGTTGGTGTGAACTTTGCTCGGAGAGGAATCGCACACTTGAAAACGGCTCGACTTCCTCCCTGACGTGTTAATCACTGACTTCTGAAGTTAATTATTGAAAAGCTGCACTGATGCCTGTTCCGTCCCTTGACAAGGAATTTGGCTTGGAGAGGGCTTAATTATGGATCCAAACATTTGATCCATTACAACTTGAAGCGTATAAGTTAGCAGCTTTCCCGACCTAGAGCTGCAATCATCAGGTCCTTCTCTGGATGGATCACCTTCAATTAGCCGCATCACAATGGATGTTCAAGCCTTGATTATCTCAGTCTGGCACGCGTTGTGTTCAGTTCCTGAGGGAACACAGCCCTAAGTATACGTGAGCACTTAACGATTGAAACTCTTCCGTCTGAGCACAAACCTGATGGCAGAATCAGAAGCTCTGTTGCACAGTGGAATGCAAAAGCAGAATTCAGCTGTGATGGCCCGCAGGAAACCACAATTTCTCGCACCGTCCCACAGATTTGTCCAAAACATTTTTTTTTATTTTTCTTAAAATATGAACAACATAGACGAGCTAAAAATATAAATGGAAAATGCCCAACCACAAAAGAGAAATGGCTGAAAAGATGATGCGGCCCGCACATATGTAGCAACAGCAACATGTCCTAAGGGCAACGAGTCCAACTGTTTGATGTGGCACACGAACAAAAGGCTCACTTCACGTTTGGTTCGTGTGTTTTGCCTGTATTGACGAGGAAGAATATGAGAATTTCATCTGCACGCAGTGCCAAAAAATCTAAGATCAAAGTGTGTGAAACCAGACGACACGAAAGACAGAACGGGAATACGATGCCTTTCCACTTTTGTTTGTGTGCATCAACAGGAACCTTATCGCCTTATCACGAATGCCAAGTAATGCTTCCATTGTTGTTTTGCATGTTGAAAGTTAAAACCCTCAAGTTGCATTCAACAAAAGGAACAAAAGAGCTCCAATGCAAATAGAATTTTGTCATGCACGTCAATCTACTTTGCTGGAGACTTTTCACAACCAAATCAAATTTCACAGTGGCACGAAGAAAACATTTGCCAAGAGACGTTAAGAAAGACACAGTGACGCTCACAGCTACGAAGTGAAATATGAGATTCGCTTGTCTGTTTTTCTTTCGATGCTGCTGGGAACGGGTTGGCTCTGGTCTTGCCCAAAATCACATCCAGAATCCCCACAGTCGAGATCAAATCTCAGAAAAAATTTCTGCCCGGTCCTGAAATCGAGAATGTTCTCAGCAAGAGAACAATTCTTGCTGGTTTCTTTTGGTCGGAGTCACCAAGACAAGTCACTTTACAAACATATCCAGAAGAACATAGCAGTCTTTACGCCAAAGATACACAAGGGACAGATATCCGTAAGGTTGGGTGAAATGATTATTCACATGAAATATTTAGTGTCAATTTGCATGTACGACAAATACCGACTCTTTTCCCAAGAGGCTCGTTTGGGGACCTGAAAAATTACATCAGTTCAGTACTTGGAGTCATATTTCTTCCATGGTCATCACTGTCATGGCCGTCACCACAGAAAACACTTCAAGGGAATGACACATCCTGGAAAGAGTTGGAACATGAGTGCTTCACTGGGGAATTCTTTCCCACTGAAAAATATTTTGCTGAACAAAGTTCCACGCACAAATGAGACAAAGAAATCTCTGTGTGGTTGTTGTCCTCTAATTCCACATTTTTGCCCACAAACGGTATCTCTCTGTTCGTCTTAACCAGTTTCACTATCAGAATGAGCAACCAGGCGCCATTTTGATCATCAATCCTTCCACGTACCATGCATGCATGCAGGATGTTTTTTCGCATCATGGGTGACAAGAAATGAATACGTTCTGTTGATCTTGCTTGTCTCAATTCTGCATAGCTATCTCACGAAACGCCTTTGCTTTGCTCAGGCAGCACAGGCATTTTTCGTTGGTGGACTATCTCGAAAACAAAAACACCCCAAAACAAAACTGTAGCATTCCCTGAGAAACCTGGACAACTTCTAACGTGTCTGGCTTCCTCTGGACCATTGGATGTCCATGGGCAAGCGGCAATCCCGTGCAGAAAACAGTTTTTTTTCACGACACGTAAGCCTCATTTCAGCATTGCATAAATTTGTTTCTTGGGTATTGAATCCCATCGGCTTTATCGGTGATTCAATTGCAAAGACGGAATGCATATTTTTAGATTCATCAGACAGGGTATTACCGCATCCAAGTAGGCATAGAGGAGAAATTTAAGGCCAGCCGTCACAGTAACTGGAACCCACTGGACGTTCATGTTGAAAATTTAAAGAAGCAGTGTTCTGCCGTCCTCTCTGCAAAAGACCAGCACATTTTCCTGGCTAACCTCAGGAATCCACTAAAGTGCTTTTGAAACAAAGAATTTGTGTCTCAGATGAAGAGCACAGCGACGATTTCTTCTGGTGCAACGTTTCAGTTCTTTTTTTTTTGTCAGGAAACGTTCTGGATCTTAGTCGTCCTGCAGGTAACAGTAACTAAAGGTTCTCATTGTGAAGAATGCAGCAACATATCTGTCTGCCCAATTTTTGAAATCTTTATTTTGAACGATCTGCAATGATGCGTCACTGAAAGCAATCAAGGCTATGCTCCTTTTTGGGGAGAAAGCAAAGTCACAGTGCATTGGATTAGATCTGAGTTGTGAGACATCATGTCGCGTCGGAGATTGAGTAGTTTGCAGCAACTTTCGCAGCTTCAAAACATTTCCAAGTCTCAAAAGGGAACTCATCGTGGCAGTGCCTGAAAGCAAAGGGAGAGAATGGGCTGGTTCAGCACCACTCTGGGTTTGTTTCAATAGTGCCAGTCATAAAGGTCCAAGGACTGTCCTCAAAAAGCAAGCGAGGTTCTGTGTGTGCAAGTTCTTGTCAGCCGACAGAAGCAATAAAGAGAACCTGAAGTTGATGTTTGCGGTGAAAGTCGCTTCGCTGAATAACCATTCCAGAAGCGATCTCGTAAAGTAGCCAGAGTCGCTTCTGTTTATTGAAATCCACAGACACAGGAGATGGTCAATATATTCTCATGGTTGCGTGGAGCATTAGCACAGTTGCCAGTCTCTGTGGCTCCATGAAGGACTTAAAGCTAATGCAGTGTGCCTAATCTGTCCTAAACCTTCACATAATTACTTTTTGCTCAACCTGCAGAAAACAGTAAAAGTTGGGGGCAGAGAAGGCCATTAGGGACCTTCAGTGCACAAGTTGAAAAATCTACTGCTGTTGCAGATTACGTCGCAATCAGAATTTACGCTTGCGATGCAGCAGCTGTCACATGTTATATCCCAGAAAATGAATTTATTGTGCAGCTTTTCAGTGGAATTCAACCGACACAAGTCTACAGTGCATGGTTGCCGTCATTTTCGTCTAGTTTCTAGCAGATTTTGCTAGGCTTACAATTGGTCACCCTGTGAAACCATACACAGCAGAGGAGTTTTGTAAGAAATTGTTTTCCTCAAGATTGTCGCAACCCTCCTTTTGTGCACTTTGCAAGTTGTTTGAGCTGAATGTCATGCAGTTGATTCCTTGCGTTTCTGAAGAAAATTGCAAGGAAAAGAGTTACTTGCTGAGTGGGTGTTGTCTCTGGTACCAAAGAGATAAAATAGCTGCAGTGAAGTCACCAGGCAATTAATCCCTTAATTCAATGGATATCCTACTTCTCAAGGCTTTTGTTTTCCGAAGAGTTTGATTTGTCAGCTGGAACAGAGTCCGCAAGCATCTTAACACTCGATTCCGTGAAACAACGCTCCTGTCAGTCACAAAAGCGCTTCATGTCGTGTGTGCGAAGAACCACAAAGCAGTTTTTTCTGCTTTCCCTTTTTTCTGCTTGCAAAATACGGAGTGAAAGGTCGATTCCAAACTTCTTCACAACCCCGCTACTTTCAATTCCACGGCCGAAGAAGGAAGGTTCGAAACGACTTTTTGCAGCTTTGAGAACTGTTAGTTTCAGGATGAGAAACAACAAATTCTTGTATCTTGACAAAAGACAAGGGCATAGCATTTCTCATTTGGGAAGCAGCGACTTTTGTTTGAACAAGTTCGCACGTCATCACGCTCTGATTGATGAGAATGCTTCTTCACTGTCACGTTGACTTCTGTCGGCCCAAACGCAGCAGTCAACCACTTCTTTTGCAATAACTCTGGGGAAACAAAATTGAGTTGCTGTCAACACGCATATGAATATTTCAGCATTCATATCATGCCTGATCCCGGGGACAATGTCTGCAAGGAAGAATGGGATAATTGGAGCTTTCCTCGCGAGCAACTCTGGGTCAGTAAATATCCACATTTTCAGCTTCAATAAACCTCGCACTCAGGTGTCTTTTCTCAAGTCAGCTCAGCTGAAGTCAGGACAGAAAAATGCCAGTTTGAGGAAGAAGCTGAATCTGCTGTTGCAATATATTGTCAATATTTGGTCGTGGACAAGTCTTCCTGTGCGGCTCCTGGAGTCATGCAGTCCGCAAACGGTGCGTGGCGCAATTTCGCAAAATGCATATCACGACAGCTGCGATTGCCCACGGACTGTTCGCGTTTCTTCATAGAAGTGCCATTACGGAAGCAGCTTTGATACGGCAGGATTCTGCCGGACAATATTGTTTGCACGGCATGGAAAGTAGTTTCCATACATTGGGCATGTTTGCTACAGGAGACATCAAGCCACTTGAGGATGGAATCAGTTCCCGAATGTCATATCAAATCGAAATCATTAGACCTGCAGCCTACCCAGTGTGTTTTTGTCCCCCAATCCTACATTCTCCAAGATGTGCATTTTACATTGTCTAAATTGTCATGAATGCTGGGCATCTTGACACAGAGCTTTTTGTTAGGCCCAAAACGAGTATGCAAAGAAATTTGTGTCAACATTTGGAAGGAAAGACAACGTGCGCGTATTCTTGTTGTGACAATCAGTCTTTGTTGTGACCGGTACATTGAATATTCCATGTCAATGAACAAAACAACCTGATGTGTTCATCACTTCTTCCTGGCCGAAGGAGATCTAAGAGTTGTATCTTTGATTGGTGCTTTTGTCTGAGTTGTGTCGTTGATTGATGCTTTTGTTTGTCAAAAACAAAAGCACATGCTAAACTTCACAAAGAAGGACTTCCACAGGTTGCTGTTGTCTCCCACACTGTTCTGCAGATTCATTTGAATTCCCCATTCAAAACACTTAATGTGTTTCCTGAAATCTTCCTGGAAGCATGGAAGAATTGGACAATGCCCAAGAAGCAATGCCGCAGTGAATGATTTGGCATTTGTAGCCAACACATGAATCTCGTTTTGCACTTTGCCGCCGCAAATTCGTCGTTGTCATGTCTCTCATTGACGTTTCACGCTTTTTGAACATTATTATGAATATTCATGCAACACTGATAGAACTCATAATTGCCTCCACCAACAATTGATGAAAACTCATTAAAAGTGGCAGATGAGGCAAGGTACCGTTTGTTTTTGATTCGTACCTGCAGGCCAGGTTGCTGCGCAACTTGCTGGCAGCATGTCATTATGAATGCAAGAAAACTAATTTGCTTCAGGAATGCAGAAACATTAAATTTTCCCCCAATTTCATTTCTTCGAAACGACACAATCATGTTGCAGGAGCACTGCGTAAACAGAGGATGAAGACAGAAAGTGTCTGGTCACGAGTTACTCATCCCTCTGTTCTTCTCGCTGCAGTGTAATCACGGGTGTGTGTGAGTGTGTGTGTGTGTGTGTGTGTGTGTGTGCAGGAATTTTTGCCCATGAACCCCCCAAACATTTTTGACTGGTTAAATCGTGATCTACCAAAGAAGATTTTCCGGCTGAAACCTTGATGCCCTAAAGATTTACAAAAATGAATTCGACCTCTTCATTTTGTGGAAGAACTGACAAGTTGTCAGCGATGGTTCAGCTGAGGAGTCGGAGGTTCTTTGTATTTTTTGCCCCCAGAAGAACATTGCAATTCATCCTTGATGAACGTTGCAAAAAAGTGTTCCAAACAATCACAGAAAGCTGAAAGGAAGAAAAATTACAAAAAGAGAAGAGCAACAAACAAGAAAAAGAAATTCCACTGCACAGATCCCGCTCCCCTGATGAACTCCGCTCGCAGAAACTGGCATCATCCTCGCTTGGAGGTTCCATTGATCAACAACGTTCAAACGCATCGTCATGTTTCTTTACACTGGAGTTACTTGTACCTAATGTGGTGTGAACAGTTTCTTTTATGCAAGTTGTGGAAGAATTGATTGGGTTGGGGTAACACAACTCCATGGGAATTTCGCACAAATATCATTAATTTTGTCACGATTAATCAATGTGTCTCCATGACACTGACAAAGTACGTTAAGGGAAGGCGTAAAATTGCCACACTTTATTGATTTGAGATTCTTCACAGAGAAGAAAAGGCGGAACCCAATCTCTGGTTTGAAGAAATTCCAGAATTTGTTTGCTTCATAGTTTGGTGCAAAATTCTACCACATGACCCAAAAACACAAATGAATGAATGTCCCAAATGACGTGCAATTTGAGGCATAAGAATGTCCAGTTTATTTTCTGTTTCAGCTCATACTGATTAGAGATTTGTGCTGCTTCGGTTGAATCTGTTGTTGTTGGAAATCAAGTGGAAGGCCTAATAGCATTATAGCATCATTGTATACATGTACTCAGCCACATGTCACGAAGTCACCGTGTCCGTTCAGTTCCAGGATAAAGTAGGTCACAGAAAAGACTTGATGGATGGGATTTCTGGCAAGAGAATCAGCTTCCTTTTTGGTTGAGAGTTCAGATAACCATTACATTTCGTGGTGGAATAACTTGACATCACACAACAAACAGGAGACGTGGTTCAAAAGAAGCAGTCTGTGCCCAAGTTGCCTTATTCGTGATGAAACAAGCCTCCTTGCACTCACACTCAGAGCAAGTACAGCTTTGAACCTTTCACCCTCAAGACTGCTTC
>JAAUYG010056426.1_pt1 | contig 10561 bp, 8 predicted proteins | sample 7278091 | NCBI WGS metagenome assembly JAAUYG01 (sample SAMN14350201, study PRJNA611818) | marine sediment metagenome | isolation source: surface marine sediment (0.6m) | place: French Polynesia: Moorea | collected 2018-08
ATGTTGCGAATTTGTGGTGACTAATACTCCCTATTGGGTGAAGCCTTTTTCACATACTGTGATTCAGATACAGTGAAACCCAGCTTTATATACCTCGGCGGATATAAGACCACTGCAGAAGTAAGACCACTTACTGAATGACAAACAGTTACACAACTGTTACATTGCACCAGAAATAAGACCACCCCAGAATTAAGACCACTTTGGCCTCCACCCTGGATGGTCCTAATTCTGAGGGGCCACTCTCTTTATTCCACTTTTACAGACTGCCGAGGATCACGACATTGCTATATTTGTGCATCCATGGGATATGGTGCTGGACGGACGGATGAAGCAGTATTGGCTACCCTGGCTTGTTGGTTAGACATACATCGTGTTTACATTTGGACTACTAAAAATAACCATATACCAGCACATGTATGTAGTTTATTGTATGTGGAAAAAGGCATCCACTGAAAATGAATTTGACAATATCAGGTAATTTCTTTTCTTGCAAGAGATGGACTTTCAGCTTTGTTACAGTTAACATTTTATACTCTGCAGATCTGTACAGTGTATTCACATATTTCAGGACAGACTTCTGCAAGAAGAAGTTTTAGCTGCATCACATACTGTACACTTGTGTGTTTCTTTTACAAGGCATGCCTGCTGAGACAGCGACAGCCATATGCAGCATGATATTCGGAGGGGTCTTTGAGAGGTTCCCCAGACTCAAAGTCTGCTTTGCTCATGGAGGTATAATGCTACTGGGACATGCGTATAATGTTAATGAAGCTATAATAACCAGTGTACACAACTTGGAAATACTTGATGATATACTAGTATTCATAACTATGTTCATTGTATGTTGGAGATAATGGATTAACCAGTATGCAGTGATCCCTCTGTCGAATGCCCCCCCCCCCCCAAACCATGAATCTATTTCATGATGAGCTTCTCTGACCATAGGAAACCTCTCTAATGTGGCCATATTTGGCAGAAGAGGTGTCATTATAAAAAGGAAACTACCATGTGTGCATTCATATTATTGTACACATACTTGCTCCCTAAAATTACAGTACAAAAATATTTCCCATGTGCATATGTTAACCATCTAACAAAGAAAATAACAATGACTCATTCCTTTCATATACACTTAGGTAAATTGAATTTAAAAGATATTTTTGGGGGTGGGGTCCATCCAACTAGGTATCAAAATATTTAATGCTGAGAAAAATATGTTTTAAAGCAATATACATGCAAATATATTATATGCACCAATATGGAGTTTTAATTAACTAAACTGATGTTTTCTCCACCAGGTGGCTCGTTCCCTTTCACGGTTGGACGTATCCAGCACGGTTTTGACGTCAGACCAGACCTTTGTGCTCAGGACAACACTGTCAGCCCACGGCAGTACCTCGGTAAATTCTGGACAGACAGCCTTGTACATGACAAGAATGCCCTGCAGCTTCTGGTGGATGTCATTGGAGAGGTAAAGGCATACAGAACGATTAATGGAATACTGGGGTACATGCTATTCACATGTATAAAATATTACAAAACTTTTTGACTGAAAAAAAGTGACTGTGTTTTGAACCCACTGCTTCTCTGTTTCAGCAAGGGTTACCATTGGAATGGAAGATGAGTAGCACATACATGTACATACTATTTATCTGTACTTGAGCATTGTCTTTTAAGACTGTATGCGTGCCGGTACATGCAAATCTTTAGAACATACTACCCAGGATAAGGTGATGTTAAAATAGAGGGGTTCTTAATCGCAGGGACCAGTGGATTGTTCTGTGTTGCAGGATCGTGTTGTGCTTGGCACCGACTACCCGTTCCCATTGGGAGAGCTGCAGGAGAAAAAGCTGGTGGAAACTATGACCAACTTCAGTCCTGAACTAAAGGTAAGTAACATATATATACAGTGAAACCTACTCTAAAGAGCACCTGCTTATAAAGACCACATTTTGCATGTCCGCAGTGTATACTTTCCATGCTATTGAACATGTATATAAAGACCACCTGCATATTAGGACATTTTGTTGGTCCCTAGAGTGATCTTTATATACAACTTTCACTGTATAGATGATGGCGCAAACGTCCCAATGTTAAGTACATGCAGACTTATTTCTTCTAGCTGGAGACATTGATATGTGGGACCATCTGAATGGACTTTCTGGTCCTTAAAAACAGGTGGTCTCTCATGGCAGTGGTCTCTCAACATAGGTTCCACTGTATTTTGTTCAGTGTTGTAAATAACATGCAAGTAGAAATAAATAAATATTGAATTTTCATTCTGTTGTGAAGCATTTTTGGTCTTGACTCTTGAGTCAATTGAAGACTTAGGTCTTGCACTAAAGACAGCTGACTTGATGCACTGCAAGTCATTATGCAATTATGCACAGGTGTACATACATGTATGTTATGTTAAATTTAGTACAGAAAAATGATAAGAATCTAGTGTAGACTGTTTATGTGATGGCAGTGGTGTAGCTAGACAATATACCTGTGCTTACAGAAAGCCAGGCAGCTTAATGTTGTGCCTCGGAATACACCATCTGAGCCCTAGATTTAAAAAAAAAAAATTCACAGACTGCCTACTACATGTACGTGAATTACACATAATTGTGCATATACATTTTCAAAAATCCTTGGTATGCCCTATGCATATATCCATGCATGGATATATCTATGGATCTTATGACAAAAATCACACCACAAATACATGTTTTCATCATGATAGTAATTTGGAAAACCTAGTTGCCATGCATATATATGTAATTTGTTTACATATTTTCAGGATCGCCTTCTTGTGGGAAATGCCTGTGAATTTCTGGGGCTGGACCGTAGTAGATATGTTCCTTAGCTGATGCCTTTTTAGTCTTTTCCTTTTTTTTTTTTTTTTCATTTATTATATTTTGAAATGCAATAAAATGGAGTGACAATATTCTGGGAGGGACATACATATAGTAATATTATAACTATAATCTTCAGTCATGTTGACAACCTTGTTGATACACCATGCACAATCGAAGATTGCTCTGTAAACATATACAGAATATAAAGACCGTAATACCATACTTTGTTGGACCCAATGGTGGTCTTTGCATAGTTCTTTTTTGCTGTGCCTTGTTGATGATCCGTGGAAGTGCCTTAAAAGATTCCAAACAAATACTTTTATACCAGGGAGCTTTGTATAACGAGCTGCTTTTATGTTCATATGTTCGTTTTGATGCTTGTTTTGTTGTTATACATTGTACTTGTAACTGATTCTTCTATTATCTTTAGTTTTGTACTAACTGCTTAAGATATGTATGTTATTCATAATACATGTACATGTACCAATGTGAGTTTACAATGCCATTTGAGTACTAGTGGTACTGACAATTGGTAAAAAAATCCACTTCGTTTGTATCTGGCAACTAGTTTTAGCCAATGTGATACTGTTTCTGATTCTGTTAGTGAAAATACGCAGGCATGAATCTATTGCGTGTAGATCTTAACTCTTAGTGATATTATACTTGATATTATAATTCAGGACTATTATTAAAGTGCTTGCTGAAATCTGCCATGGAATGTTACTGATTTTCAGATATTCATTTATTCAAATATTTCTTTTTATTATCTCTGTGATTCTAGTCAATTAAGATGTCACAAAAATGATATGTAGCTTCTGCACATATGTATTTAATTAAATGTACCGGTAGTTTGTTTTAGAAGAGTACACATATACTTGGAGTTTATGACTTATGAATATATATACGATGTATTATCTATAATATGGGCCAGATATAACCTGATTGGCTGCCACATATATTTTAACTATTATACACGAAAATGTCAAGATTTATATAAAACTATATATAGATGGGTTATTGATTTAGCAAGGGAAAACCATTGTATGTATTGTTATTGTTTTATGAAAAATAAAAGCATTACAGTATTAATCATCATGGTTGCCGTCTTTTTAATTTCTTAGGTTACAGACTAGATTTGAATTCACCTGCCCCATCAATCTGCAGCCAAATGTCTTGTGTCGGAAGTACCAGTACTTACGTGGAACATTTGTATTTTCCGTTTGAAACAAGAATAATAAACTTTATTGTTTAGGGCAAAATCCGCATGATTTAACGTAACATTAAAGCTTGCCACTTCCTAAACATTTTATGTATCTTTGATAATTTTAAGTCTGCAATTATGCAGTTCAAGTTCAAAACCTGCAACAAAAAATTACAAATGTTGCCAGCATTCGTGAAATCATTACATGAGACTTAAACGGGCGAAGGTTGCGTTATGATATATCCTGCGCTGAACACCATGTCTCACCTCCGGACCCCTTTTCCCCCTGTGGATCTAAAGGAAAACAAAAATTGAACCTTCAAATCACCGTTGGTTTTAGCTCTGCTTTATTTTGTCGGTGTCATCCGAGCCACTGTCATGACGTGGGCGGGCTTCGTCCATCCGTCTGTAAAACACTTTCTCGGACGCGTTTTGTAGAACTAACTATACATTTATAGCTACCCACGATATCTCCAGACAAGTTTTCGTTTGGGGAAAATATGAATTTTACTCAATACTGTCCTATTTCACTAACATGGGACCATATGTGAGTGAAAGTTTCAAAGCACTATTCATAACTTTGTGAAAACAGTAGACGCGAAATATACTGACCATTATACACTACACAAAAAAGTTGGCAAATTCAGTAAAAAGTATAAGGCAAATTCACGAAATAGCATAAAACAGCTAGAAAATATCCTTCACCTTTTTGTGTAAAGTATGTCGTGGCGATATGCCAAATCATCCGAAAGGTTATGGCACTTAAAAAATTAACGTGCAAAAATGCAAGTCAATGGTAGCTAATGGTTTACTGTCTGTGCACTTTGCAAAAAGTAGAATGTATGATTTTTAAAGTGGCTGCTTAATATCTGTTACAGTTTTTGCTTTCGAACGTTACATGGACATTGGCAGCCATGATGGAATACTGGATATTATTCTGCTTACGTATTTTTTTTTATTTTTTTTTTCGCGCCACTTTACCATTTAACATTGCCCGGTGTAAATCTTAAATAATAATTGTACAGGTATGATTTAATCCACCGCTCACGAAAAGAAGAGATATTATTATGTTAATTGGCAACCATATTAAGCATATTAGTTGGATTGGTACAAGGTGTGACTAGACTGGCATATAACAAAACAGATTCAACTATCTCTGACATTCCCCTATGTGGCATGATAAAATAGAAGTAAAGTAATCCTTGAAACATTAAGATAAAATAAAGCATTCACCACGGAAAGGGGGGGGTAGGGTCTCGTGATCTTAGAAGCATGCAAGGGGGTGCTTTGGGTGTCAGATTGTTGCGGTATAGTATTGAAGTAATTCTATGCACTATTCCGAAAAAAAAAATCGACCTTTAGCTCTTAAACCATTGTTTCATAAGCAAACGAACAAAATGGATCTTTTACGTTAGCGCATCAGTAGTAGTAAGAGTTTAGCCTGAACAAGGTAATTTTGACTGCGTGAAGGTTATTTTGGAGTCACTATCATGGGCGAAGGTTGCAGAAACTTCTGCTCGTAACTAAATTGAAACGGTCCGAAAATTTGGCCCTTAGCACGGGGGAAAAACAAAACGCTTTGTTTATTTTTCTTTTTTGTTCTTTTTTTTTTTTTTTTTGCCGTTTAACATTGTAGTCAATGGAGAATGATAAAATTGCGATATCTTCGAAACCGTTGGCCGTAGAGCGAAACGGACCAAAATTTGGACCTCTGGGTAAGTATTTAGTGTATATAGAGTACTTTTGACTGTTAAGTGTTCAAGTTTAGTTTGGGGTCATTCAGTGCAGTTCTGATTTTCGGGGACTTGTATCTTGAAAACCAGGCTTCATACAGCGAAATAGACCAAACTTTATTATTGTTTTATTAAACCCCAATTCCATCGAGCCCATGCTCAAAGGCGTGTTACAATAAGGATTGCACATTCAATTATTATCAGGGAAAATGAATTGGATCTTGTAAGACAGACCAAAAAAAATAGAAAATAATGTGAGTGCCACCTTATTGTGGCATGCATTGATGCACCTTGCGGAAAATCCGCGTTCAGTCCAGGTATGCCTGTCAAGTAAAGTCGTCTGAGTTTGATCACACTGATCAGTATCACATGGACAATGACTCGCAGCAACGTGAAACTGACCACGCCGCCCTCCCCTCCTGTCAAAATACACATAGAAATCCCCTAACAGCTTATCAAATCCGTGAAACAGTATTAGAGCGGATCAAAGGGAGTGAAAAACTCCAGATAGTGCTGCCCGCGATCCAGAATCCTACTGCACAGCAGTGGTCAATCACTAGCCTTCGCCTTTGACGGGCCTCTCCAGAACTGAGCTACAAACAGGAGAGACTGGTCAAGCGATGTTTAGAGATGCCGCCGCCAGTGGATGGGGACTAATGATCTTTCCTGGAAGACAGACTCAACAAAACATCTCTCGCGACTGTTTAGAGAGAGATAGTCTGGACATCTCTATAATGAATGCTACTGCTATGACTTGCGGCCCCCTGTCTGTCCATTTATACTATTTACTTCAATGTTTTTCTTTGGATCTTGTTCGTTCAGCGACTCATTCTTCGGGTAGAATTTTAGTAAGAGATAAATGTCATATATACAGGACATTTTAATGATAGTTAACTGTTGATGTACTTTGGTGACAGAACGCCATCCTAAAAGCCGTGAATTATCACCAGGTGCCTTTTAATTCGTTTGAAAAGTTTGGCTCTATTGCACCCGCATGTCCTAAGTAAACAGCAAGGACATAATTCCCTCCTTGAGTGCATAGGTGCATAGGGAATGAAAATTGGTGCTCAAACGTGGCGCATATTTCCTCTCTTGCGCAGGGAGAGCAGTGTTGTCAAAACATACTTTGGCTGATCAGCACCAAATGCTTCCGAAAGCACAGAAAAGCTGCTTAAATCTCGGAGCAAAACTTAAGTTACATGTACATCTATAACTCTATAACCCATATTTGTATTATATATTGCGCACTCTATCAAACGGTATTTTGTCATATTTCAGCTAGCTGCACATATGTGCACTGCTTAGACATGGCGAGTCTCATGTTATCATACATGTATGCTAATATTAACAAAGACCTCAAAATCATTTCGCATTGTAAATTGAGCCATACATGGATGGCCCCATTTCAAGAGGCGCATCTATAGTACCTTCATCCCATGCCTACAGCACCTTTATCTCTGTACTCGATGGGTGTCGCTATTTCCAGCCTTGATTTCTTGTTGGCTCCTGTAGCCATTGGCTTCGCTCCTATCGACGCCAAACAGATTATAAAAAGATGACAGACGAACGCTGTTTATTGTAGTTGCTTTCATTATTTTGCCTGCGGTCACGATGGCGGTGCTTAAAGGATTTTGCGCACCTTGTGCTCGTTAAATAAAGCAAAAATACTTACCTTCCATTTAATGAGGCTGTGGTGCTGCAGATGCGCTGCCCTGTGTCAATAACTCACATATGTGATGCCAGCCCGCCAGGTTTGCATCTTTTTCTTGGGCAATGCACTTTTTTCGTCTGCTGGCGCCAGATACCCCTCAATTTCCTTTGATACGGTGAATGTGTCTTCGAATTTCTGGATTTCATAATTTCGGTTTATTTGAAGTGAATATATGATTGTTTGCAAGGCAGCACCAACGTTTACAGCGATAAGTGCAAAATGGGTGGAGGTTCCCGTCTCAGAGAAGTCTCCTCCCATTTAGCACTTATATTTAGCACGTAGCTATCTTTATTTAGGAAGATCGGCATCATGGAACCGCAAATCCCGTTACACAAACTGTATACCACATACCGTCTTGAAATGCGGGTTGATGAGTTACAACGTGGCTTGATTTTGGCCTTCCCTACATGTATATCATATACATGTGCCTTGAGAGAGTGATTTAGGCGTTTTTAAAATTGCGTCACATTGATTTCAGGTCAATCAGTATTAAATGTCATACATTTATACGGAATTTAAAACCTCACGTGGTTTTGTAGCACATTGCATGTTGATCGATACAAGACTCGACATGGAGGGAAAGCTGTCTCCAATGCATTGGTTCACACTTCACCCTTTCATTTTAAAATTTAAAGTGTCAGAGATTTTATTGGCTCCCTGACATATGCTAACAGTTTCTGATATGAGCTCTGTCGCAGGAGCACCATGGTGAATTTTCTCTGTTCTTTGCTTAAGACATTTTGCGAAAGGTCTAAAAATGCTAATATTTGCAAGACTTGCATAATTAACCTACTTAAGAATAAGGGAGGTTGAGCGTTAATTCTTGAATATTAAATAAAAGAACGCTAATGGAAAGTTACGTATTATATGTACTTTGAGAAGATGACGCGATTGACCGCGGATGACCTTAATTATTAGGTAAAAATAAAGGTTATGCAATTCACATACATGCAACTGTAAGCATAAGTAGGGTGTTACAGTGTATGTGGTATTTCGTCTGTTACAATGTATGTGGTATTTTGTCATTCTCTCTCTCTCTCTCTCTCTCTCTCTCTCTCTCTCTCTCTCTCTCTCAAAAGAACATCATGCTGACTTGATCTAAATTTGACTTAATCTAGATTTTGTTTCACCAATTTTCACCGTACCTATATTGAGAATACATCTGACCTCATCTACATTGCCAGTATGTCATTAGATATGGCCTTGTTGAACTTGATGCGCAGTTCAAGGTTGGCCTTATTTCAGACATTTATTTTTGAGAATGGAGTAGAGTTAGGGCATATGTACAGATGCCAGGGGAAAAGAACACCATGATGATTTTGATCAATAATTTACTTTCTTGCATCATTTCACCTTACCTATATTGGGAATAACCGTCCATCAGATGTCATATGTGGGGAGTCCAAATGTGTCATTAGATTTGAACCTTGACTGACCTTGAAAATGTCAAGTTCAAGGTCAGCCCTCGTCCTCCTCCGCCTTCTAGTCAGCGGACTCCTACTCGGTACTACTACTACGACTGCTACAACTGCAACGACTGATGATGATGTGATTTGTGACATCTATTAAAGAAAAGCAGATCATCCCAAAGCTTTGTACGACAATAAATAGGCAGGTTGTTATGAAAGAACATGTAAAAAATGCTGCTTGATAGCTTCTCGTGGTAGTTTCTATCTTTACCACAACTCAGCATGCCCCTTCCCCCTATTGGTTGCCATCAGTAATGTAAACAGGTGAAGGTTTCTTAACGTTGCTAAAACATATCGCTATTAAAAAGGTACGGGTGTTTTGAGAACCCATGCCAACCGAGATGGGTCCGTCAACCCAGTTTATCTGGTGAACTTTTGGATTCCTGGCGCCTTGTCAAAGAACAGGCTGTCCTCGAGAAGGGCATGAGAGCGAGAAGTAAATGTTTGGGCGTGGATATTTCTGTTTTCTTGCGGATGAATCAGCGTACTGAAATCGGTGTGCCACTCCATGCAACTTGCTGCTGTAATTCGCATTAACCCGGCGCAGTATCCATGCAAGTCCACAGACTTCCAGAATATGTCGACAAAGGAACAATGCTCAAACGCGCACTTTCTCATATGATTTTTCGAGAATATTAACATTAGGCACCCGCAGGGCACCCACCCTACAACCACCGCCACCAAGACCGACGAACGTACAACAACCACTATACAGCTGATACGTACACATAACTGAAATCATCAAGACAAGTCATGGTTACCTCTACGTCACAATATTGTGAGGTATTATCACAATGTCAGTAATATCTTGTAGTTTTCATAAAACCCGGTCATACTTTGGTTAATGGTATACTGAAAACGACAATACGGCTTCTGTCTAAACTGTATGCCATCGCAATTAACTGGTCAAAACAAGTCACGCCTAAATAGATCTGCATGTGGGGATTCGTCAATGCCCCCAAGACTTGGTGTGATCGTAATACCTTTGCATGTATCTTCTGTCTTTGGCCTTGAGAAAGGCCCGAATCACCTTTTTCATATGGGGATTTTTTATATCACCAGGAGCACTCAGTTGGCGAAAAGAAGATTCTGCCTGTGGGGATAAGATCGGACGATTTTAGGTTTCCGTGGCTACGCCATATACCATCCAACCCATAGGTCGCTTGAATAGCCGCTAGAATGTGGAGAGTAACGGATTTCCAAGGACGCTACTCAGTAATACATGGAATTTTGTATTTGATGGCTTGACCGCCTTTCCGTCAATTTTAATGTCGAATGACGCTGGTTATTATTGTAAATCAGCCATACAGGTATAAATTATGTATGTTTTCAACTTTATAAAGTATCCCAATGGATTGTAACACTCTCTGAATGTTTTGCACATTATATGGGCAAAACGTCGTTATCAGTCGACACCCCACCCCCACCCCGGCTGTGTAAATATATGTACACTGCTCAAAATATTTAAGGGAGTAGATTTTCAAAAGCATATATTTAAAAATATATTGTGAATTGCTTCCATATTGTAGTCAAGTTTAGTTAAACCATTTTGCTTGATAAATGTAGTTGTGCCCCCCCCCAAAAAAAAAAAAAAAAAAAAA
>JAAUYG010220114.1_pt1 | contig 10561 bp, 9 predicted proteins | sample 7278091 | NCBI WGS metagenome assembly JAAUYG01 (sample SAMN14350201, study PRJNA611818) | marine sediment metagenome | isolation source: surface marine sediment (0.6m) | place: French Polynesia: Moorea | collected 2018-08
CCCCCCCCCCCCCCCCCCCCCCCCACAAGAAATACCGGCTTCTCACATAACGCATGCCAGCGAAAGTGTTACATATGGTATTCTTAAATCCACCATGAAGTTCGGTCACAGCTACATTGTATAATGTATTTTTCTACAAACTTCACTTTTAACATGTTCTACCAAAAGAAAATTAATTTCAAAGTCTGTAACAAGACTGCAACTGAACAGATTCTGCATGACATCGGCATTATTTGAAGAAAGGCACAGTGCTTAGTACTGCTTACCATCCATGAACAGGGAGCAAAATTTTCTGGTAAACCGCGCACACATGCGATCACAATGGTAGACCACGTGGTATTGGTTTTGGGACTCGTCTGATCTTGCAAACTATAGAAAAGGTGGCAGAAAAGAAAACCCCCCTGGCCCATGCCCACCCAAAACGCGTCCACAGCGTACCATCATAAATTCTACAATCATTTCAGATGTACTTCCAAGCAATATTTTTACACTATACATGTGTAGCTCATGCATTTTATATGTCCAGACATGTGTTAATATTCTGATACAGTATACAAGTTAATGAATGAAAACCATAGCGTTAATATTCTGATACAGTATACAAGTTAATGAATGAAAACCATAGCACAAACCTTATTATGTTAAACTTATTGATAAAGAAATATATAAGTCAATCGATGAACTGAACATCCTATCCAGTATAAAAGTTAATAGATGAAAAACCACAGCACACAACCTTATCATGTTAGAACAAGCTTATTGATAAAGAAATGTACAATCCGTGATCTGAATAAACAGCAATGCTTGTGGTTCATGTAGAACATAGTACAGGTAGTATATTAGTACTATAATTCAAGGCCAATGCCAAAACAAAAGTATTTGCCTAATACCTATATTTCCAGACAAAGTAAATTCTACAAAACAGTACTTGCCTACATTTTTTTTAAACCTGAAACTTGTGCCAGTGTGGTCATGTAGCTTTTTTTGCAGAAAGGAGATTCGTGTGAAGAAATTGCAATGGTGAAGGCAGACGATTATGCACATGGAACCCTGAAAAGTGAAAAAGGACTTCATGAGCCCCCCCCCCCCCAAGTTCTTCACAAAGAGATTCATTTAACATGCACCCCCCCTTTTTCCTCTTTAAATGGTCCTTAACAAGTAGGATATGTTTACAAAAAGAGGACGAACAAGCTGCAGAAGATATGCAATCCAATCAAGCAACGATCAACGTACTGTCTTGCAAGCTGAAACCATTATTACACCAGCTTAGCAATTAGCATTTCCTTGGAAAGTATGCAATAGCTCCAGGATTATTATGCAAACGAAACTTATCTTTATCTTTGAAGGCGACTGGCGTAAGTTGTAAATGCTCGGTCACGCTGTTGCCGATTTGCGCAGCTGCAATGGTGATGCAAGCTGGGGACTGCGGCTTTGGGTGTGGTTTTCGTGGACTTGATAGCTAGACGAGCCATGCAAGGCATGGAGGATTTAAGACGAGGTATGTATGTTGTGCAGATGCTGAAGCAGGTTGTGATCAGATATAATCACGTGGTGTCTGGGTTTTCTTTGTGCAAGCCTTGGGGAAAGAAAGAAGGTTCAAATGCCACGCCCCCCAACCCAACCACTAAAATACACATCCCATATGATCAGATCTACACCCACATATTTGGTTAACAGTACGAGAAAAATGTTCCAAGTTTGAAGTTGTTCATGATGCAAACAATCACATGGAGGTGCCACTGTCGTTCAACGCAAAGAACTACAGATGTGAACACTTGCATAATCTCGCGATATCCGTCTACCGTTTGAACATTTCGGTTTTAATACTATTACCCGGTATAAGTTAAGGCTTACCATAAATGTACGAGGGGTTAATTTCTTTCATCATGTATACGCTCAGTTCAGTTGCGGCTTAAAAAACTGTTACAGCTTACCACACATGTACATGGAACAGGTCATCTTAGCTCTTGTATGCCCATCAGATTTTCGTTATCTGGTTTACCGCCGGTCAGTCGCAGACCTATACCAAAAATCGAGGCGAGAAATCCCTCCCCCCAGACATTTTTCAACACAACATACAATGTTGATATATTAAACACATGAGCAACTTTCAGGTATACGTATATATACATTTTAAAGTATTTTAAATTGCCGAATACATTTCTTGCATTACAGATATTCTGTGAATCAATGGAACTTCAAATTTTGAGCTTCAGTATATTTATGTATTAATTTATGTTTTTGGGGTTCACTTTTGGGCGATCTCCCATTAGCATATTTTACCAGTTAGTACCTCGGCAGACCGATCCAGTAGGCATTTCCGGATTCTAAGACACCAGTAGACTGGGAACGATTTCAAGCGCACACGACATTTGCAGCTCTCCCAAGATGTACCATTGACCCTAACAAATTACAGAAAAGAAAAGTCTCCTCCCCCAGCCTCTCATGCACCAAAACATTTTCCAAAAGAACACCAGAATACACAACTTTTTTTATCCTAGTATATAAATTCCTTCACAAGTTGCAATCTGCTTCAACGAAAAAGTGCATGTATACACCGGGTGTACCGCAGAACAGATTTAACGCAAACATATGCCAATGTGCTTGTGTATTTGAGATTTTAAATGCTCATTGATACTCGTATTATACCACTAATATTATAACTCTAATATTTTCCAACTAGCTCTTACTAGTATACGATTTCCCTTAAAAACGGGCGGCTTACCATACATGGGGCAGCTTATCTTAAACAAATCGACTTCCGAGTTGATATTGGCAGGTCTTGAAAACTTGGGTCACTCATCACAGTTGTGGATACTGGACCTTACTAAATTCCACTAAAGAAATCCCCTGCACATGCCCCCAAAGTCTTGCAACCCACATATGTATAGCGCTTACTTTACAGCAATATCAAATCTTTTTATAAAAGATTTCCTACAGATACTGGTACATTGTACATTCAAATGTTCGCTCCAGCAAAAAATTTTCAAAGCTGTCCTATGCAATGTATCTAATGCAATGTATCTAATAAACTGTAGAGGCACTTTACATTTTCATTATTTGCATTCTGCTTAATTATGCAATCATGCATGTATCTACATGTACATATTTACTACCTCATGGAGCCAGGTCTGTAAGGCACGTCAGGGCAACCATTTTAACCGCAGGCGAGACTGGGCAACCATTTTAACCGCAGGCGAGATGGGGCAAGCATTTCAACCGCAGGCGGCCTGTCGACAATGTTCATGCTGTGGACTATTTCAAGAAAGAAACACCCCCTCACATGTCCCAAATATCGTTTCAGTCATTAAACAATGTTAAATTGTATTCAATGCCTTAAGTGGCAAGATTCTGATACCAGTATGAGTACACCTTAATACAAATTGCACGCTTTCAATGGAACACCTGATAGTGGTTGGTAGTAAGTTGCACTTAAAATATAAATCATCTAACTTGCAAATGAATTATAACTGCTCAGTACTTGACCGAGGTAAATTCCACCGCTCTGACTTTTTAACAGTAAGCAATCTATAGACTAAATCTGTCAATTGCATGTTCCTAGGTACGTTTACATACACCACCTCGCCGATCCAGAATATAATCTCCCAGAGCAAGAAATTCAACCGCACACGGCCATCCGCACCTGGTCAAGCTCATCTTTTTTAAGACGGGGGAAAAATCCATTCAACATGCAAATTTAACATGTGCTCCGCACAAACTAATGAATACAAATGTAGATCAGATTTTTCTACTGCAGTTGTATGAATAGATTTGTCTATAGATTGCACTCGTTACGAACCGATTTCTCGAGTTGCATTTAATGCGGAATCCTTTATAGAACAAGTACCGGTAGATCCTTCCTTTATAGAACAAGTACCGGTAGATCCTAGTCATTTGCGACATCAATGCAATATTTTATACAGGAAAGCTTCGCTGAATTTAAACAATTACTGGCATGCAGCAAGTACATGATGAGATAGCGTTTAAATGAAATCCGGACAGTACACAACATACCATGTCCAATCACAGCAACAGTATACTATTATCTTCAGCAGTGCGCTATTCCCTTAAAGTTCCACTTAGCACAGCTCCACCGAGCTTGAAAAAATTCAGCTTGTCGCACCTATAGCTTTTTTGGAAAGGAGAAATCTGGACTGCATGCAAACACGCACGCTCCAATATTGACAAATAATACTGTAATCTTGAGTAAAAATATCTACAGGAAGTCGGCAACACTTCAAATCCAAGTAAATGTAAATTCGCATGAGCACTTTGGAAAACACCAAATATCATAAATAAACAAGTGCTTACCACGAAAGCCCTAAAAGACAAAATGCACAAAAATTGAACCTGCCAGGTTGCCTCCCCCGAAGGTTAGTTTCACAACACTGAAGCCACCTCATCACACCAGGTAACGGCAAAATACTGAAAGGAACCTTGAATGCAATCGCATCCCCCCCAAAGAGCATTCCCGAGGCTATGTATAAAACAGAACGCAAATGTACAAAACATATACAACACATCTAAATGTGTGCATTTTAACATTCAGGTTATGAACTCCACCACAGTGTGCATTTTAACATGTTGAGGGTATACACTCCACCACAAGTGCTATTTGTGAATGTTTAATGATCATTAATAATGATGGAAATGTTTTACAGGTGACAGAAATCAAACTACATCACCAATGGACAAGTGCCATTTCTTACACATTAGCTAGCACCAAAAGTTTAATTACATAAATGCTACTAGAGTCGACAGCAGCAACATGCTGGACACTTAATAGGTAGGAAGCAGGTAACTGATACACGGGCATGCAGCTTGTTAAATTCTCCATTGGAAAATGTGTGAATTTAAGAACAAGGTTGCTCACCAGATATGTCCCATACACGGTTTTATACTGCGGTCAGCAGTAGAATATTCCAGGTCAATGCAATCAAGCTCGACAACATATGATCAGGGGGGAGTTGCCTAGAAAAAAGTTCCACCCATCCACGGGTGCAAGCTAAACACAGTGCACAAAGAAAGCGTTTATGAAAGTCTGCGGTATGTGGAAGGAATAGCAGCAGCAAAGTGTAAGCAAACTGTTAACACAGACACGCCCTTATATCCTAGGCCTACTAGGACATTCTACAGAATCGTAACTATCACCGAGCAAAATTTCCAGTTTTGCATTTTAATGTCAGATTAATGGTTAAGCCAGTTTTGCATTTTAATGTCAGATTAATGGTTAAGCCAATCCCATCCAACCAACAAGGGATATCCATACGGATACATGCATTAAGGCAGGTTATAATAAGAGTTTAATACAGGGTCAGACTAAGTCTGGTGAAGAGCTTGTACTTCTATACGAAAACACCAATGCAATGTACATAATGGTGAAGAGCTTGTTCTATACGAAAACACAAATGCAATGTACACAAGGGCATGTTGCATATTTGTGATTAAATAGAATTTCACAACTAGAGACATATGTATGTAGTATGGAAAATTGCCATTAAATAGAATTTCACAAAGACGTATACAGAAAATCCCATGCCGACAGAAACACTACACACGTTATCTCAACACGCGATAAAATGAAACTGGCAGGTAAATGTACAAATACATCCTATCTAAAATTCTGTTGAATCGTCCATCAATGAAATGTTGGTATATAATGTTGGGACTAAATGCACTGTGGTAGCAACACAGTAACTTTTTTTTTACATGCAGGTGAAATATTTCAAGGGAAATAACCAACATGTGGACCACTTGCAAATACACTGTTAACACAGTATACACGATAGTGCATACAAGACTGTTCGCGCCAGTAGTTTTGAATTAGCTAGTAGTGTATAGTAGCTGCATAAAATGCATATTGACCTGGAACTAGACTGCAAGAATTCCCACAAATAGTACTTTTCCAAAAGCAGCAAATCTATTGGTACACATACAGACGTGTCGAGCAACCTGCAAACTTTTAAATCGCATATCATATACTGAACTCAACAAAGTATAAACACATATGCATATTTCAGTTAAAACATAATAACCATACCTATGGTACTTGTATGCTCACGAAAGGGCGACTGTAGCTGCAAATGTATTGATGGACTGACTGCTAACTAGTCGAATCTTGGGAACCGTGCAACTGAAATATGCCAGGACCAAAGATGCCATGGTAGGACCATCAGTTTTGGGTACATGTGGGGAACTTTCCTGTAGCGGAGTCTTCAAATGTAACCCTTTTTTTATCCGAAACCTGGAAGAGCCTAAAATTTCACACAAGCCACACACCCATACCGGGCTGTTAAAACATATCTCCCTGCAAATCTGCAGAACAATCAAGACAATTTTCTTATTCTTAAAAAAAAAATATCCCACTACAATTTATCATAACAGATCCACTAATAGCAAAAAATATATACCCGTCATATCTGCGTCTTAATGTGCCGTAGATTCAATACTCTGTCACATTTAGTTTGCACCACTGTGGCACCTAAAATCCAATAGGAAACACAAATACGTGATCACACATCCAGATTATCAGACTGTATTCAGGAACACGTTAAATTTCTCCATCCAATCAATCATAATCTGTATCTAAAAGAATCCGTTTCAAAATCGGAAGAAAAACTGTACCGTATGCTTCATTGAAGTATAATCCACTGCAGGCATACTTAGAAACCTAGCAAAATCACAACCAAACTTGATTAGGATACCCTCCCCCCAAACATACAGGTTGACACCTTGCAAGTATCCATTTGTACCTATAAACCAATCAATACTTTTCTCATCACACATTCTTTTACACTTTCCAAAATTGTCGACATACATGTGAAATCCATCTGATGTTTAACAAGGAAAAATCAGTAGAGAAGGGCTCCAGCTATTAATTTCATCTTCACCAAACCTATGCATGTTTAAAGTCTCCTAAAAGAAATTTATTATAATGAAATGTTTAAGGAAACATGAAATACTCTGCAAACATTGTAATGATTGAACAGTGAGGTCTTTCTCATTTCACCATAAAACAGTCAGTCGTCTATATTTCACCAAACCTCCACTTTTTGATATGGCAATGAATCGAAAGTTTGTTGCTCATCAGGTTTCTTCGTTTCAGCTAATCAATATGGACCACACAATATTTTGAAAGGAACTGCCAAGTACCTGAAGGAGCATAAAGTCTTACACAACACCGGACAAATCCACCACCTTTCTGCAGGGGCCAGGCCAACAGATCAAAACCTAAATGGGGATAAAATGGAGACAAAGCGGTTAAGTCCCCCCCCCCCCCACCCCCCAACTGTTTATTGAACTCCTCAAGTTGCACACAAACTTGCATGACAAACACTTTGAAATCACTTTCCCAGTGTATGTAGTGGAACTGACTGGCAGATAAAGAAATGTCCAGTTATTTATATGCAAGATTCGCATGTATTAAGCTCTCAACATTGCATGTAGGAAATTTGTTACATCCACTGTATCTATACATAGGCATGCAACCACCAAATATACATGTACATTAATGTCACTGCTACAATTTGCCCCAGACAGTTGCGCACATCGATTTAAATTGGCGACTCCACTACTGGTACAATTAACAAGTTTCCTTGCACATGTGACAGTGTAAATGAATGCAAATATGTGGATGTATTGATATAAAGAACAAGCCTGTCATCGGCTCAGAAATGCAGTTTTGGAAGCGTAGTAGGTATGCAGACGAGCTGGAAACGTCCATATTCTCGAGTCCTGTATCTCCGAGAACGGAAAACTGATCTAAGTACGCGGTATTTTGAAGCTGGCAATGCGAAGCACCTGCTAACGAAAGCCTGGAAAAGCTTTGCAAAAAAAGACCCTGCCCAAACATAACCCCATACAAGACAAAACATCAAGTTGCAACTCTAGTCTCCTTGTATTCGAAAATGAAAACCATGACAAACTTTCTTGCTGGGTGTAAATATGTATAAAATTGTATCTATCTATATATGTTTCCACTTTATGAACACTGGGCAGATAAATTAAAGAGAAAATCTTTAGCAGTTACTTTATGTATAAAGGAAGGCAACAGAAAACTTTTGATCAGCATGGAATATGCATGCGAAGAAAAGAAGATTTTTAACCTTATCAGGCAGGTAATCCAAAGAATGATAATGGTCAGCCAGATCAACAACCTAAAGGAACGGGAAACCACCTAACCGGACGTGTGATTATTCTAGGTCAATTGACAGTATGGCTCTGGATCTGGAAATATAAATTTCACAATAATTCCCCCCACCCCAGAAAAAAAAAACCATACATACATGCCCAATTTATATACCTGCTTTGCCAGTTATTATAAAATTAGAGTACATATTAAAGTACATATCGAGTCATATGGAAAACGGTGGAAGCAGAAATTACAATTGAATGTACAAATAGTCTGCATAGACACCAGTCCCAAAGTTTGCTTTGCCAGTTATGGAGTAAATATCCAGGCCTATGGGAAATGGTAGAAGCAGAAATTACAATGTACAAATATTATCTGCATAGGAAAGTTCCAAAAGTTTGTTTTTGGTTGGGGGTGACTTTAAAAACCGCCCCTTGACAAATCCAGGCAGAGTCCTTTGTAAAAGTGATACCTGTATCTCTAAGACTTTATTTACACCACTTGGAATTGGAAAGCCCAGGGAATGCTTTTTCTAGCAGTCTGGTAACTTCTTCCTTCGAATCAAGCGGTACGAGTTCATTATGATGACCATGGAGAACTCGGATGACCTGGGTTGAAAGGCGTACCACAAACCAGCATGGCAATAAAGTCCTAAAAGACGCTTCTGGAAAAGTTCCATGCATACACACACGCACAAATAGCAAGCTGAATTTACATCCAACCAAAATTCTTGCTGAAATTATATCTATATGCAATCTTCCTACATTATGACCAATGTAGAAATAGTACTCCAGTACTGTTAAAATATCAGAGATGACCATGGGAAATATTCTTAACCAAGATGGGTTGGATCTGAAAAGACGTTTACTTCTGCAAACGATGAGATGTCTCACACGAATGGTATTTCTCCTACAAAGGATATGTACCCTGGGAAACGAGTGGTTCGCCATTCCAGCAAGGACCTTCGGGGAAGCACGTATTCACAAGGGCTTGATGGCTGCGCAAACCCGTCGATCTTGACAAACTGAAATACCTGAATATAAATTACCTCCCACCCCCACCCACCCACATCCCATATTTGATTTGAAAGTGTAGAATGACTAGGACAAAGTAGGCCAAAGTGGCTCTGCTGTAGGTAAAAATATTCATTTGGCACAAAAATACCAAGTGCAGAATCACAGATTCCGAGAATTACAGATACCATGAATGGAAAACTACCAGTGTTAAATAAACCGCATCAATTATAATTATGTGCGCAATTCATGTACATCTGCATTACATAGATTATAAAATATGCAGGCTTGTATACCAGTATTATGTGAGAATGTGTTTCATACATACCAGTAGTAAATGTGAAACACTCACTAAATATAGTAGTTCTGGCTAATTTTGTGAGGACCCATGAAACTCTTGCAAGCACCTTTCCGCAGTGGAAAAAACACCATGTGAGCACACATTGGAGAACAGTGCAAAAATCACGGGGCTCGTGAACCGGACGGCGGGAACGGATGAGATGCCCCAAAGGGCGAGCTCTTTCACCTTATCCTATAGGCAAGTTGCGATTTGTAGGTACCTGAAACATATTGCCCTCACTCCCAAACATACCTCTATACTACTTTTTAAGATGCTAAGCCTAATATGAAACTGCAAAGTTGCAGTATAATTATGCGTAACAACTACTTGCACAAAAGTAGACTAGGAAAACAAGAAATTCTATCAAATTCAACCATTTGGCCCGTTGCAAGTCACAAACCACAAGTGGCATGTTGGAGAACATGATGAAAAGTCACTGCACATTTTCAATCATCTGGGAATGGAGGAGGCCAACAGGGCAGGAACGGCATGTAACAACCAGCAATGGTTCTAAAAAATATTTCAAGGGGAAAACCTCCATGCATACACAAGAACAGTGGATTATTTTCCCTGACTAGCAACAAATGGCACAGCTCCAAAGTCTGTGTTCTATATATGAACATGGGCAGTAAATTTCAACAACGGCATAGTGCATTTACACTGGTTCAAGGGCATATATTATGGTACTTGTAGCATGCACAATACAACTGGGCATTACAGTATTATTTGGGTTAAGTAAATGTACCAGAACTTATTCTACTTATTTTTTACTGCCATTGGTATGCTGGCGACCATGCGAAGATTTCTGGGCAACAACTGGTTCGGCACATTTTTTGCTGCCATTGGTATGCTGGCGACCATGCGAAGATTTCTGGGCAACAACCGGTTCAGCACAATGCGGCTCAGCGGCACAAGCATATGTCATGTGGCTCACTGGAAACCCTGGAATGTTTGGACATTGATGGACCTGTTGGGGGGGGGGGGGGGGGGGGGGGGGGGGGGGGGGGGGGGGGGGGGGGGGGGGGGGGGGGGGGGGGGGGGGGGGGGGGGGGGGGGGGGGGGGGGGGGGGGGGGGGG
>JAAUYG010019556.1_pt1 | contig 10560 bp, 8 predicted proteins | sample 7278091 | NCBI WGS metagenome assembly JAAUYG01 (sample SAMN14350201, study PRJNA611818) | marine sediment metagenome | isolation source: surface marine sediment (0.6m) | place: French Polynesia: Moorea | collected 2018-08
GGTATTAAAACTTTGATTTTTTTTTTTTTTTTTTTTTGGGGGGGGGGGGGAATGCCACACCCAGGTGTTTTATTTTTCCATAATTGGCGATTTTTTTTTTAAAAAAATTAATTTATTTTTATTTAAAGTAACAAAAAAACAACTGGTTTCGGAATACACCCCCCCCCCAAAAAAAAAAAAAAAAAAAAAAAAAAGTTTTAATACCTTTAATACCATCTTCTTCACAAAAATTTCAGGACTGGCACGAGTCCTTGTATTGTTACAAATGTAATTCCTTCAATTCCTGTAACGTCATGAGCACTGTTCCTTCAATTCCTCTGCTCACTTGTATACATGTATATTAAGACATAACTGATAACAGTGTCAGGAAATTCCTGCCATTTGTGGATGTGTTCTAAATTTCCACTTTTTAGCAGGGAAATTGTGACGGGGCGGGGGGTAGGGGTTGTGTTTCCAGGCAAGCTGCGGGGAGGCAGGGGAAAACAAAAGTACTTAATCCTACATTAAGGAGACACATCACTAAAGCTCTGAACATATATACAGTGAAACCTGTCTTGAGAGACCACTGCCATGAGAGACCTGTCTTGAAGGACCACATATTCCTGGCAGAAGGTGTTACATTTCAATGCGACTGAACCTGTCACCAAAGACCACCTATCTTGACAGACTATATTTTTATGGTCAACGGGGCGGTCTTTCAAGACAGGTTCTTCTGTATATTCCTTATGTTTCCCCAGCATTCGCCATCCTACAATTGTACAAATGATGCAGCTATGATAAATAAGCATGTTGGAGTTATTCTGTTGCTATTTTACTATCTGACCTTAACTTAATTTAACCACCATATAAAATATATACACTAGTCATCAGCAGTTTGATTATAGCTTGAGCATGTAAATTTACATTGTCTAAAACTGCAAAAAAAAAAAAAATTATCTACAGCGATTTGTGTTCGCATGATAAATGGCTATGGCATAAACAACAAGGGAAGAATAGCAGTATGGACTACATAAACAGCATATTGGAAGATTGTATCCTGTAGATAACAGGTTGGAGGACACATACTATAAATTCATTAATGTTTGTGAGGGATTTACTTGGTGAAATTCACGAGCATCTTTAAATCGCAAAAATAAATACCTGCAAACGGAATTTTATGTATCTAGATAATTAACAAGACCTGTCAGTGAGCTAACCGCAAATATTAATCCCTATGAACATGGCTTTGTCTCAAAAACGCAAACATTAGGCCCTGCAAACATTAATGAATTTACACTACTCTATATGGCATAGGTACAGCAATCATATTTTACAAACCATTTTTAGGACCACTTTCAAGGTGATTTTTATATATAACTTCACTTCATTTGGCCCAAAAGCATGGTTCTGTGTATGACTGAACCTTTATTTTAAGACCGCCTGCCATATAAAGACCAAATTCTAATGGTCTGATAAATCAGGTTCTCAAAATAAGCATATTATGGTGAGCTATGAAGGGTGAAATGTACTAAATTTTTTATATTTTGTTTGCAAAGCGCGTGCGTTTCTTATACTGAATGAGGGCAAGTGAAACAATAAAGAAAATTAATGAATATTATATAGCGTGTATAGTACTTAATTATAAGAAGTACTGGCACGGAGATAGCAGCATTAACAAAGTAATGGCACAGAAGTAGACAATGCCTAGGGATATATAACAATGTGTACCATACATGTATATATAACATCAGATTCTGTTAAAATTATAACTGTACAAGTGTAGAAGCCCTACAGAACCACTACGCACTTCTCAGCTATAGAAACTATCATTGGGATCCTCGGAGTCGAGGCCTTGAAGTTTGGCCAGTGCGGGACTGGCGGCCTTTGTGGGGGTTCTCCTCTGTTGCCTAGCAACATGCGAGGGTCGAGCACCTGGGGTTCTGGAACCTCTGCTGCCGTGCGCAGTTTTACTGGGGGTCCCACTCGCGTGACCTTTCGTCGGGGTCGTGCTGGTTCGAGTTTTGCTCGGTGTCGCAGTTTTCGGTCGTGGAGAATCCTGAGCTCTACGCTTCGCCGCACGTTGGGCGCTGTTCTCCTTGAGAACCCGGTCAAGCGTGACGATCGTCTTGTGCCCCGCAGCAGCACCCTGGCTTGCTCTGGCGCTGATCTTTGGTTTGGGGAGTGTGGCGGGGGGCGGGGGTTTCCCGGTAACCACAGTCGGTCGTCCTGCTGCGGTGTCCGTGCTGTCGATGGAAGTCTCACTGGACATCAAGGAGGCTTCGCTGGAGATGCTGTTGTGGCGACTGCGGCGCCCCGGGGATCCTGACATTACACGTATGCGCATCGGGCTGATAGGGTCTGTCGGGGTCGGCGGGACGGAGCTGGCGGGATCTGTGGGATGGTGCGATCGAGAGGGAGTGACGGCGGCAAACACTGCATCCACGGGATCGGATATTGGACGCTTCCTCATATGGCTGTAAACATAAGTAACACAAGACGTCATTTGTTAGCGTCAAATAAATGAAAACATCATAGATATAACTATAATTCATAAACCAATTCTAAAGTTTCTGAATCAACAGTCTTTATATGAAAAAGTGCCGCCAGATTCATATAGGTGGCACATACATGAATTTATATTTTACACATATTAAGGTCATAACATTTCTCATGACATTCTCCAAATGTAAGGGTATAAATTCTGCAGCCAAGCTGTGAATCGAAAGATTGGCAGTCTCGTGAAGCATCGGTAAACACCAATTTTCCATATTGCATAAAAAGCCCAATTTCCCTATTATCTATCATCAGAAAATTGTGGTTTTTCTCAATTTTATCTCTTGAAAATATATTTCTGTGCAAATGCTTAATTGATTTTTCATCATATGCATGTTAAAATACACCAAGGATACCGCTAACCAATACCAGGCAATGTCCATTGCTCTGCTCATAACAAGTTGTGACGTTCAGAGTAAATCTCAAATACGACAGTAGATGCCAGGTGTGGGACACTAAATGGATGAGTTTGCTAATGCATGCAATTGGTCATTGATGCTCTATGAAATTTCCTCGAATCGCTGATTTGCCGATGCATCGATTAGTCATTACATCTCAGTCAAGAAACCTGCAGTACATCTATTCGATTCCTGACCAAGAGGAACCCCACGTCAAAAGAACCTTGGAAAAAAGTCCACCTCAGAAACCAGACAGGCACTTTATTCTGGACGAACCAGTTACACACAAACACTACATGGTTTAAAAAAATTAAGACCACTTGAGAATTGAGACCATGTTGGTCTTGACCGTGGGTGGTCTTTTTACCGTGATACAGTAAAACCTGTCTTGAGAGACCACTTCCATGACAGACCACCTGTCTTGAAAGACCACATTCTAGGCAAAAGGTCCTACATTTTAGTGTAATTGAACCTGTCATCAAAGACCACCTATCTTGAGATACCAGATGTTTATGGCCAATGCGGGGTGGTCTTTCAAGACAGGTTCCACTTTACCACAGTGACTGTATTTAACTTAGGGATAGTTCAGTGTACCCTTGTTACCACATACCTCTTCTGTTTGACTGTGCCGTACTGAGCGTCATAGTTCTCCTTGGCCGATTCGTCTGAATATCTGTCACCGGCGTTCATGGTTTGGTCCATGTTGCCACGGAAACAGATGACCTCCATTCCCCGGTCTCTCAGAGAGCCGATGTAGACTGCAGACTGGGAGATTGCAGGACCCAGATAGCGTGGCCCAGGCAGGGTCAGGAATGTACGAGCTCCTTGCCTGGAAATCAAAACAAGACTTGCTACTTTATTGGGGTGAAAATGGATAGCTTAAACAATGGTAATATGGAAACTAGAACAGACTGAACGATAATTCCAAGCCAATCTTTCAAGTATCTTCAATCCTAGCCTAAATTTCTGGACTCGGACGAGTCCTTACATTGTCATAACGTAGCGAACTTCAATGAATCCATTACACGTTCATTATTCCAGCTAGTGCTGCATTCTCTGTTGGACAATGCAAGATTAATGGATTGAAGTGAGCGTAGTTATAATCAATTGCTATTTTCTTTTCTCATACATTTGCCTTTATCATGTATATGCACATGCCCTTAAAGCTACATTTAGTTTTTGTCATTGTAAGAGTACTAGTAAGCATTTACCAAAATGTTATTTCCAAGTGCATCATTCTGGTAACATTAAAATGACGAATTAACTTTATTACTAGTTAACTGCTGTATTTCTTGCTTTCTGGATTAATAGGAAGTATTTTACACCACAAAATCACAACATAAATAATGATTTCATTTGGATGCAAACTAACGTTGGTCATCAAGAACCCTTTACCCAATCACATCTAGGCATATGAAAGCTTCAACGAATCAGGCGTCGGGTGCAGTTTTCTTGCCTTTTTGGGACACTTTCCCATCACCGGCTTTAAAATATGCCTATCAATATGCTTGTAGAACTATATTTAATGTTTGGCACCCTTGAACTGACATTGAAGTATTCTGAACCAAAATATGTGTGATATGTAGTGGAAAGTTCTTTACCCATGGCGGAAAGAAATGTCTTTGAAGGACATCATAAATTTGACAAACCAAAAGTTTTACATGTCTATTCAACATGGTCAAGCCCAAAAACTTTCAATCAACAACCATGAGGGGCAATAATAGATAAACGGTGCCATATACCGGTATGGGCATTTAAATACTTGTGTGGTATACATATGTACAAGATATATTAGAAAACTTACGGGTTTTGGTGGGGCTGCGGTAATATTTCGATCACCTGCAGGGCATTCACATAGATGATGTAGAGATACGGAGCCTGGTAGGCTGAAATGTAATATAGCCAATAGCCATACAATGAGTAACAGCTCTGATACAGTCCTCTCTACATATCCTCACTGTAAAACTATTTATAGCGTTGATGTTAAATCATATTACATGTACCATGATGGTACTACTTTTTTCAAGGAAACAACTGGTGCTTGAACAGTATTTCAAAATTTCAGGTGCAAGACACATTTTATAAGTTAGTACTTACAGATAGTTAGAGACATGGACAAAAAACTTTTTTAGTACATGGTGCATGTTGTAGACTTGTTTGTTTGATGCATCCTGCATAATACCATGACCAATCCATCATGTCCAGGTTATCATTATTAAGTTAAGTTAAAAATACACAACTTTGTTTTGGGTTGTAATCTTTTCCAGTTGGAATAGTTATTATACCAAGATCATAACAATTATTATCTTGTATTACAAAGACTAGTACATGATTCATCACTTGTTACATTCAACTGGCAGGGGGTTGGAGAAGGGAGGGGGACTTATTTGTCACAGAAATATTCTGCAGCATTTTACCTGCATGTCAATGTATCTTACCGAATGACAGAGGCAGTCCGCTCCATTTCATTGTCTTTTCTCTGCTCCGTCGCCCTTTATCGGTCACAAACACCCCAAATTCTGCAAACAGGTATCAGGAAGTGATAACTGTTATAAATAAACATTTTTGGAGGCCGAAGACAAATTAAAGGCTTAAGTACCACATTCTGATAGTTACACATGATAATATACACTCTTTCGTGGTACATTTTATATTGACCATAGCAGGATGCTGAATGTTGCAAGTGACTACCAGTCTTTGCTGTGCATGTATTGGATGAAGAGAGAGAGAGAGACAGAGACAGCACATGTACCTTCGGTGCATGCGGTGTGTTTTTTTAGTATTAACCGTAGTTTGGATGAGGCGATACTTTTGCTTTGTACAATGATGCAAAACCCCTCCATTTTAAGACTACCAACAAACAAGCCATTAGTCAATCATTAGATTTGTATTGCACCGTTCTACAACTGTGCTCATGGAGCAGGGCATACCGGTAGTTGACTACACTGTAAAAATAGTTTTTAAAGTGGATTTGAAAGTATTAAACCAAGGTGTGGCCCGAATTTCAAAGTAGTGCAGATTATTCCACAAGCGACATGCTGCAATAGAAAAGGCAGTGCGACCTCCAAAGTCGTTTGGAACATGGAACATAAAGTGTCAGCACATCCCTGCTCGAGCGAAGACTGTGTGACAGTATATGTGGCGAGAGTAAGAAAGCGAGGTAATGAGGAGCACGGTTATATTCAGACAGTGGTAACCCAGCAGATCTCGATGAACGCATCTGCATGAAGACAGAAGACTACCATGTAACTACCAAAGCACAGCCAATATGTGTTGTTTAGGAATTGACTTACCGTTGAAGCAGAGCAGAAATTCGTCTGGTTGCGATTTCCCTGACATGTTGAGGATGGCGATAGGGAAACTCTCATAGTGGGCAGCCCCAAACACGGCAAAGGCCAGGGAGGTGTCGCTCTTGTCGAGAAATTCTGAAATCAGAAACATTTGCAGGAAATGAACTACTAGTGGAGGAAAACTGATGATTTTCTGTACTACAATATCCAAAGTTGGAAAGCCGCATGTTTAGGATCATCCATGTCCATAACTGTGTCATCATGAGTTGATGCTTAACAACAAAAGACTGGAATTATGGGTTTGTTTAAATTATTAACTTTAGTTTTAACTCAATGTGAACAGAATCACAGAGTAGTTTTAAAGATATAGTAGCGGTAATTTAAGCAAAGAAAAACATGAAGATAAAGAACAAGCCTAGCTGATCTATGCCATGCTATGGGCCTTACCTCACCCCTCGCCAGACAGCCGCCTTACAAACTTCTTTGAAGGGGCCGTGGTAACTGAGCCATGAATTTCTAGTATTAGGCCTCTGATGTTACACAAACTTGAAACAGCGAAATTTGCACTCTGGTACTTAACGCAGGCTCAGTGGCTCAAGCCAGCCTTATGAATATTCATTGCCGGAGCTGGGAATACATGTAGTGCGAATTTTCAAACACAGTTGCCATGGCCTGTGGACGCCGAAACATTGGGGCCTTGGCTAGCAAAGATGCCTTTACCTGAGACCGTGTAATCGTGAAGACTCAGCTTGTAGAAACGATCAGAACCAAAAATCACAAAGTTGTTTGCAAAGTGCATACAGGCGCATGCTTGCTTGATAGGGATTTCCTGGAAATTCAAAAAGGATTTGTCACCAAATAAAACAAGACAGAGATTATTTTTATTTAAAGAGGATACATGTACTAGCTTGTGCTGAAATTGGGGTTGTACTTTCAAACCTTAGCTTATCGGAAAATAATATTGCAGGTAACGTTTGACACTTAGATCTAACGATATATACTTAATAGACAGAAATCCATGTCTACATAACTTTTACAACCAGATGGCCTTCTGCATCCTAAAACTGTCAATAGATTCACTTCAAAACTCTATTGAATCCATTGATCATGAGATGTGTAGTATACAGTAGAACTTCACTTTATGGCCACCTTGGAATAAATACATCTTCTCACCGGTGCCTACATCATATTTTCTTGGGTTAGTACTCCTAGAAATAAGACCACCTCTGAGTTAAGACCACTTTATAACAACAACCTTGTGCGTGGTCTTAACACTGAGGTTCCACTGTACGACTAGTAGTGTGTATGTCTCTGTGTGTAAAATGCTCCACAAAGAGACTCCCATTCAGTGGAACCTCACATTTACGGCCTCCCACAGACGGTCAGGGTCAAAGTGGTCTTAATTCTGAGGTGGTCTTAATTCTGAAACAATACAGTAGTCCTTCTCTTAATGGCCACTCTCTACAGAGGCCCCCCTCCCTAATGTGGCCATAAATCTATGCCACTACTACTGTAATTGCAGTTCTCTCTCTCATCAAAGGCCACCTCTCTTATGTGGCCATAATTTCTGAATTGGCACATTTTTAGGACTCGCAGGAGTGCTTAATATATTGTTATAACATAGCGAGATCAATTCATAACTATTTGCCGTAGTATTAGCAAATATTGGCAAAGTATTGGCAAATAGTTATGAATTGATCTCGCTACGTTATAAGCAATAGGGTGGCCTTATTAGAGAGGAACTGCTGTATAGCATCAAACTGGTAATGGCATGTTTCGGCCATCCAATGACCAGGTCTTAATTCTGGCTTGAGGTTCCATTGTAGTTCTGAGTAGCTGTCACCGCTGATTGCATATTACCTACCTTCTTTATGACGAACTTCTCCGCGCTTTGGTTGTAGATGTAGAGGACGAAGACCTCGGCTGTGGCCACGGCCAGGTACACACCATCGCTGGCAGTCTTGACAGCCAGCGTGGTACAGCTTGCAGCTCCTTCTACCATTTTCGGGTTGAGGTGGGTCTGCGTGCCGCCGAGGTGGGCACTGCGGCCAGTGCTGTGTGAGATACACTTCAGCAGCTCGTGCTGTTCGATCACCATCATGTCTCTCTCCGTCTTATCTAAGGAGGGAGGAACATGATCGGCAATTTGTATTACTGGTAATACAGCGGTGTCTTGAAAAGACCAAAAGGCCATGTACACACTGGTCTTTCAAGACAGGTGGTCTTTGATGACAGGTTGAATTATTGCAATGTAGGTCCCTCTGCCAAGGCTATCTAGTCCAGCAAGACAAGTGGTCTTTCGTGGCAGTGGTCTCTCGAAACTGACTTAATGTATAGTGGTTAACGAACGGTACTGTTGGTTATCCATTATACAATTAAACCTGCTCGTGAAAGTAGGGAACAATTCTTCATTATACGAGGTCAGATAGGTCAATGTTCACTATCATTTATACAAAGACTACATATAAGATATCTATATGAACTAAATGTCACTCTTTCAGGTCGAGTTTGTTGTCATGAGTGACCAATCTAGGAGGAGTTGAAGTGTACTTTCAACCCATGATTCTTTTGGCTGATAAAACTTGCACTTTGGAGGTTTACAGGGACTGAGTAACTGTCCCCAACTCGTTGATTGTCTCTAATAGTCGGGTAACATGAAATATTGCACAAAAAAGCCTTGTCTGTCTATAACCTGGTACTCATTTATGACTGAGTGAACCGGAACACATTTCGGGTATGAATCTTGCCCAGGGATAATAATTATAGCTATCGAAAGCTTTAGGCCGGTTCAAACACAAGAGCTCATGGACAAAGAGTCCAATGGTGTAAAAACTCATTAATATTTTCAGAGTATAGCTTATTAGGGAGAGAGCTGGGAGAGTGATCAATAATTTAAGTAACTAAATGTTATTTACTCACTGGTGATCAGTATGAGCAGCCCAAGATCCTCAACCAGTTCCATCCACTGGACGTTGTCCACGCCGTGTAGACGTCGCAGAGCACGAGAGTCTGCCTGGCCAGAGGACTCCAGTGCAAACAGACCGTCATCAGAGCCAAACAGGATTATCTGGAGGGAGGAGAATATATTCTCAGACACATACCCGTTGGCTGGTTTACCTTCTTAGTTTTCAGAATAATGAAGAGAAAGATTCCTAAGTTGGTTATGCTTGGATCTTATAATCTACCTTTTTCAATTTTATTTATGTTTACAAATATTCTGATTTGCTGGTAGTGCTTACATTGGAAACCTAAAATTAAGACCACCAAGAATCATCAAGGCTAAAGTGGTTTTAATTCCACGGTGTTCTTAATTCTGAAAGAAAATAGCACTGATGATTTTTTTCAGTTTAGGTAACTGATAGCTTATAGTTGGGTAGTCTTATTTCTGGGAGGGTCTTAAACTGTGTGCTCTTATTAGGTTGACAAATAACTGATCTAAATAGCAGGGTGGTCTTATTTTAGTGTTGGTCTTAATGTGGGATATTTATATTACACTGTACTTTGGAGAAAGGGAACTTCAACTTCAGCAATTAGGATTAGGTGCACCTGACTGGAACCGAGAAATCTTACAGTAATTATAGCTTGTCTCGAGTTTCCAAGATATTTTGCATATTTTGCTTTTGAAATCTATATATAATGTTAATATGACCCTCTCCCTTCACCTTATCATTGAGCGGCAGGGCACAGTTGAAATCCATCCTGTCCTCAGGGCTCAGCTTCAGAATGGTGTTCCCTAGAACTTTCTGGAAGGATCAGACCACAGGCGATGGATAAGGTTTCTGATTCTTACTACATGCATGATGTAACCCCCCCCCCCTGCCCAACCATTTATTAAATGTAACATTAAAATACTTTATATAAGAATGGTCATGGCAATTTGCCACAAATCTGCTTGAGCCTCTCATGGCTGTGCTTACTTTAAAAAACATGTGATGGATATCCACAGCCTATGGCCATGGTAATATCCTATTGACCTCTCAGGCTTCACTGTACTAGGCTGGAGGAACTTAAGTCTTAAGTTTTGGCTTAGCTCACTAAGCTGAGTACAGTGAAACCTGCCATGAGAGACCACCTGTCTTGACAGAACATGCATTTTCGGCAGAAGGACCTACATTTCAATATAACTGAACCTGTCACCAGAGACCACCTATCTTGACAAGACCACATTTTTGTGGCCAATGGGGTGGTTTTTCAAGACAGGTTCTACTGTAGTGTGATTGACTAAGAATCTGACTTAATAAGTCAAAATTAGACTAGCAAGGACCAAACATCAAGAGTATGGTAAGCATGCCTACACAGTCCACATACTTAATTTTATGGACTCGTCCGAGTCCATAAAA
>JAAUYG010070226.1_pt1 | contig 10560 bp, 12 predicted proteins | sample 7278091 | NCBI WGS metagenome assembly JAAUYG01 (sample SAMN14350201, study PRJNA611818) | marine sediment metagenome | isolation source: surface marine sediment (0.6m) | place: French Polynesia: Moorea | collected 2018-08
ATTCAACGAATGGTTTGTCTCAGCATTTGTGACGGCAGGTCATATCCTTTTGTGAAATCAGTTTTTCCCTGGAGTGGGAAGGGTTATGTCATCCCGTTTCGTCTCGAATTCACATGGTTCATTCGGAGCATTCGGAGACCTCAATTCAAGCTTTGATCAAGAATTGATAGAACAGCCAACCTCCCATTGCAGGCGGTGATAAGTGTCAGCTCAGTTGCTGTTCTACGTACTCCTGCAGCTGGCCGTGAATGCTCTTGTTTCTTCGGTGTCCTTGACTTGTTTGTAAGCATGAGATTCATGATGCTGCATGATGTCAAAAACGAAGATGGAATCAGAAATTTTTTTCAGGACATGTATGAGCTTTACATAAAGGTGAGTTCCAATCTGACTTTCAGTTTCGAATGCAATTCCGTCTTACGTTTTTTCGTGAATGACAATGATACCAGTGTGGCGCACCCATTTTTCTGTCGGTCTTACAAGTATTTTGTACCTGGTGGCCTTACTCCATGCACAAATGATTTCCATTGATTTGGGGCGTAAATCAGCCAGAGATGCTGTTGTACTGGTAAAACTTTCTCATTGTAATATGCTGACTGCAGTTACTTTTTAGGCCGAGCGCGGCTTGTAATAATAAGCCGGGACGGCCTGAGAGAGTCTGTACATCATCATTGTGGACCCCCACCCCCCACTCCAGGCTAGAACCCCCCCCCCCTCCTCTCCAGGTTTGACCCCGCCTCTGGGCCAGACTCCGTGTGGAGCCAACCCCAGCCCTCCCCCACAACATAACTTGAGCACATGATCAGTGTCACCTGACATACGGATCATGTGACGTTCATCACGCTGATAAGCTTGTTCTATGCGGATTTGACGATGAAATGCGCAGAAACGAATGTCTTTTTCCTGTTTGTTTTGCAGCATTCAATGAACCCATTTTACGAGTTCAACACTCCAATCAGATCGGCAGCGTTCGAGAAAAAGTCGCAATTTATTGGAAGAAAATATCTCACGGGATAGAAAAAATTTTTCTTCGCTGAAAACCAAATCATTCCATCAGAAACAAAACTGGCGCTCCTTGTTCAACGACTGATGGGCCAATGTTTGTGTGGTATGTTCTGTGCACACGTGAAGCGTGTGATGTGAGTGGAGCGAATTTGCGGAATGGATTGAACTTCAATCTGGAGGTGTATGTTCCGCCATCCCCCACTCATACAGATGTTTGTTGGACGTCACGGACAAAAGATGTCCTTGTTTCTGAAATAAACGCTAACATGTTGTCTGTTGCGCAATCAAATTTATTCCAAGAAAAGAAAGAGATAACTAAAACAACCGATCAACAGATTGCTTTAAAAATGCATCAGAAATCGATATGTTTGCGCTCTACGTGAACAAAAGTGAGAGCGAGAGATGTGCCTGAGCAAAACACCGCAAACGAACGAATAAAAGTTGTTCTGACCCCCCCCCCCTTCCTCCAATCTATCTGCCTTGCCACAGAAAGAGTTGAACATCTTTTCCTGCTGTGATAATTGGAGGTTTGCTTTTTTCAGCAACACACGTTTTTGGCATCCAGGTCATCCTATATATTGCTGCAGAAGTTTTTCAAAGCTTCAGTTTCAAAACCCTGTTTGTCGCAACAATGTTGTTGCGTGAAAAGAAATTGAGCAGGTTCCTAAACAAGTACGTTTGATAAGCGCAAAGGCCGCGCGGTCGCGTGCTCCCAGTCACGTGATCAGCCCGTGTGTGTTTTTGGAGAGGCTGGCCTAGAGGGGGGGGCGTCTTCCACAATGATAATAACGACACGTACATGACTTAGTCTACAGGCCGTGCATAAAACCAACACGATCTCCACCTGACAAACACCATCAGATAAAGCTGCTGTTTTTGAACTGCGCAGCTGAAAGCGGATCGGCATGAATGAGTCCCTTTGCGGTGGTCATCCATGCGGTGGTGGACTGCCCCCCCCCCAAACCCAAGGAAAAGCTTATCGACCACCTGTCAGATGCTACTCCAAAACGTGTGTGCTCATCACGTGATGCGCGGTTTCGATGCTGACAGCGCTTCACTAAACGTCACATCCCTTGAAAACAACCGACATGAGCTCAACACTACTTTGTGCGTGACCGCTCAAAAAACGGGTGAGCAGCAATGCACAGTTTTGTTTTTGAGAATGTTATGCGGACAAAAGAGGGCCAAAAGTGGCTCGCCTGCCTTTCCAAAACACCGTGCTGGTCGCAGGAGGGTCGGCAGTGGAAACTGGGGTCACCTTCAATGTTCGACAGAAAACGGGACACTTTGGCGGCGAGAGAGAGAGAGAGCTTGTTTCCTGAAGGAGGATAACACATGGTGTCAAAAGCTTTTGTTTTCCTGCCCATGTGCCAAAGTCACATGTTGGAAAGTGGGCATGGCAGCGAAATCTACACCAAAGACGGGGCTGCGCTGCAGTGCGACTAAGAATTGCAGTGTGAAACACAGATTGTAAGGGAAATGACGTGCAGTTCCTCAGATCTCACACCGCAAGACAGACATCCGAGACAAAGCTGCACATGATCTGGTGGCAGATGGGCTTTCTGCGAAAGCTTTTCTCACAAGCAGCAAAATATCTTGCACACGTGCATGAATGGAAAGTCTATCACAGAGAATAACAAAGGTAAAACTGCTTCGAATTGAGACTAGTCTGAAGAGGAATCGCTGTCGAAGTCGAAATCGTAATCGTAGTCGTCGGGATTGCAGGAACACTCATCCATGTAAGAAAAACATCCAAGACACTTTTCCTGAGAATCATGTTGCAAGAGATCTTCAAAACGCAGATATGCTTTGAGTTTATCTGGAAGCGAGTCAAGTTGTGCTATTTTGGAATTGATATGGTTTCCGCATAGAGTTCTGATCCTCAGTCGACACTGATCATTCAGGGACCGAGGATTCTGGATTTGATGCTTCATCCAGGAGACTAATTCCTGGACCTCATCCACCTTCATTTCTCTCTCAATGGCTTCCAGCTTGAGGATGTGCGGCAGTGGAAATCCAGCCGCCACAAGGAGCTTGGTGACCCGGCGCACTTGCATCATGTTCACATGTTGCGCGGCTGGCAGCATCAGCATCGCATCTACTGGTGTGTGAAACCGACTGGATCTGTGGATATCGATATCCAGACCGAGCAAACCCGCAATGGCGTCTGCTGACGCTCTGATGCAGGCAATATCCAGCGGTGTGTTTCCTACGTCGTCCTTCGCGTACAAGTTCGCCCCTTTCTCCTTCATGTAAGCCAGCAAAGGCCTGGGATCCTCTTCCGGTGTCATGCAAACGCAATGAAGGACCCCAAAGCCTTTGCTATCAACTGCCTTCACGTCGGCTCCAGCTTCGACAAGTATTTTCGCTCCTTCGAGGTTGCCAGCTTTACACGCCGTCATGCACAAGGTTTCTCCTCTGGCATCTGTGTGGTTGGGATTGGCACCTTCAGCGATAAAAAATTTTACCAAGTCATTTTTCTTCCGGAACAAGGCTTCCTTGACTGGCGAGGGAAAATGTTCTGGGTTAATTTCGGCCCCGTGTCTCAGTAACAGCTTCACTGCTTCTCGATGGTCGTCACTGCACGCAGTTGCAAGGGGAGTCTCGCCTTGATCATCACATGTATCTACTTTGGCACCGTACTGCAGGAGCAGCTTCATCATGGGCACATTCCCGTACAGAGCTGACAGGTGCAACGCCGTTTGACACGACATGCCTTCTTCCTCGGGATCTGCTCCCTGCATCAGCAACAGTTCTGCAATTCGCAGATGCACATCGTTGCCCTCCGAGGGGATTCTTCGAGCGCAAGAAAAAAGCGGCGATTCTTCTTGGAACATAAAGTTCTGATTGTAGGTCATGCAACAGTTCGGATTGGCCTTTCTGTCCAACAAATACTGGACTACCTTGATGAGTCCACATTCTACAGCTGTGTACAGCAGTGGTTCTTTGCTCACGCTGGTATCTGGGTCGATACCTGACTGCGACAACAGCTTCAGGGCCAGGTCTTCGTTTCCCTCCTTGAGCGCCTTTCGCACAGATTTTGCTGTTCTCTTTGTCCCCGGTGTTGCTGCACCTGCATTCATGCTCATGCTGATGAAAGAAAAATAAGAATTCGATTTCTACAACTTGTCTTGATTAAGAATCCTGATGTTCTGTCAGTGTAGATCGAGATCAATACAGACGTTTCGTCCTTCATTATTGTGAGAGGTGCTCTGAAGGTGAACATCCCAAGGGGATGGCAGATTTTTTGGCCTGCATCAAACTTCACACCCACAAATTGTTCGGCACACAAAAACAACATTTAGATATCCTTGCCCGGTTGGATGCCTGTTGGTGTCACTCTTTGAATATTGAAGCAGACCTTGCTTTCCTGAGATGGCATCGCATAGTCTCCCGACCGTGGCCCAGCAGTCTAAGGCGCCTGTCTATCGCTAACCCGGATTATTTATTAATCCGTTTTAATGACAACCCTTATTTGGCATCAATCCGTCCAGGTCTCGTGCCTGTGACGTCACCTTTCTGACGTCATTCAGTTGGCAACCATTCTTTCAAACAGATGCGAAAAACAATACAGCTCTTGTTTTGTCAATTTATACGGATTATAGTATCCAATCATTCGCAATAGTTGGCAAAAAGGATAGCCTAAGGTGTCGGGCAGATATTGCACCCCAATATGGGCAAGTCTGACCCCAAATCTGATGCATTCAAGGATGCTGATGCAAAGCATCAAAAAACAGCTGAAAATTCGAATGATGACAAAACTGAAAAACAAGCATCTGAGGCTAAGGACTGACCATCTCATTCTCAAAAGGTACCAAACAAATTCCAAGACCATGAATTGGCTGGACCAAAGTCCCCAGTAAGGAGAAAGTCTCCCAAATCAGTCAATTTTGCTGAGCCCATTGTCTCAGAGGCCAGCATCCAGCATTCAAATGTAGACAATGAGAATGAGCTTGTTGCACTGACTCCAGTGAACACTGAAACCATACCAGAGAGTACCACAGACAGTGGAATTTCCTCTGGAGACATTTCTGTTGGTTCCATACAGGAAGTATCTGAGGTTAGATCTGAGGTTTTGAGTGTAGTTACTAGCAACTGCATTTCACCTGATGATTTGGTATCCCAGGCTTCGTTTCAGAGGAGACACCAGGAACCCAGCACTACAGAGACTGAAAGTACTACTGACTCCACCACAGAGTCCTCTTCCTCGGATGAACCCAAAAGGAAGGCTGGTGATGTGTGGATGTCCAATGGGACAACATTCTGGCAAAATGACACAGGAATTGTGTCCATCTTGGACAAGAATTCCGGCAAGTGGATTCTGCTGATTCCACAGGATAGCCAGCCAGGAAAACTCAAAAGGAGTTCTGGTGAGTCTTCAACTGTCACCATAGAGTCTGATGATATACCTGTGGGATGCTCCAATTCTTGGACAAATCTGGATATGAATAAAGTTCAATCTGTCTTAGCTAAAGCTGCAGGAGCATCACCTTTCAAAGTGGCTTCTGAGACACCTACTGTGCAGGATATGGTGAATAACCTGAATCTGTCTTTTGGCACAGGACCTTTGGGAGATCAGCCCAGCACATCCACAGGCTTAGACACGTATACCATGGCTGGACTGTGGGGGATGCCAGTTGGTAAGGACAACACTTACTTACTCAAGCACTACCCTCATGCCTTGTATGCCCATGTACCCAGTCCCCTCAGAGAATGGGTATGGAAGAATCTGGGGGTGGAGCTCAAGTCATTGCTGTTAGACCTCAAGTCATACAAGGGGCAACCCACAATGACCTTGGTGCATGACCCAGTTACCAATGCCCTCCAGTTCAAGGAGAGTAATGCAGCCAAGGACATCTACAACTGGACCATGTGGCAGAAAGCTTTCTGCACTTTCAAAGCCCTGTACCTAATGGTGCATCCACAGAAAGAGCCTGAGATCACAAAGTACAAGAATGACATCCAAAACTTTGCAACCAACTATTACTGGTCAGCTGTCACATCATATAACCAACTCTTCAGACAGTATTTGGCAGACTTCCCCAAATGCTCATGGGCCATGGTGGACCAGGACCTCTTCATGACAGAGTTGGTCCCACACAGACTGCCAGCCCAGTTCAGAGGACAGCAACCCAGAGGGTCCCCTGCCTCAGGAGACATACTGAGAACAGGGGTGTGTAACATGTTCAACAGAGGCAATTGCACTTGGGGAAAGAAGTGCAGATATGATCACAGATGCACTACTTGCAACAAGTTTGGTCACACATCCCAAGTGTGTCATGGCACTGCAAAGGTGAATGTGGATGCACATGCATTGGCCAGAGCCCATAGATCTCAGCCCAGGACAGTGCAGCCCACAGATGACAAGAACTAAAAATTAGTTCCTTACCTTGCAGAAGTGAAGACCAATCCTGATCACTGGTCCGTGGTGACACCAGTCAAACCCGAGACTTTTGGTGAGTTATTGAAATCAATAAACTACAATCCTGAGATCATTGTTAGATTGGTAACAGGATTCAGGGATGGATTTTAAGTGGGATTTTGTGCCAAGAGAGAATCTAACATTTGTGGTAATCATCCCACAGCCAAGGCTAACCCAATGGTGGTGCTACAGAAATTGAATAAAGAAGTTGATTCTGGTCATATGGCAGGGCCTTTCTTGACATCCCCTGTTGACAATATTGTCACCAATCCATTGGGACTCATCCCAAAGACCAATGAGCAAGGCCTGAATTTACCTTCACTATTCCCAGACCAGGAATCATCTTACAGGATGATAACTGATCTGAAGAAGAGCGGGGTGAACCAGGGAATTCCAGAAGAATTCACCAAGGTTCAGTACTCAAAATTTGATCAAGCTGTACAACTATGCATTGATGAAAGAGCAGGTTGTTACATGGCAAAGTTAGACATCAAATCAGCATATAGGAATGTACCTGTGCATCCAGATGACAGACATTTGATCTGTTGTAAGTTCTTGAATGGTTTCTATGTGGACAAATGTTTGCCATTTGGTTTGTCATCTGCCTGTTCCATATTTGAGACAGTATCTACAGCAATGGATGCACTGGTCCAGGCTGCCTTATCCAACCCAAAATTGTTACATTATTTGGATGATTTCTTCAGGGCAAAGGCTCAAGTACAGGCATGCAATGACCAAATCCACAAGATCATTCAGATCTGTGAAGACATTGGTCTCCTGGTGGCACCAAACAAGACGGTATGGTCTACCAAGTTCCTGAGATTTTTGGGGCTTGACTTAGATTCAGAACACCAAATGATATTTTGGAGAAGATTTGCCATGTACTGAGAAATAAAACTGTCATAGTGAAAGTTCTCCAGTCACTGGCAGGATCACTGAATTTCTATGCCAAGGCTAAACCTGGGGGGTGTACATTTATCAGGCATGTGTATGATGTGTATAAGGCTATGCCCAAATGCCATCACATAAATGTGACTGGAGAGCTGCAAAAGGACCTCACAAGCATGGAAATGGCTTTTGAGTCACACTGAGTTGGGTACACCATTCCTGGAAATGACTGTGGTGACCAACCATGATTTAGAACTGTACACAGATGCAGCTAGAGGGACAACCCATGGATGGGGGGCCTACTTCCAAGACCATTGGATGTCAGAGGCCTGGCCTGAAGGGTTCATACAAGAAAGTCAGGTGTCAATAGCATAGCTAGAGCTCTATGCACTGACCATGGTGATTGTCACAGAGGCACTGTATTTGACAGGAAAGCGTGTACTAATGCACTGTGACAACCTGTCCGTGGTGCACATGGTGAACAAGCAGACTTCCCTGGCTTCTGACTGCATGTTCCTGATATGAATTTTGGTATTGGAACAGGTGAGGAACCACTTCACTTTTGACACCATGCATATCAGAAGTGAGGAGAATGCCATTGCCATTGCCATTGCCATTTGTCTCATTTGCAGCTGGACACATTTCAGAGGCTTCATCTGTCAGCTCAACCTTATCTATCCTCACCACCTCCATACCTCTGTCCACCATACACAGGCATATGGAATCAGTCTTATTACTGAGTACATCTGGTTCAACACACAAATTGTACACACATGCTCTGGACCTCTTCAATACATTTATTGGAAAGTGGAATTTCCAAGACATTTCATTTGACAAACAATTGACATTATACATATCATTTCTGTCAATCTATGATTTGGCCCCAACCACCATTGGCATGTATGTGAGTGCAGTAAAAGGGCACAAGAAATTGGATGGAATAGTGGTGCAAAATGACTTTCTCATAGCCAGAATGTTGAAGGGCATGAGAAATCTCAACAAAGGGGTTTGTTGAACAAGGCAGCCCTTGACCTTACAATTGATAAAAGGAATGTTTGAAAAACTGGGCTGCACAATGTTGGATCTGTCATGGGTGACAACATTCAAGGCCATGGTGTTGGTGGGTTTCTTTGGGTTGTTGAGAGTTGGGGAAATGACTCACTCTACCCACAACATAAGGAATTCCAGTATCATGATGTACTGTCATAACTTTGAAAAGAATGCACAAACAGAAGAAATCATTCTTAATCATCAAATTCCCAACCTGTAAAAATGACCAGACAGGAAACAAGAAATTGTGGACATGGGTAGCTGAAGAGGTAGACACTGAGGTCTGCCCAATCACAGCAGTTGTGAACTACTTATGAATCAGGCCACAATTGGTGGACCAATTTTTTGTGGATCAGAAAGGTAGACCAATAATGAGAGAGCAGTTTTGTAAAACTCTCTCTTTAGCAGTCAAGTTGGTATTAGGCAAATCTACCAACTATGCATCTCACAGTGTGAGAATAGGTGGGGCAGTGCATTTGTACCTGTCTAGTTGGACAGTGGACCAGATAATGGCCCAAGGTTGATGGTCCTCACCTGAAATGGCCAAGCTATACTGTACCAAACCTGTCTAATTGCAGGACCAATGTGGATCATGGGTGACAGCTTGGTCTTCTGGTTACACAAAACAGCAAGTCATCTCTCAAAACAGAAGGTGCAAACCAAAATAGTTGCAGACTTGAGATGATCTAAGACTCATCTGCATGGACAGAGAGGTATGAAATTAGCACAGCTCACATTTGTCTTGGACAATTTGTTCAAGGATAGTGATGATGCAGGGTCACCAAAGCCTGAATTGATCATTGTCCATTGTGGGATGAATGACTTACCAGACAAGGATTCTATCCAGACATTTGAGAAATTTGAAGGTTGGATTCTCAATGTGCTGCACAACCTAATCAGAAAAGTGGTATGGTCAAAAAACACCAAGGTGGTATGGTCAGATCTCCTACCTAGGTTGTCATACTGAGGGGGAGTGTCACCCATGGAAGGAAAAATGATGATTGATTGCATCAACAGTTTAGCACACCATGTGATGGTTATGAACAACACTGCATTTGTGACATACCCATTCATTGACCCAAGATACAGACCTTTGTATAGAAACATCACTGACAAAGATGATCATGTTCATCTGTCAGAACTTGGGTACCATATGATGCTCTTGAAACTCACAGAGTTCATTGTGAACAACCATGAGCAGGAAAAATTGCACTGTGGGCAAGGGTCACCAGGCAATGGGATCAAAAATTCAACTCTGGGATCTGCAAATGTGGATCCAGTTGATCTCAAGGGTGTGACAAAAGGCCAAAATGTGCACAAGGAAACTCATGCAGAGGCCACCAAACTGTCCCAAAAATGTGGACAAGAAGTGGTTGGGTAAGCGGGTGGTTGATCACAATGGTATTCATTTTTGCACTGGCATCCATTTGTGGTTGCAGGCCTTTGGCCATCATTGCTTGGGTTCGGAGAGTTTGTTGTGCTATCCAGATCCAGGTGTCTGTACTGGGGGATAGGTCATGGATTGTTTGATCCAGACCCTGAACCTGGCAATCACAATGACAATGACAATCATTTGTTGAATTCTGCTTGGGATTATTACTAACCTGGGCCCTGAACCTGGCATAACAATTGTTTGTTGAATTCTGCTTGGGATCATTACCAATAAAAGAATCAATCTAAAGAATCAGTGTACATGTTGTCTGGTTCCAATGTTAAGTATTTTCTTACTTGGTTAGTGTTGATGGAGTATCTGCAGCAGGGTGTGAATATATCCTTGCCAGTGCACAATAGTCTGTAAATGGGAGACAAGGTATCCGAAAGTCTCAAAATCCATGCCATTCTGAGTGAAGTGAAATACCAGGCAAGCCACCAAGATATTCAAGGCAAAGTCCAAAAACTTGAGCAATTCCACCAACATGTTGCTTGTTTGGCTGCCTGATGTGAACTGAACCACAAGTTTGTCAAAATGGCACTGCGCATGCACAGCATGTGCAGGTGATACCAATGCTGTAGGGGAGACAGATTGTTCCATTTGGAGGGGTGATGGCATCTGCAAAGGAAAACATGATGGCATGCTGGCAATGAACTTTCAAAGACAGACACTGAACTGTGATACCTCCTATTGGAGAGCAGAGCAATTATTTTAGACACAGCTTTGCATTTCACATCTATTTCACTGGTTGGAAAAGTGGTCGAGC
>JAAUYG010071291.1_pt1 | contig 10559 bp, 8 predicted proteins | sample 7278091 | NCBI WGS metagenome assembly JAAUYG01 (sample SAMN14350201, study PRJNA611818) | marine sediment metagenome | isolation source: surface marine sediment (0.6m) | place: French Polynesia: Moorea | collected 2018-08
AAATGGTGTTGGTGCAGGAATATGGTGAGGAAGTCGACCTCAGCGTTCTGGAGAATCTGCCTCTGTCACGCCGTCTGGATCTAGCTCTACAGGTCCTGGATCTCCTGATATCCCTTGACAGATCTCCCCTGGGCCCTCTCGCTCTGAAAGACCTGCATCTGAGACATTTCCTTGTCAGCGATAATCGACTCAAACTCATTGACGTGGACTCGTTTGGGAACGAGGAACCATTCTGTGCAAGCAACAAACGGAAAGGTTCTCGTTCCGAGTCAGCGGAGTTAGGTTTTCTGCCAGAAAGGCAAGAATTTGGTCCACACTGTAACGGAGTGGTGCCTTGTGTCGGTGGTCGCTGTGTCGGCTACAATGGAAGAAAACACTTGAAGAAGTGCAACGACTTTCTGCTGCGGCACATCCTGCTACAGGAGCGAGATAACGAGGACAGTGAGGCAGGGACAGCTATGCAGCTGGTTCGAGACTTGCTACACAGATTATCCGACACCAACGTTACGGCGGAAAGAATCAGCGAAGCGCTGCTGGTTGCTAGGTCCATTTTACAACACTGACGTCATACTGACGACCTGACGTCATTTTTACCGTATATACATTACATGTAGACTTCTTGAAGTTACTTTTGCTTTAATTATAAGGTTACCTGTGGCATATTATGATTGGCAAGGATTGGCAAGCAATCATGGGCTTGCTTATAGTATATATATTCTTCTGAACTGTTCACGCGTGTATTCACTCATCAAGCAGCCATACGACTCTTTAATATTTAGTTTCCTCTAAGCTATATAATCACTGTAATTTAGATTAAAACACGATTGGTATTTTGTTCGTCTCATTTGGTTCGATATTTCAAATGCTTCTATCTCATGGTTTAGATTGTCAAGTTTGTCAAGAGATTTGTCAAGTTTACAAGTTTGGGTACATCGGTTAAAAAATAAGTGTTACCTTAACATAAAAACAAAGATAGTAATACAGTATATAAGTCAATTCCAGTTTAACTTTCCGAGTTAAAACTCTAAGACACGTGAGTTCTTACAAGATACCAAATTGCTCAATCAACATATATCAATGTTTTGTGGGAAGACATAGCATTCAGTCAATGATACAGCAGCTCAGTTTGTCAAAATACACTTACCTGTGTGCGATTTGCGTAGCGTAAGGCAAGGCCTTTGATTTGTGTGAACTGTGTAACTCCATTGAATGTAGCCATTTAAAATTCCTCAGTGATCCACACTAGGGCGATTATTACTTAATTTTATATAAATGACTTCAATGCTCCTCAAAACTTGAAGGCCATTCTATTTGTAGATGACTCAATAAATGTTTATGCATACTCTAAACACCTTCGTGACTTAAACATTGTAATGAATAAAGAACGGAGTCTTAGATCATTGGTTAAACAAATTGTCACTGAACCTAGACAAAAAACAAGTACGTGGTATTTTCCAAAGCAATGAATTGCCAAAGCAATGAATAGGTAAAATTGAGCTTTTAAATAATAAATTTGTCACAAGAATTAGATACAATTCCTTTGAATTACTGTAGATGAAAGACTTAATTGGGCTTATAGAAAGAAGCTCATCTCTGACTTGTTTCCATTTTAAAGAGTAGTTGGACCTTGTGCTAAGAATTTAAAAAAAAACAACAACCACGTTAATTTATTTTGCATTATTTTATTCCAATTTATGCCATTATCTGTACCTCCGGAGATCAGTAGTCCCAACTCAACTAGAATTAATACACTTATCATGTATTACAGAGAAAAATCGTATCGTCCGTATTGTGACAAATGTTTGTAGATTTGATCATGCAGCACTTTTCTTTCAACATTTGTAATTAATCTCACTAAAAGAGTGGTAAAACTATTGCTTAGGAAGATTGATGCATTCAGAAATAGGACGGTTATCACCTATCCTTGCCATTAGACGCATTACATGCAATAAATGTATTCATGTATATAACAAGGTCATCCACAGTTTAGGCGTATTTATCTGGTAACAAATAGTTTCATTAAAACTGGTCCCAAATATTGGATAATTCTACACCAAAATCTAGTACTAGCCCCTTTGTTATCATGTCTAAAATAAGTCACAAGGAGCTTTACCTTTTAGATATCATTGAGCTACATAATTACTACCACTAAATTAGTTAATATGCATTTATTTGTAACTTAGCTTTTTGCGAATATGTCCACTCACGATCATGCAGTGCGGGGAATCCGGTGGAGAGTTGTGTTTCTTTTTTGTGCATAATCAATGTACAAAGTCGCCTGTATATAGAGCTTTTGCTGAAACAATAACTGTTTTTATATTATACAGTAACAGCTGATCAGGGTTTGCAATGACTGTGAACTGCATAGTATTGTCTTTGCTTTCAAATGGCAATATGACTACTATATGCATAAATTATATTATTATATTTGAGTATAGTAAATGTCAACAACAATATTGTTTCTTTTTATTCAGCAGACAAGCAGTGACATTTTGTAAGATTAGGACTACAATATTTCCATCCATCAATAAATCCGAGTCTGTTAACTTCCATAGTAAACCATTTATCATGTTTATATTGCAGCATTTCGTGAAGCACATAACCAGAAAGCAGCAACTGTGTTGATAATTGTTTGCACCAATTGTTATACATGTAACTATTTTCACCACCACAAATTTATTAAGGGCTCGACAAAGCCGATGGGGCCACCACAAACCACTGTATTGCAAACGAATAATACATACATTCTACATGTTGGGCCACCTATTATTTGCTTCAGGCCAGTAAAATTTTATTCAACTGGTCCAAAAGGGCCACCAATTATTTAGAGGAACGTAGAGCCTACCAAATTCACAGATTTCATCAGAATGTGTTGATTTTAAGCATTTTGTGATGAGTCATAAGTCCTTTTTGGAGCGTAACAAAATTGTTTGAAATATCGCCCAAGTGCAGGGGTACATAGGTCGCTTTGACAGCATTTGTATCGCAGCCAAACTTTGTCAAGCAAGAATGTGCAATACATAGTCCTGCATCGATATGGAAATTGCACATTGTGATTAGGGAATGACCTATTTGCACCCATGCCACCATAAGTTGCTTGAGTTTCAACTTTTTTTTGTAGATCATAAAAAACGTACGTCCTTTTCTTTTAAAATGCCTACCGCCAACCCCTATCCCCGAACATTGATTCACGGGATGGGAAAGACGATAAAAATATGGGTACCCTCACATCACAGAGCTTGGTGTAACAAAAAAGAAGGCAATTGACCTTGTAGTTTTGTTTATTACAGCCAATATATTTTACCACATATCAGCAAGGAAGTCAATGAATATCTAACCCAAAATTTAAAAAATCACACAAATCCAAGAATTCCTATTAACATTGTCAATTTATAATGTTTCTCATTTAGTCTTCTATCAACTTTAATTTTTGACCGTGTGTTCTAAAAATGACAAAACATTGATGAGACATTTGATCGGAAAATAATCACTATTGCAACAATTCAACCCCAAATAACATTAAACCATTCGAAACATGCTTGAGGAACCCTACATTAATCTGACTTTTGTCAACAGGTAATAAAACGAGTGTTATTTTGGCACTTTTCTAAACTACTCCCAACATAGAGGAACGGCACGGGAGGTGTGCAGATTCTCGGCTTAGTTATTTTCCAAAAAAAAAAAAGACCAAGCTATGATTATGCCTAACAGCTGTGTAACCATATAGCCAAGGTGACAAATCCTTATTTTTGACATTTGAAGGTCAAAATGACTTTGGTTAGACACGGACTGAAGTACATGTCCCGTGTATACTGACACTCGAGTTACGTGACACAAAGTAACCCCTTATTATATGTTGTATCAGTGTCCCCGAGTCATAACTGTCAGTCACCTTCACTGTATGACCATACCTTTACAAATTACAGGCCACTTTGTGACAAATGCACCGAATATCCGCCAAATGACCATGAACACTACAAGATCGAAAGGTATACCATATATGCTTTACTGGTTTACCTAAGTAACAAATTTCACTCATTTTCCTCTAGGAACCGTTTTTGCGATGTTGTTGAAATTGGAGATGTACCGAATGGCCTCAGACTCACCATAAAAGGGGGAGTATATACACCCAACATGGCCAGATCACCAGATTTCTTTGACCCAAATCACCAATCACCAAAAAGGAATAGTCTTATCACCAACATATTAACGTATTACGAGAGTGTGGACATCCACACTGCACTCAGGTCACTTAGAGAACGTTTCACGTGCCAGATATATCAGATATATAGGCAGTCACCAATAACGCATTTTCTACAGGGGCCCATAACGGTGCACGGAAAATGTATGTTCTCCCCCTCATAAACAGTTAACAGCCAAAAGCTCCCTGTATACTCTAAGTACTTACCCTCGAGTCCCAACTGCTGGCCTGTTTCACTCTACGAACACCCATTTTCAACAAGAAAGGTCAAAAGCAGATATTCACCAAATGACGTCACAATGAGCTTGAACATTTAATCATCACCAATAAACGTATGCACTTTCCGTTGCTTATTGTCCTTTATACATATTACACATCACCGTATGCACTTGTTATTTATCCCAGGGGCCCAAATTGTGGTTTGTTTCCCTCTACGACCAGCTGTGTTTATAATACCACGTGGTGGAAAATCAGAAATGCTAATGTCAAAGTTATCCTTTGAAGCTAATTTTACCCCCCAAAGCACAAGTTTGGCCAGTTTCACTAAGCAACAAGTCGTTAAAATGCACCGACTGATCTCAGAAAGACCCTAAACTTCTTAATAGTATAGCCATTTTTGAGATACAAGGCTGTCAAAAATGGGAAGTGCAATGAATGACCTTAGAGTGACTTTAAAATATTAACTTCAAAAGTATCCTGTATACACCAAATTTTTACCAAAGAGGTCCAAATTTTGGTCGTCTTTGGTCTATGATTAGTCATTTTCGTATACAGGATTGTCGAAAATAGAAAATGCATCAAACAACTTCAGAATGAATAACCACTCTTAACTGTCTAAGTACCCTGTATAAACCAGACATTTGCCATCCTAGGCCCAAACTTTGATGTGTTTCATTCTACAATAAAATCCCTTTTGAAATACAAGGCCTTTGAAGAAATGATATTCCACCGAATAAGACCACGGCCTCTACTGCATAAATTTGCACCAAATGACCTCAGACTGACTTTTAATTAATGATGTACCGGTCAAAAATACCTTTCTTATAAAAACACATATACTTCCTTTTTATCCTGTATACTACTCATATTCGACGCCCAAAGTTTGGTACAATTCTCTCTATAGCCAGCCATTTTCAAGATAACACATATTTTATAATTCCCCAAGGTCTGCCATGTTTAATGTCCGACTAAACAGGAAAGAAAGTGCCAAACATTCACAGTCTAAATGTCATCATTCTGTTATCAACTTTGGTAATACTCTGTCTGGGAGTATACATGGATTTTGTGTACATGTCTTGAAACTTTCCCTCCCCCCCCCCCCATATGACCCCGTGTTAACAAACACACCACGAAAAATGACAAAAAAAATTTGAATTTCACAATTCTTTAACATTTTTGGTAGAGACACTCCCTCAGAGTATGCATGAATCCACTGTGTACTTTGAGCGGAAATGTCCTCTGAAATTTTTCCTCTCACATTATCCCAGGTAAGCGAAAGCCAAAAAGAAAATTAAATTGTAAAAAAAAAAATAAACAAAAATTTTGAAAAACAAAATCTAATCTAGCTCTAAGAGGGCTGTGCATATCATCATAGACAGGCACATATTTGTTGACAGAAAAGATCATCAACCAAAGTCTCGAATATCCTGCCTAAAGACTGATATTAAACCCATGCAATAATAGCAGATTAAGATCTTGCACCTTACACCAAACTGTATATTCCCATCCAGCACACAGAAATTGCATGGCATAATACTAGAACCTCAACTTTGAGACACTGCCAATGTAAGACAATCAACCACAAGATTAACCGCCTTCCAAAGAATACACCTGCAGAACAATACCGGGCTTACACTGGTGCTCCATAAATGCTTCAAATTTGCTCACAATACCAACATTTTCACTCCCAGTGTACATTAAAGACCCAAATTTAAATATTCCATTTGGCAGCGGATTCACTTTTTCTGTCTCACTGAATCAAGGGTATTAGTGATATTCATGTCTCGTAAAATATCCCTTTAATGCTCTAGCAAATTGGGGAGACGTAAGAGAATAGAGGATTGGATTAATAACTGCACTGAGAGGAATAAGAGCAAATGAGGTGACAGCATTGTAATATATAATGTGATCGGTAAAGCTAAGTGACATAAGGAATAAAAGAAAAGGAGCCAGCCATGTTATGATCGCAGCGATTGAAGATGTAGCCAATCTAACAATGGCATGCAAGTTGCGCCTTTTTCTCTTGTTACTTTCTGCAATTGTGTCCGACTCTGACATTGTAAACGTCAAGGCACTGACAGCCCAACAATTGAAGGCACTTATTGCAATAGCCAGCAAACCATTAACCATAAAGTACAGCCACAAATTTGTTGAGATACCGTGGTTAGATACGAGAAAGGCAGCAAGAGAGCATGTTTCACTTGGAGCTCTAATCCTGTGGATCCCACCATCTGTCAGGACTAGAAACACAATACCGACAAAGGCAAAACATCCACAAAGGGAGAGCCGCAACAGAAAGCGAGGAGAGTTTACTTGTTTTGCCCTGAAAGGATATCTAGTTACAACAAACCGATATCCAGACAGACAAACTAGAAAATACTGAGACATGCCAACTGCATAGGTGGTCAATGCACTCACTAAAACACACGGCATACTCTGTCTCCAACTGTCGGTAAATAATGATACAAACATGTCCTGGGTACGTGTGTCTAAACCAACCACTATTGTGAGACTTACGCCCATTAATAAGTCAGACATTGAAACCATGACCATTAGTGCAGCCATCATTTTCAGTTTCGATAACATCCACCACACCAAAGATATAACATTTAGTAAAATAATACCACATGCTAATCCTCGAGAAACCCATTTAAGGCCAAAGCTTGAAATGAGGCCATTGCAACTACCTCTTGCACTGAGCAAAGCAGGCCTACAGACCTCAACTACCCGTGCCACACAACAGAAGCTGGAATGGGAAAAGAATACAGTATATAGATGTTTTTGATAGGCAAATGTATCAAACCCCATCTGTAGCAAAGGATTTCCTCTTAGATCCAAGTTCTTCAGGTTTATCAGGCCACAAAACATACCTTTGTTCAAAGAGGACAAGGCATTATTTGACAAATTTAGTCTGGCACAAGAAATCATGCCATTAAAGACACAAAATTCAATTGTCTCGATCTTCAGACCAGACAAATTGATATCAGGCAAATGCATGAGAGGTAAAAACGCAGAGGTGGAAATTATCAAAAGTGGATTGCCAAATAATGTCAGTTTTCTTAGATTTGTTAGCCCAGTAAAATACTTAGGAAATAGCTTTGTAAAATTGTTGCTGTGGAGGTGTAAGATTATAAGGTAATGGAGTGATTTAAATACCTCCATTGGTAATCCTCTTATCTGATTTCGTGACAAGTCGAGCATTAGGATGTTCTTCATGTCTCTGAAGCTTTGGGGTTGCAATTTAACGAATGTGCCACTGATGTCCAGTACTCTTATTGAAAATCGGACCACTGGTACTGATGGAATGGACAGGTTAGAGCAAATAATCATGTCGCTTCTGCAATGGCATGAATTCCATGCACACGACATTCTTTGTGGAGAATCTTCGTCGTCTGCAGACTGAATACAGTCTATTTTTCCGTCATTAACATTGTCAGGATGCACACACAAGTTATCTGTGTGGCATTTCAAAAGCCCTGGACATGTCAGGTTTGAGCATGACATCTCGTCTTCTCCATTTGGACAATCGAACACCCCGTTGCAAACATAATACGTAGGGATGCAGTATGCAGATGGGCACTTAAAATGCCTTGGACATTGAAACACGGCACAGTTCTCCAGATGAGCGCCATTTCGACAGCCTACCAGAATCCCAGAGTCATCAAATCGTGCCACACACAAGTCTTTCATAGAGAAACACACAGGGTAGCTGTACGCACAGGCCACCGATTCTGGTGGGTGGCAATACTCGCCCAAAACCGTGTTATTTCCATCTAGTGTAATTTCTTCGTCTGCCTGATTTGGACAATCGGGTATTATGTCATTCACAAATTTTAGTGGAATCGAATTCCCGTCGCCACAATGAAATAACTCGTCTACGCTGCTAGCAGGCGACTTGGGGATTTCTCTGATGCATATGTTGTTATAGCACGCCAGTTCATCTGAGTTGTCTGTGCAGTCTTGGATACAGTCGCATACAGATCTCCAGCTCACACATCCGCCAGAACTACACTGGAAATAGAATTCTGAACAAAGACAGTCCGGGGACGAGCAGTTCTTAAAGCAGTATGTTGAATTACTCGTTTCCAGTTCTCTGTGCAGACAGACTCTATTACACTCAGTCTCGTCTGAGTGATCTGGACACTGATGCTTGCCATCACAAATGTACCTGGTGAGAATACAGGTCCCATCACCACAAGTAAACTGTCCCTGAAGACATGAATGTCGCATGTTTTCTATCGTGGGCTGCTGAAGCAGAATCAGATCTGGGAGAATTGAAAAGTTCCAACAGCTCAAGGGTTCAATTGATATGGGCGATTTAGACATTTCAAAGGAGATGTCAGTCCAGATGAATGATGATATACTTAAACAAGTAGTTGTTGTGTTTTGTACTAAAATGGTTTTCTTCAAGAATGGACCTTTTATTAAACTATTGAAGTATACAGAAAAAAACAGAGCTTGATCCAACGTCGCAAGTTGTGAGGCCATGGATCCCTGGAGCAATTGATCGATTACTGAAGCTGCAGCCTGGATCGAAAATCTGATCAGTGTGAAACACACGCCGTTTGATAATATCCATCCCGGCAAACACGACATATATATAATTTTAGTTGGGAACACATTTTTTGGATGATTTTGTCTAATCATTTCGCAAATCAAAAGGGAGTTTTCCATACTTTCGTTGCATGGGATTTTCATCCAGGGTGAACTGGACTTTGATGACAGAAATTTCCCACTGCATCTGCTGTTGTTGTCACTGGTCGGTTGCTGTTTTGTCAATGCTAGCCAGAATGGCACAGGCTGATGTATTTGCTTTACCTTTAAACGAACATACTTATGATACTTGGTCCGGCTTAACATGGCATTTCTGCGGAAGGAACTGACATTGCTGCTAGCATTCAATAGAATTCCATATCTTGTATTAAGCCAATCCCCATACAAAATCGGCGAACCCTCTGACCAACGTTTAACTCTGAAGACCCCCGGGGACTGTGACACTTCTTGCTGAAAATCAATACCTTCATAAATTCTTCAAAAGTCAACAACGCTAAAAAATAATGATCAGAACAAATAAACAAACATACAAGCCAGCAAAATAAATAAATAAATAAATAAATAAATAAATAAATAAATAAATAAATAAATAGTCTTTAATAATTTTTTATGTAATTAATTAAGTATTTAACGAAACTAACGAAATAATAATAAGAAAATAACAAACGAAATGAATGGAATGGAATGAATGAATGAATGGATGAATGAGTAATGAATGAATTGATTGATTGATTGATTGATTGATTGATGGATTGATTAATGAATTAATTAATTAACCAATTCATTAATTAAAGGTAATTAATGGATTGTTTAATTGGTGTTTGAATAAACGAACGAACGAGCGAAGAAACGAATGAATCGGTAGGTGGGTGAGTGAGCGAGTGAGTGAGTGAGTATGAGTGATTGATTGAGTGAACGATTGAGCGAATGGTTGGGTGGGTGGGTGGGTGAGCGGATGGATGGGTGGGTGAGTAGATGGATGGGTGGCTGAGTGTTTGAGTGAGTGAATGAGGAAAGATAAAAGAAAGAAGCAAAGATGGACAGAAAGAAAGAGTAAGGAAGTAGTGAATGAAGGAAAGAAGAAAGGAGCCATAATTCCACTTTGAGGTAGAGATAAGCACAAGAATAATTTTACTGTAAAACAAGAAGCCCTGGGGCTTGGCGCTCTGCTTGACAAGATAGAAGACAATGACCCCATAAACTGGATAACACAGAGATCTAGATGTATCTTTCACTCTAAAACCTGCCGCTTTCGAGACACAAAGTTTTTGAAAATCTGAAATACACCGAATGACCCCAGAATGACCTTAACCACTTAAGTGTCAAAAGTAACCTGTGTACACTGAATACTCACCCCTGAGGCCCAAATTTCACTCCGTTTCGCTCTACGACCAGCCATTTTCCAGATACAGGCTTGTCAAAAATCGGAATGCACCGAATGACCCCAGAATGACCTTAATCACTGAAGTGTCAAAAGTACCCTGTGTACACTGAATACTCGCCCCCAAGGACCAAGTTTCACTCCGTTTCGCTCTACGACCAGCCTTTTTCGAGATACAAATTTTTCGAAAACGAAATGAACCCA
>JAAUYG010003486.1_pt1 | contig 10558 bp, 11 predicted proteins | sample 7278091 | NCBI WGS metagenome assembly JAAUYG01 (sample SAMN14350201, study PRJNA611818) | marine sediment metagenome | isolation source: surface marine sediment (0.6m) | place: French Polynesia: Moorea | collected 2018-08
CGCAGGTCGGACTAGTACAAGACGGGTCTAGCACATACACACCAACAACTTGCAGTCGGTGATATGACCATGAGTGGTTGAAAGCCGACTATAAGCCTGATTCACCCACCCTGATTGGACTATAATTTGACCCCCAAAATGCATATATTATTGGATCGGGTCATATCATGTCACAGTGTTGACCTGGGGAATATAAATGATGAGGTGTGAGACGCGCGGACGAGGTGTGAGACGCGCAATCCTAAATCTTTTACAGCAGACGAATGATGAAACTTACATTGGAAACATGGTACGCGTGTGCTTACCATATCTATTGCATTCATGTAATTGCTTAAGATGTGGCGACTCTGGCCATATGGTCATCAGCTACGCATTATAAACTGTAATTTGTGACAAATAAATACAACACATTTAAGGCCATTGAAGTACTTGCAATTATATATATTTTCAAGCCAGTAAGCAGTATGGCTGAGGATAGAATTCCTGACACACAAAACCCCATCAAACTATCCTGCTCTATTAAAGGATACCACCATTTCCATTTACGGCCCCCAGTAGCCATAGACCTGCCCGTGACGAGGGATGTAGGGAACCCCTATGATCCGCATGCCATGCTGGTCAAAATGCCTACTGTTGATGATATGCCAATGGCAGTGTGAATGGCAAACAATGGCATGCATTTTGAGAACGTTGCTGGACGCACTGTAGGTCGGGTCCCAGCCAATCTCTGTCGTGTGTTCTGTCACCTGCAGGATTATGGGTATGCCATTGGACACATCACAGCACGCTATGTGGCTGAGATCGGGCCCAGTGTCAATCTGCCAACACAAACAAGGTTTCGGAGGAACGCCAATGGAGGGCTAGATCATGCTGGGTGTGGTGCGGAATTGCAATGTTCTTATCACCTAAGCATTCAACGTCGTCACCTGAGAGCTGTGATGGGCATTTTTGAGGTGAACCTGCTACGGCCAGACTTGGAACGTTTCTCTGTATTAAGTTAAATAAATGAGTATGCATCAATGTTCTACATGACATTGCTTTATCATTCTTAATTATCCGTACAGTTCTCTTTTCAGTACCATGACGCTGCCTAAATGCGACTGTAACATTCACCACACTCTCTCACAACACATCACTTGCACACCACATATATCCAAAATACATGTAAGTAGTCGTAAATTCCCAAAGGCAAGCATCGATGCACTAATTACAGCAGGTCACTTATCTTCACGTCCATTGTACATATGCACAATTTGTGGCGAACATGGCAATACGTTTCTTGACAGCACACCGCCACCTAAGCAATGTAACTTTGACAGCACACCACAAACTGCACAACACCATTATGACAGCAAAGCTAAGGAAGTAGACAAACCTGTACAGCAAATTAATGACAGATATTTCAAACAACAGCAACTTGCACAACTTGCACATGCAATAGGAGCCCCCCGAAACCTGTCACTCCACACCGAATCCATGCCAATTAGGTCAAATGTACAAAGACGCACTCTCACCCAACTGTCTCTCCACATTTGTAGATCACAGTAACAAAGTAGTATTAAGTTTTCTGCACGGAGCATGCAACCTGTCCACACACTCTACTGCAAAAGACAGGCAAGGTGCACTTAAACAATTCATGTCAGCAACATGGAAAATATTTACCATGCACATAACCACAATTTTGTAGGTTCCTCCTCATTGAAAGAACATCTATTATCCGATTTTCATTGTAAGTCTTAAGTCGGCCTCCACCATTTTATCTAAGTTTGGACCCTTTGGTTCCTACACTACACTCCTTAATTGGCTAGCACAGCCAGGGGTACACAACCCATTGCAGCACCAGACACTGACATACTGATCACTTTTTTCGATAACAATCAAATCATAGGCAGGACACATCACATCACATCTCACTGAACAGCACAGTTAAGTCATCCACCATCACTACACTCCTTCACATCCACGCACGAGGCACTGCATGGTATGCAGCAGATCCAGAAGGATGCCCAGCTGTCTCCGCCAATCTGGCTGCATGATATGGACTTGGCAAATAAGCAGGATGACTGGAAAGAATTGCAGACATCCGCTGAGGAAACCCTTAGGTAGCTATTAACATCTGCCCATGAGAGGCATCATCAACATCATAATGTATACATGTGGCCATAGGTGAAATCTATGTCCAGGTTACAATGATCACAGAAGGATGATATCTACATTCTAATATGTGATTGCTCTATTTGTCCAGCAAACGTTATCTGATTAATTCCAGTATGTAGCAGATGGATTGGCTGGGGAGCTTGCTGCGAACAAATGTGAGCAATTGGCCATGCGTTGGCCACGACACCAGGCCCAAAGACATTGTGATCATGGGCGAACCATGCATGGTAAACCGCAATCCGTGTAACAATGTGAATGAAGTGCTGAAGCACATCCAAACTCTCACGAAAGATAAGGAGTGGTCTGTGGCATAATCTGACGGTGTCCCCTATATTTTGGGACACAAACTAAGAGACAAGGATGAGTCCCTAAAATCCCTGTTACTTCTCCCTGGCCCAGGTCATGTTGAGATGAACGTGACAAAATTATTAATGCGTGTGCTATGGCCATTTTGGATGTTAGAACTGGCCAAACCGCTAGGGTTTAAAACGCCCAAAGCTCTAGCCTATGGCCAAAAAGCTGCTGACTTTCACAAAGCATGAGAGATGCTGCATGTGTATCTGCAGGCAGCCGTCACATTTCGGGTTGGGGAGTACCAACAGAGTACTCGCAAATCAAGACTCCTGCCTACTGCCCGGGGAGCCATGGAGCACATGGTAAGTTTGGCATCTCCCAGTCGATGAGGCATGGCAATGCTGGTGTTCCGATACCTCCTGTCCATTCTAATGCTCCGAAAGTGCACTCGTGTGGGTAACAGCGAAATGGCTGTGCATGCCCATGCCATATTGGGTGAGTTATTCTACTGAAACAATATGACCACATACATGGAGTTGCACTTTCGGGACATGGTCACTCGCCTGAAATCCCCACCCCCCATACAGCAGTTCTTAAAAGAGGACCAGGGCTTCAACACAGACAGGTTGGAGGGCGGTGGCTTGGTGCTGGAGAGCAGAAACCGTCGGACGACGATGTGAACTTCACCGGGCGTCCCTACTCATCAGCAGTGGCTAGACTCTGTTGAAAAGGTGCGTATATGATTCAGAAGAGGCCCTATGTAACAGTGTGTGGGTTTTTCCATTTAATTTAACCCTAGTATTTTTCGCATACCAAGCAGGTTATCTGTTATGTTTTAGACCAAGAACTATGTAGCTGTAACATTACATTATGACGACTTAGCTTGTCAGGCTGCTTCACAGGTGGTAGATATTCATCCAGGTGTAACGATTGGTGCAATGAATTTTGTCGACTCTCTAAAAGAGCTCCCTTCCCATTCCAGCTGGTCCAAAAGCATTTCCCCCCTCAGAGTTCCAGTAGGGCCGTAAAGTGCCATCTTGTTGAGGTGTCTGCTTTGGTCAATGTCTTGGGGTTGGAGTACCTGTCCATAGATAGCGTGCACTTTAAATCCACCCAGGGTGAGGATCTGCACCAAAGCTTGTTGGATGTGACCAAAACTTCCAAGAAAAACAGGGCTACATACGTCCATAAAGGTGTGGGCACCGGGCTGGAGGGCATCACGATCTTGCTGAAAGATGCAACGATACTGGCCACACTGCCCAAGAACCGCTTGACACAAAGAATCCGGGAACAGCTAGAGAAACTCCACTCCATGAATGCTACCCTAGGCAGACAACTGCAGTATGTATAACCTACTTTTTTATTACTGAATGTAGCTGTCATTGTGTTAGGGGCTCCCGGAAGTATATTTGCATTGCATTGTTTTGGTATTAGTGCTTTTTTCACATCAGCAATACAATTTATTCTTTGTTAAACAGCAAACACAGTACAGTTGATTTAAGCTTTAGTAACTTCATTTAATATATCCATTATCATAACTATAACTGATGATATGATCCTGGCGCTAAGTCTGTATATCAATCGGGCAGTTTACACCTGTTTTGGCACTGTATGACCCTTTTGGTGTTGATGTGCCATCAAACTTTGCTATCACTCACACCGTGTATCAATCGTGCATTGGTGGGGAATCTAAGGAAGCTATGGCAGCATTCAATGAGGAACTTGCAGACATTTTAGCACAGGAGGAAGCTACAGTAATGGCAGGTGTGAGTGAGGAGGCTTGGCCAGCAAATACAGGTGATTATACATACATAAGACGGTATTGTGCAGGGAATAATGGCGATACACGGTTAAGAATAACAACAGCACATATGGTCACAATGTTTTTACTCATACATGGTTCTTGCAGACAAAATTAAACTTTTGTACACATGTCGGTCACTTGGTGGAGGGCAAGGTGCACACACCGAGACAGGATAGGTGCAGTAATTGCTGCACACCTCGCATGCCACCCAATCCTTTGTCCCCGAAGGATCACGACATATCCGGCAAGCACTGCTATTTCATCATCCGATTCAACATCAACATCAGCTACAGCTGGCATGGGAGCGTCAGTCTGTGTACCAGTGTGGGTGGTGCCACCTGATGTGTCCTAGAAATGGTTAACATACAAGTTACATGTGTTAGACGTTTAAGAGGACATGTAGGGATAAATATCTAGGCATGCAACTGATGCATTGCAGATATCGCAGTATATGTTACCGCAGGTTCATCAACAGTAAAGGCAGGTTCCCAGCGTGTTCGGTGTGTCCTGATTTGCATCAGGCTGCAAGGCCATTGCTTCTGGCGGAGTTTCCTTGAAATTTTCAGACATGATAAAATTAAATACCAGTAGCACCCTCTGAACAGGTTGGGCAACTGTTGCTAATGAACATGTTTTTTTTTTTGTTTTGTTTTGTTTTTCAAGATATGTGGACATTCCTGCACTGAATAGGCGTATTTGTCAACATTGGGATATATTCACCACGGGAATTGCAACTTTCTCCTTCCCTAGCTTCCGCCGCATGCTGTAAGGGATGAGATTGGTGGTGCTGTACTTGACCAGCATGTCAGCAGTCCCATAGCGTAAGGCATTCCTTTTTAGTCAATATCAGCAAACACCTGTGCCTGCGTTGTCGTGAGAATTTCAATAGCCTTTGTTAAAGACAGATTATTCACATAAGACAATAGAGGCAACGTTTATGTTTCACTTACTCTTTGAATTCATACTCACCTTCTTCAATAATGCGCATTTCTGTAAATACAAAGAGCTTCTTCTGGGTTGAGATGATTCAATATAGGAGGTACACTCGGGGCCTGTGTGGTGTCGTCTGGGTGCTGTAGCCTGATCACAGAAAACACCTGTCATATCACCCTATTTACGTTCGTTTCTCCCATTGGAGCAATCAATACAAACTTCTTTTATATTCGGAAATGACACAAATGGCAGGCCATAGGAATTATCTAAGTTGGGATAAATCGTTGCAGATTAAAGCATTTTATATACAGTAGAGACAACTTAAGGCGGAATGCGCTAAAGATTAGAGCAATTTCTAATAACAATTTGCTTCTAATGCGTACAGTACTAACTCCACACGTGCTTTCAGCAAGGTAGGAAAGCTTTGTATTCTCACATGCTTTATTGACATAGGTTTGTAAAGTTGCAACTTAATCCAACAAGAGCAAAATTACCATTGTTAATGAGCGATAATATGATAGCTGAAATTCTTTCCGTGCGAGGTCTGCTGAAGGTGCAGCTGAAACGTCAAATCAGACGTGGCGAAAAAATAAGGACGTCGGGGTATCTGTTGGGGTGTATAATTTGCGATGTGGTGACCCAAATGCTGGAATTTCCCACAGTCAATCATCCACAATGAGAATAATCACAATCGGTATTATATGCTAAACATCAAATTACTGTGCAAACTACTGTGAACAAGAGGCGACTACGGTAGCCAACATGACTTGAACATAAATGCAAACTACTTTCATGTTCTCTGCCCATCCCACATGGAAAACATGAATCCTAACGTAAAACCTTGTTCATCAATTCATGCCATAAATGCTAATTAATCTGTGTGTATAACAAACTCTCTCATAATAATGCTAAAGTGGAAGATGTGTCCTATCCTTGCCATATGAAATAAAATGGGCTCCGTATCAATTCTATTTTCATATATCCAATGATCGTACATGAAACATACACCTACCCTGTCCTGGGTGTATGAAGTGATCGACTGTATCAGTTTCAAGCAGCCAAGCAACACTGATATTGTCCCAAACTGCTGATTCACATAATGCGCATTGACATGATTGTGATACACTGGCAATGTAGCCAAGGTAACACCATGTTGCACACAATACATATAAAAGATGCAAATATGGGCCAAAAGGAATTGCGTTGAAATCAAGGAGAGACATGTTTATGTACAAACAACAACGAGACGCTACTCAATTTTTGTCTGGTGTAGCACTCGTGTATCAACTATGTATATGTCCATAATGTAAGTTGGATGTCAATACTGCTTCAGAAAGCTGGAGTAAAACTGCTTCATCACCACCCCAATCTAAATGGACAATGACACGTAGAATATCAATGTCTTCACGCCTTTCTGCTTTACATACTTCGTGTGTGAGGAAGGTCAATTTATGGTCAAAATAAGCTCAAGAAGATTGGTTTCCTACAATACAGGGATTGTGTCCCGGATAATATCAAGTTCAGGATCCAAATGTACACGCCATAGTTGACAGAAATGGACAGAGACTGTTTTCCTAAGATTAGAATTTGCACGCTCTTCTCATCGGGCCAACTTGGGTTATGTTGAGAGGTTGTTGAAGGTGCCGTGTAACAGTGACCATAGACTTTTACCTGGAACAGATCGATCTCATAGAATGAATACATTCCAATAGACCATTTACAGTTCAACATATAGTCATGTATGCCTGTCAACAATAATCTGGTGCTATACTACAACAGCAAGCAAACTACACAGGTTGTGTAGAAAATAAAAGGCAATTGACTTCCCTGCTTAATGCCTGCTGCTGCCCTAAACAAACTGTATAGAGTTGCATAATGCAGTCGGTGAGGACATCTTAACACTATGCATATACGTACGGCATAGATAGTCCTCAGTGTTAATGTGTGTCAAGAAATAACTGAATTAACATGATAAAATATAGCATGTCACTTTTGTATCTACATATATGTTACAAAAGAATTCCTCCTCGGTTCCAGCGGCCCTATTCAAACTCCCTTTTGTCATTTTCGTGCATCCCTTACACCACCATGTGTCACACAAATCACACATAATCCACTCACTGGCCTTCCAAACACCACCACATTTATCACATGGAAAATCTTCTTCTTTCTTTTTGTTGACCCTCCCTGCCCTGTGCCCCTCCCCCTTCCGGCATGATATCGCTATCCTTTTGGTACATTTAGATGCACCTGGCTCTCTCTCTGTCCTTAACATTTTCCGCCTCATCTCCTTTTTCGGCTTTCTTTGCATTTATTTTCTCTTTGATGGATTTGCGATGAGCTTTTTCTTTCTTTGGCAAATATACGTCTTTAATTTTCTGTCTTTGAATTTCCAAATCTACCCTACAATATTTGACAACGATGTCCTTACATATGTCCTGACTTGTAACGTCATCAGGAATAGTTAAAGTACAATACATGTCTGACAAGTTATTCAAGCTTCCCTGAACACCCCTCCCCCCATTCAGTTAAGATGTCGGCATCACTTAGATGGCTTGTTTCTTCTCTTCCACAACAGCGCTGCGATTTGGTCTAGGTCAATTTTAAATACTTTATCTCATTAACATTCGTTAACCCCCCATACCTTTCTTTGTCCTAAGATACTTTACAACTGTTCAAGTACAACGATGCGTCTGTGTCGGCTTCCAGTAGTTTCAGTTTGATACATGTATGGTGACATTTTCGATGAGATTTGTTTTGGTACATACTTGACCAGAATTAACGTTGCTGTGATTTCTTAGGTCTTAAAAATCCCTTCCAACCAAATATCGCAATTCTCCATTTTGTAAATAATCCTCTACGGTATGCTTTGGTGATGTAATGGTGCTTTGTGCTGGAATGGTCTGTACTTTACGCCTTGATTCCCGGTGAAATTGGGATTTAAACATTGTAATACTACTAGTGTGGCAAGACTCATTTGACCTGAGGCTTCTGTGGTCTCGAACAACTCCAACACTGCGTTCTGGTAATATTTGCTCTGGAAATATTTGTGGCTTTCAAATATTTTCAATTCAACCGTGGTTTGTTTCAGGAAAATGTGTTTGGCCCATCCCATCCTTAACTGATCCCAAACATTGGTCATAAATGACTCAAGCAGGTCTTCACTTTTTAATGCACTGTTTGGCAGTCAATCCAGGGTTCTGTAGTTGTTGTCCAATGTCGTTGGCAGAAATAGTGTGATTGAAATTGGAAAGGATGATATTATCATTGTATGGTTCAGAGCCATTGTCTGCTTCATCTTTAAAAACCAATTTGTTATCCCAGTTGACCCCTTCCAGTAACGATGTTATGCCTGAGTTTAAGTGTTCATCTGTATCCGTTTGTATTTCTTTGGGTTTGCTTAGGCACCAATCAGAGGTATATGGGTGTTTTGCCATGTAATGAAGTCCTGTACGAGAGTACATGCTTTAATGCAATGTATTTCAGGCCGAAATCCTATAGTGTTGAGATCATCATTCTGTCTGACTCGGCTACAAGCTACAGCTAGCATGCCAGGTTGTGACATACCTTTGCAATGAACCACAACCGTGTGTAATGTTAAGCCTTAAGCCCTATGTGGCAAAGGCTGAGCGTAGTGGAATTTGTGATTTAGTAGCAATATTCTTTTTTGGTAGGAACATAAATGAAGAAAGAGATCGCTTATATCTGCCACCCTGCCATTGTCAAACTTTACTGTAACCCACCTAAGACATGTATCTATGTGTTGCACCCTCAGGTTGGCAAATATGAATGACAGGACTTCCGACTTTCAACGTAAGTGTAGGTAATGCTGCCGACTTTTGCAGATATTTTTTTCTGGCCTTCGTCGATTGACCGTGGTACATATGTATTTCCAGGCAGCTGGTCCAGACTGTCTAGGTTGTATTGTGATTTTTAACATCAATGTGTTGGGCATACAAATACAGAGAGTTTCATTATCATCATGAAAGTTTCTTTTATGCTGAAGAAAAGCTTCTCAGCATGAGACACATTTCCATCTTGTACATATGTTTAGGCTTGAAAGAAGTAACTATCGGTCTGTCTTAGTGGTTCAGTCAGTATTTCAACATGAAATATCATTGCTTGCCATATTGTACTCGTAACGCAAAAATTCCCCCCTATCCCCAGAAATTCGGAATTGGTGGTAATTATTTAAAATCCTCAACGGGAATAAGTTGCATCCCCCAAAACGGACATGGCGATTGTTTAGACAAACGGCATACAACTTCAATTTGTTCAAATAACCTTTTAGACAATATTGAAATTTCATCAATAATCAGTGGTTCACGCGAGGACACGCGTTCCCTATGAGAAAGGAAGGGTTACTTTCAATGTTGGATATCAGAACAACACAACATTTCAACATCAGAAAATTTTGACCATCTAAAGGCCCCAAAAGCACTGTGGACAGTCTTTCCCACTGACAAAGCTGATGCACTCATTCCAGTTGTTCCTGTGACCATCACATTCAAACCCTTATGTTCCAATGCTTCAACTATCTCGATGCTCAAAGTGCTTTTGTCTGTACCCGGAGCTCCCAAAATACAGCAGTTGTGTTTCTGGAGGGCTCTCTCCACAATCTGTTCTTGAAACGTATTCAACCTAGAATTGAACATATCATTTCCCTGTTCAAAGTACACATTCGGTTGAACCATCGTCTTCAGCCTGAGGCACAAGAAGAATGTCATTAAACAGCGACCTGGTATCATTCCGGAAATGATCATGTGGATGAAGGAGGAGGCCGATACGCTAGGACTCGATGATTCATCACATGCTGGGGCATTCATGTGGGATGAAATGGCAATCCAGGTTGATATCAGTATCACACCTACGCCACACAGAATTACACACTATAACGACTTTTCCTTTACCCCATGCTATGCTGGCCAACGAAGTGACCTTCCATTTACTTCATGTGCGCACTATATTTGCATACACATTTTTGTCCTGTTGAACACAAAAGACTGATGAGACAACTGATAAATCCTATTGGCCAAATATTTTTCCAGGTGTAATTGAAATTCATATATTGCTAGGAGATCTGTGTATACAGTACATGTTTCTTTCAAGGCTAAATATCAGTGGACTGGGCTTTTGAAGTTCACTCAAAGGCAACTCTCCATGGTGCATTTGGACGAAAGAGTAAATTACCGTTGCAATATTACATTCGTCACATTTACTTACCGTTCATACGCAGTATAAGTATTTGTGTTATTTATTTTGTTATGGGCGCATACTTTACATTAATAGGCTGCCCTTACATAACTTCGGTTGAACTGGTTGACGTCTCTGATATGTTATATATAGGAAATAGCTTGTATATATTAGCAC
>JAAUYG010077097.1_pt1 | contig 10558 bp, 5 predicted proteins | sample 7278091 | NCBI WGS metagenome assembly JAAUYG01 (sample SAMN14350201, study PRJNA611818) | marine sediment metagenome | isolation source: surface marine sediment (0.6m) | place: French Polynesia: Moorea | collected 2018-08
ACATATATGCCCCCGTTGTGCGGGTTCGAAACCCGCCCGGGCTAATGCCATGATATGCCTGAATTTATGAAAAAGGAAGAAACATTTATATGAACAGCCATAATATGCATTTAATGTTGTTAGTCTGCTTGTGTACCTCGAGTACGAATAATGATATATTTATTATTATTTAATACCTGGAATTGGCAGCAGTATCCTTGGTACCTTTTAACGTAAAAAAGCTATAAGCATTGTGCATGTTATGCAGATATATTTTTTCTAGAGATAACTTTGAGACAAACTACCGTTTGCCGGCGAGCGATAATAGGGAAATTAGGTGTCTTTTCTGCAGATGCTTTTTAATATCGATGCATCGTGATGCATTAACAGTATGATGGCTGATCGCTCGATTGGCATTTTGGCTGCCAATTACACTTCTAGAAGCTTTTCATGAAAATAGATCTGAAGACGAATGAAAAAAAGGCTACTGTGGAGCACGGGGCGGACCCAGTAGTTCTCTTCAGGTAGAATTGAAGTTCAGTTTGTACTGATATAATATATAGCATTTTTCAAATAATGATTGTAGGCTGACTGAGCATGGATGATGCTTATCTTTGGCACTACCTGGTAAGCTGAAAATACCTGCTGTGGTTGGTGCCGGGTGTTGGGTCTCTCCAGTCAAGCTATCTGTACCACAGGTCTAATCTCTATGATTGGCACAGACTCCCACCCCCCCTACTCCCACCCCCCTTCCCTCCCCCCATCCCCCAGTTCCTATAAGTGACCCGGGTTGGTTACCAGGTTACCTTCTTTTTGCCAGAGGGAAGAAAACACATAAACATAAAGCCTGGTGGTGGAACCCATGGCACTTCCGTTAAGTGGTGTCGCGCCAATATCCATTTCCATATGAGGACAGGGCTGTATTGTCACCAAGGCCCCCGTAACAGGTGACACTGACGTCTTTATGTAGGAATCACCATTGTTTGGGGAGGAGGGGGGGTAGGCGGGGATAAGGGGGAGTTATAATGGTTGTTTACGCTGCATCAGGTAGATACCTCAATATTACCCTCCGTTCTCTTTCGGTTTAATTTTAATTAAATATTGGGCCGTGCCACTCTATATAATTCATTACCGCCACATATTAAGGATATTGAAACTGTCAAGTCTTTTAAAAAACTTGTGAAGGAAACTTTCGTAAAAAAATATTAATTTAAAGTTGATGTTACTCTGTTCATGAGAAAAACAGCAGAATTTCATTTTAGTCATAGTATTTTTATTAAAGGCATCTACCGGGGGTAGCTTGTTAGACAGTTGTTCTATCTGGATGACCGACACTTTCAACTTACAAGCATCTCGATGTAAACTAGTATTGTGAAAATATGTTGAAAGTGTGAATAAACTTTCTATCTATCTATCTATCTTAGATTTTTGTTATTTTTGAGGATAGATAAAAATATTAATATTTGGGGGGGGGGGATTCTGTATGTACTAGTTTTGATATGGAAGTCATTCATGGAAAAATACAGTGGACATGTATTATTTGACATATTAAGTTTGTGGCCATCTTCTAAGACATTCAAAGAATATTAGCGTCAACACCATTCAGGGTATCACATACAGGTGTAGAGTGACCCTCACCATTAGGGTCATCTCTCCTGCCAAACAGTATTTTTTCTGTCCGTATTAGAGAGGTGATCTCAGATGTACAGTGGTCTCTCTCATAAAGGACACTCTCTAGAGAGGACACCCCTTTATAAAGGACACAAAATCTTGGTAGCTAGTGCCGTGAATGCATATGATTCTCCCTCTCCCGGTACAGCTGTACCAGTATTCCTGGTACAGCTGTACCAGTATTCCTGGTACAATGTAGCTGTGGCAGATTTGCCTCCAGTCTGGACAGGGTGTCTTTTGCTCATCACAGCCATGTATTTCATGCACAAGGCATCTCCACATCAAAGTCCAGACTTCAGACGCCTGGCAATCCGACTGAGGTCATTGTTAGCCTTTAATTGGACAGGAATCAGACACTTCTGGAATCTCTGTAAACCCCGGCGCTTCCGCTGGGACACCTCCACAGGAACTGAATAAATAGATCTATGAAAGATTACACTCCTTTCTACAGATCTAGCTCCTCATGGGCCGCAGAAACCCAGTCGCTTCTCTCCTTGGATCTTTTTGAAAATGAAATTGCACCATTTTCCTCCCACTATTACTTTCTGCTTCATTATCTGCCATATTGACTTGCAAAGGGGGCACGATTCTTGAGAATTCTTAACCCTAGAAGCGGACTTTTGTCCCACAATCCGATTGGTGATCATTTTGACTTGGCTAATGTGTCAGATCACTTTGATGCTTGCAAAAAAAAATGGACTTAACTTGTAATTAAGTTTAACAATTTTGGGATTAAGTTCTTTCGAGAAACTTAGCCCGAGATTTGGGTTGTAGGTTGGAAGCTTAGGGAGCTAGACCTGGGAGTTCTGTGACACTCTCCAGCATTTCTCTCCCTGGCAAAAAGAAACGTTGCCTCTGACGTGACCTTCGGGGGCTGGTGTGTCAGATCTGGTCGAAGATTGTCGTTCGGAATCTGTCATATTTCTCGGCTCCAATCTGGTCTTCTGTCGCTAGTCAGCAGAAATGCCATCTATCTACCCTCTTGTCTTTTTGAAGTCATTGTAGTCGTGTGTGTATGTGTGCGGAAATTCCGAAGGATTTCTGAAGCCAGCAAAAGGATGATATACAGTGAAATTGTGTAGAAGGGGGCACATAATGAACAGGGGTGATGAATTGTGAAAGTTTCGTAAATATTTTGCTTGTGTGTGTTCACATGATGGCGGGGGTGGGGGTGGGGGGTGCTTATTATGCCAAGGTCAATTGGTCAATTTCCATGTACTGGTACATAAGTAGCTACTAGCACATGGGAGCAGTTGTCCATGATCCCAAGGCGGTCTTTATTTCTCCAGAAATGTGAGCGATAGCTTCCCATTTAGACTGAAAAGTGAATGATAGCTTCCCATTTAGACTGAAAAGTGAATGATAGCTTCCCATTTAGATTGAAATGTGAAAAATAGCTTCCCATTTACACTGAAACCTCTCATAACATCATTCTTTAATTAACTGTCCTGTTAAGCTGCTTAAGCTGCTTAACAGTAGATCCTGGCTTAGTGGCCACTTGAGACAGTGACCTCTCTAATGTGGCCACAAATCTATGCTGCTACTGCATTCACCTCTCCTCACTGAAGGCCACCTCTAATGTGGCCATATTTTGTTGATGAACAGTGTGGCCATATTAGAGGGGGACTGCTGTATACACTCTACACTAGCTATTGTACACTTCAAACACTCGTAACCCCCTCTCTTTCAGTATATAGAGACCACCTCGCAATGAGCAGCTCAATGTGCGGCTGAACTAGAAAATACCTCCAATCCGTCCCATTGGACATGAAATGTCGAATTTACACAATTCCTATTCTACCTTACCTTGAACGAAGCCCTCGACTCTTTGACTTATAAATTGATTAATCGCTGTGGCGCATCCATAAACTCATCAGGAATCCACGATCTGGACATGCAAGCTGGTCATTGAGTTGGGGATCCCATGTCTTTATCACCCATTCATACCCATTAAATAGGGACGTGGCCATCCTTTAACATCAATACTTTATGCCGGGTTCACATCTTACGCCCGTTGGCAGTCCAGTGCGGTTGTTCTTCGGTCAGTGACTTCGCAGATTTTGGAAGGCAGCGGCAGTGGCGGTGATTGAGATATTAGGTGGTAGCTTTACGGGTGCATTTTTCTGGAAGCTACTCGGCATTCTTTAACCTGGCTGAAGTACGCAATATGAGTTAGATTTGTCATGCTAGTAGTCTGTCACATTAAAAACCTGTATGTATATACAGTGTTCCCTCTATTTTAAGACCACCCATGGGACCAAGATAATGTGGTCTTATATTGCAGGTAGTCTTAAAATAACGGTCATTTAACACAGAAAATTGCCCTTTGGAACCAAATCACGAGGTCTTATAAACAAGGGTGGTCTTAAGATAGAGGGTTATAAAGTAGAGGGACTACTGTATAGCTAATCTCGGGGAGCAACGAACTATGGTCCTTATGTACAGGCCACACAGGTGGTCTTTATATACAGGTTTAGTAACATGGAACGTATACCCCTGCAGATCTACACAATGTGTATGAAACCATGTGGACTGTATACACAGCTACATGTAGTATTATTATTGATACACAAAATATATATGATAACTGATATACCTGTCATTGTATCCTTGGCATTCATATAATAGAGGGCGGTCTTATAATAGAGGGTGGTCTTAAATAGAGAGTGGTCCTAAAACAGATGGTGGTCTTAAATGCAGGGTGGTCTTAAAATGGAAGGTAACTTAAAATAGGTCTTAAAATACAAGACTTAAAATAGGAGACTTGAAATAGGAGGTCTTAAATGGAAGGAAACTTAGATCTTAAATACTTGGTGGTCTTAAAATAAAGCCGACTTAAGTAGGTCTTAAAATATTGGGTGGTCTTAAGCTAAAGCCCTGATCACATAACACTCCACATCTAAAAGACATACAGAAAGTTACGAAAATCTGGTGGACGTGGTCGTGCGTGGTAATTTTTGGTCAATTTTGGCTAACTGTGCTTTGTACGGGGTATGGCCATCGGCGGCTGTTCCACTGCTGAATCACTGCCTAAGCACGGCTAACCATGTCCAGCCATGTGTTAGGCTAAAAATTATTAAAGTAACTGATATTTGCACTTAAAAAATGAAAAAAAAAATAAATAAAGCCACAGCAAACGAAAAAAAAAAAAAAAATGACAAAGTACATGCAACATTAAAATAAAAATTATATTAAGACAGTTACCATCTAACATTTGATAGAAGATATTTGTCTTAATCCAATTGATATTTTCCTTGCATGTCTTATGTACTTTATATTTTTATGTTTACTCTCTACATTTCTTATTTTTATTTTAATTTAATGTATGAAAAGTTTATTTATTCCTATTCACTATTAATTACTTCTATAGTATAGGAAAAAAACCTATATGTCAGTGATAAGCCACTAAACATATCTATTTGCCGTAATCCCAACGCATAACACCCATCCGATGAACATGCTCTGCCCATGACAGACCGCTAAACTTTCCTGTCTTACCGTGGCTACACCAAGTTTTGATCTGTGATGGCCGGAACACAGATTATCACGTGTGTTGCTTGTTTTTACCACATGTGCCATCCGTGGTTGTCCATGGTAAAAAGTTTCGAACAGTTTAAAACTTTTTACCGCGTCTGACACCGTTCCGATTTTTCCCCGCGTCCTGCCACATCTATAAATCCACTGTAGCTTGTCTTAAACTCAACATCAATATGAATAACACTTTGATGGGGTTTGGCCATGATTAAGCCATAAAATGCTGTATGACCGTTTCTTAAATGGAGATCTTAAGAGTAGTTGTCAGTAAATTGTGTACTGCAAACTTGGTCATTCAGCAAGGGATACATAGTTACAAACTACCAATACGTGTATTGAGATGATACATGTATTAAGATACCGGTACATGTACAGTATTGAGATTCATGTATGGAGTACATGTACAGTGGAAGCTGGGAATTAGGGACACCCAAGGGACAGTCAGAAACTGTCCTGATTTCTGAGGTGGCCTTATTTCTCAGGTCCATTTCTACGTAATGAATATACCTAGGGACTGAAGTAGCTGTCGTTAATTCCCAGGTTGTCTCTATTTCTCAGGTGGTCTTAAAGATAGGTTTCACTGTATTGAGACATGCAGGTTCCACTGTGTGCAAGACAGCTCATGGGTATTCATTGCACATGAAGGTTCTCAATTCATCCTGTGACCTTCAGACTGTGGAGCTACTGAAGGAATCCAAGACACCTTCTGATGGTCTGTGGTTGATTAATGTTAATTGTCACATTAAGTGATATCTGTTAGTGGAATCTGAGAAGGCTGGAGGTGATGAGACCAGACTATGGTTATATCAAGGCTGTGGACACTTGAGTAGGTTGGTTCCATTGATTCGCTGTGTTCCATCCTGTCCCATGCTCCAGTGGCCGTGAAGCCAAATGGGACAAAGTTTCTAGGGTTGCACTCCAGAGCAATTGGAGACAAAAACATGCCACTATAGTGACCTGAAAGTTAGAGAAAAACCAAAACCAAAACAAAATAAGCAAGCAAAAAAACATGCACAAAAGAATATTTTTTTATATCTGTGAGGCTGTGCTGAGGAATACAATCCAGAATGTCAACCCAGAATGTACTCTGGGAGCATTTTCTATCAGCTGTAATCACGATAATATGGAGTAGAAAATTTCCTATCGAAAAGAAATAACGGTGCAGTTCACACTACAGCCGAAGCTTTCTTTTTTTCCGAAGTTCCAGATTAAATTTTTGTCTGAACGCGTCGATTACCTGCACCACATCTGGAGTTGCGCCGGTTCAGTTACTCTAGTTGGAAGAGATAGATTAGTGAACCGGATTTAACTTACTTTATGCTGGATGAAATGCAGTGTGAATGGGTTGTTGTGGAAGCCGTGAAATTTGACACTTTTTGCTTACTCCTAATAATCCGGATTTTTGCCATGTGAACACCCCCAATGTCTGTGGACATTTGACATGCCATGCCTTGTCTGAAGGCTCTTTTATAGGAGGCTCGAGGCAGTCTTCAAAATATTCCCTGTCATAATGATGCTGTGTTTACGATTCTCGTACTGGGAAATACAATGTAACAAAAAAAAAAAAAAGGAAAAACTTGGAGCTAAAATGACTTTGTATTGAGCTAATAAAATCCAATTTTTTGCCATAAACCATGCGACTTGTGTGAAGCCGAAGAATTATGGGAAGGGAAACATCCCCTCAAGGCCAGTTTGCTCAAAAATCGCTGACAGGCAAAACTTTTTTATGCGTCACCTGAGTGGACGTTTTGCTCATTACCGGCACGGATTTGGTAAATAAACGATCCGACCTAGAGGACCCAGAGCTTGCATAATTTAGATTACACACCGCGTGTGCAACTGGTCGACATGACAACCCCCCAAAAATAATATTCGCACAGCTTTTTGGAGAAGCAAAACGGAGCTTGATTGATTGTCGGCACACCAAGGGTGGCATGGTTTGTGTTTCTTTTGCGCACATGTGATGCATTTTGCGGCCTTGGTTTTGTCTTGATGTATCGAGCCTATTTCCTTATTGGCTTGACTTGTGTCTATGTTGCCTGAGGACGTGTATCATATGACATCATCAGAGAAGTGTGACAGTGTCACATAGTGGACTTCCGGTGACAATAATTATGTTACACAGATTTCTCTTTAATAAATAGTATGGTATAGGTAATTTGTGCCACCATTACACCAACCTAGCACTCCGATGTAATTTTTGTATTTATTATTTTCAAATCCTTGTAAGGCGTCCAGCTTAAGTTATCTTCCTTGCTATCTGGATCGCTGACATTTTCATGTATGCCTATGTTAATTTTAGTATTTAAACAGATGTCACATTTGTTATCACATATCATGAAAGTGTAAATAAACTATCTATTTATCTACTTCTCTACCTTTTCCAACGTGTTTTGTATGCCATTTGTGTGAGAGGTACTATGGTCCCTGTAACATGTGTAATGTTGCTTAGCCTGAAAAATGTGCTTTTAACTTGAATGGGGTGTTAAAATAGAGGGTGTCACTGGTGGGTCATCTTAAAATAGAGGGAAGTCTTAATTTTGAAGGAGTCTTAAACTACAGAAATGGCTGAAGCATTAAAGCAGAAGGACTCACATGGAATTCATTTTGCTAATTTGGTGAGTTAAGTGGAACCGCTAACTTTAATTTCCACGAAGCTAAGCGAAATCGATTTTTATTATCATTGTTATTTTTTGATGGCAAACTTAAATTCCTGCTAACATGTGCAAGTCAGAAATGCAAACATGAATTCCCGTGAACATCTCTACATTATATTTTGTCTTTTATTTGTATATTGTTTCAAAACCTAACCCATTATGCCCCAACCTCAAAGTTGCTTTTGTATAATAGTCCCTTTACTGGCTGAAATGCGATTTCTCTTGCTGTTTCCTTTTCTCGCTGGCCAAACTACATGTATGTAGCTGGTATCACTGAAATTTACTTGTGGGAATTGGCTACAATTTTACAACTGATTATTGGATTCAGTGTCAAATTCACTGTCGATTGATTATTGATTCATAATTGCATAATTTAAAAAAAAAATAGTTCAAAAATTATGAAATATCTATAGGTAGCGCAAAAGTGACTGCCCTAAACGTGACAGAAATATGGAAAAAAAATCTATCCTCATTGTAAATCATTTGAACTTTTGTCAGCTGAGAATAGTAACAAGCATTAGCAGACAATGGATCCACTGTAACTGCATAAATAACAAAATTATACTTTTGGTGACATAGTTTCTGGTTGATAGTAAGGCTCTTCTATCGATTATTAGATCAAGGGACCCTTGACGTCTGATCCTTAACCCTAGTTGATCATTGGCCCACCACGACTGTATAATGACTGGGATAGCACTACCTATTAGCCACATGGCCAAATGCTAAAAGAATAGGGAGTATTTGGCGCCACAAATTCGCAGTATGAATAATCGGTTTCATTTGGAACTAAACTACCTTGGTCATATGACTACCCTTTAGCCAATCATACTGCGACAAATTAAAGCTCCGCCAATCATGAGATGCCCCTGTTTTCGCACCTTTACCCTTCTTTCGGGTATTTTTGGAAAATTTGCCCGCCTTGAAGGGGTTTAAAATACTCGCTATTCCCATGTGGCCAACAGAAGTGGTTTGCTTTTAGCCACAGTTACCTCATTATATTATATGTAATTTACATGAATCGATACTAAGACTGGTGTGGTGGGTATACACGATTTAGGTTCTTTGGGTGGCTAACAGGAAATTAGCCAAATAGAAAAATGCATGTTTTGGTTAGAATCTTTTTATCCAAATTTAATACTGTTGACACCTTTTACAAATATATTTTGTGGCTCAACAACCTTATTTGTATCTAAAAGAAAAGATATCCTTTAGCCACAGTGGCTAACCAGGAAAATTTCCTACCGCTAGCTCAGTAATCAATGTCTTGATGTAAATCTACAGCTTGATGTCCAATTTCATGGAGAAAAAAAATTAATTAGTTTAAATCACAAAATATATTAAAACGAAGCCTCTGTCGTGACTTTTCTTCACTTCAGCATACTAGTTCTAGAGTGAAAGATCCCTTTCCTTTGGGAGTAATTGTGATTATTTTCCTATTTTTTTTTGTCTTGCAATGAAACTGAAGTTTGCCGTGCCAGTCATTACGTTGAAAGGCACCCAAGGGTTAACACGATAGACTGCGGTCTCGTTATCCTTCGGTCCAATGAGAGTCCTAAACATACAGAGATAGAGCTGTCATGGGAAACTTCAGACCGTGCTGCGATAACTTGGCTTTTATCGCTCAATAATGACTGTATATACTTCTGGCCTTACATTAGTTTCAGTTTTCACGTTTTGTTCTTCACAAAGCAAAGTAATGGTCATAAACACAACAACTTGAAAGCTTTGTCTTTTTGTAGACAAAAATGGAAACCTTCTGTTGAAAGTTTTTGAGGGTTTGGAGTAGAGTGATAAAAAAGTAAGAGTGCTGTCTAATGCTGAGGACATCTTTATACTGATTGTGTGGATTTCTGTTGCGTAAATTAACGCTGAGTTTTTAGGCATTTTTTTCGGAGAGATCTGTTGATTCAAAGACTTTTTCTTTAGATTCTGTTCAAAAATACAAAAAAAAAAAAAAAAAAATTCATTAAATTCGGAGGGCATGAGCACATATCTTTCAACTCACTTTACATTAAAACTAAACTCCTTTCTGCAGTTCTGTTGAGTGAATGACTAAATGATTGAGCTTAGAGTGTCCAGGGTTGGCGTCAGGAGAAAAATTTGTTAATTGAAGATGGGCTTTCTTTAAGCCAAACAAATAAGTGGTACAGGGGGGTAATACAAGAACCATGGATAAAATCGGCCCAACTTGATTTATGCACTAGAATTTCCGATCGGGGACGCCGGATTTACGTCTTCGGCAGTCCCAGACAGGAAAATTTCAATGTGGTAGACATGGTAATGCAGGCAGGAACTTGAACTGTGCCTAGCAACATCGGAGCATATTGGCCTTTGGTGGATGTTGGGTGAACTTTTTATGGATGAAAATAGAACAAATATCGAATTTTATTATATGCGCTCTTGTGTTCTCTGTTGGAAACATTAAAATGCTGCTTGTGGTGTTAGACAGAAATGTATGTACATGTAACTCATTTGGCATTGGTGAGTGAGTGAGTGATCAGTGTTTTAAGTCACAGTTGATAATTTTGCAGTCTTATCGCGACTGGAACAAGGTTTACCAAGCTCAATGGCTTGGTGTCTGAACAAGGTCTTGTTTGTATGTGGTGTGTATATACCGGACCCGTCTTGTGCTAGTCCGACCTGCGGCCACTCTTTATAGTGCTAGCCCACTGAAACACCTCGCCACGGGTAGGCAGTGATGTCCCGACCCAGACCAT
>JAAUYG010108386.1_pt1:0-2500 | contig 10558 bp, 8 predicted proteins | sample 7278091 | NCBI WGS metagenome assembly JAAUYG01 (sample SAMN14350201, study PRJNA611818) | marine sediment metagenome | isolation source: surface marine sediment (0.6m) | place: French Polynesia: Moorea | collected 2018-08
AGAGACTTGATCAACCTCTCGCGCCTGCACACCTTTGTCACGCATGTACTGCATCAGACATTCAGCTGTCGTTCCTCCCATGACTCGGTATATAAATATCTGCCTACCCGACTCTGGTGCGCCCTGAAAGGCGGTGCGCCCTGAAAGGCGACCTTGTCGCGCATGGAGCCAGTCACGATTTTCCTACGGCGTTTCTCCCTCTGCCTTTCCCGACGCATCATGCATGCATGTACGGTGGCTTCTCCCAAGTGTCTGACGCATATGTGGTTCATAATGTCTGATCATAATGTCATCGTGTATCGCCATTCCATGCTGCATTGTCACCCCGTCACGATCTCGGCCAATGTTGTTTTGTACGCTAATGTGTTCTGTAGATGCAGTTCTGTAGATTTGTTCTGCCTACTTGAAGTAAAGTTTTATTGTATTAGATCTATCCCCGGATTCTATCATGAATGGACGCAGTCCAAGTTCCTTCTGGCGTACGGTAGCATGAGCTGTATAGAGTCTGGATGTTGGCGTTCTGTTCTACCAGGTTCGTACGACCTCAATCCATAGTGGACAGCAAACTCCATCCCCCACCACCCGGGCCACCACCACATATACACAGGTATTAAAAATGTGAAATTTCAAAATACAAATAAGCAACTTTGTGAGGACTGTCACAGGGAACATTCAGAAAAAGTATGGTTGAAAAAGAATCATAACTGTAGGAGGAATAGCATTTTGAAATTTTCACTCCCATAGGGTCCCATGCTAATTAAAATTTTGATTTTTTATATTTTTATTATATTAAGAAAATTTAAAATTGAAATTTCAAAATGCCAATAAGTAACTTTTGTGAGGACTGTGGCTGGGAACATTCAGAAAAAGTATATGGTTGAAAAAAAAAAAAATGTGGGAGGAGTAGCGTTCTGAATTTTCACTCCCATAGTTTCCCGATGTTAACGAAAAAAAAAAAAAAAAAAAAGCGTGAAAATTCAAAATCCAACATTTTTATAAAACGGAAAAATGGTCTGGAGATATCATGGTGAATATAGCTACCTTTCCACAAAATTTGGCTTTGCTTCACTTGATGGTTCTGAGAAAACGCGTTTTACGGGCGGACGGGCGACGGCATGCAGAGCTAACGGAGTTTTAAGTAGCTCTACTTTAGGCATGATAAAGTTAAGTTAAAGTCTTGTTAGGGGCCAAATTAAACAAGCCATTTGGATTGTCGTTGTAGGGAGTTATCTAATAGGTCTAATAGTCTAAGAAGAAAATTGCACTGGCTAACCTGGAGGCCAGGGCAGAGCATGTACACAATTTAGAACCCGAATGGAAACCCTTATGAAAAGTTTCTGCTTGAGAATTGGCATTTGCATACACTATATACATGCAGTCTTGGAAACCACACAAATCAGTCTTCATGGTCAGTGTGACCTTACTTTTCAACGAGTAAGCGTCGTGGCTACCAAGACTTAGCCTTTGATATTTATATTTGCTCCAAAAATGGAGCCAAATAAATTAGTCCATAGACTCATTGAGTTGTTCCTCTCCACGGAAATCTTTAGTAAAAGGCGAAAGATTTATACGTGGAATGAAGAGAAACAAGAGTGACCACCAAAGGTCGAATTTTTGTATTTATGGGGTGTACTCCATTCACCATATATGGGTAGTAACTATTATCAACGTCGCAGAACTTGACAAGAAGCCGTTGATTTTTGGATATGATTTTCGACAACCTTGTATCTCGTAAATAAGATAAGATTTTTTTGTTAGCAATCGCAATGGCTGGTCCTACATGGTGATTAATTGTGACTGTTAATAAGTGTCAGAAGGTTATTCTGAGGTGATTCTATACATTTCCGATTGATCGACAGCTTCAAGTTGTACTTATCTCGAAAACGACTGGCTATAGAGCAAAAGGGGGTGAAATTTTGGACTCTGGGACATTAGTAACACCGACATGGGTGCCTTCGACCTTCTAGGGTTCAAGGTTATTTGGAGTCATTCCGTGCATTTGTCTCAAAATGGCCTGTAACTCAAAAACAGCTAGTCGTTGTGGGAAACTGACTGAAGTTTGGGACTCGAGGAGACTAGTAACACGTAATACTATATGGGGTATATTTGACCTTGTAGGGTTCAAGCTCTTCCTGGGGTCATTCGGTGTATTTGTCTCAAACTGGCTTGTAACTCGAAAATGGCTGGTCATAGAACGAAACGGACTGAAATTGGGATTCAGGGACAGTAGTAAGATATATGGGGGTATCTTTGACCCTGTAGCGTTCGGTGCACTTACGATCTATGGCTAGCGCTACCTATTTGCCACATAGCCAAATGCTAAAAGAATTCCAGTGTGGCTAAAAGAATTGGTTTGTTTTAGCCACAGTGTCTAAAGGCTTAGTTTTCCCCGCATACACTGTACGTAGTTTGCACAAATCAATACCTACCAGTATATAAGATAGCTGTCTCTTAAGACATTTTTAGTTGCACAAATTTAATGAAATACATGCAAGGATCT
>JAAUYG010108386.1_pt1:5000-10558 | contig 10558 bp, 8 predicted proteins | sample 7278091 | NCBI WGS metagenome assembly JAAUYG01 (sample SAMN14350201, study PRJNA611818) | marine sediment metagenome | isolation source: surface marine sediment (0.6m) | place: French Polynesia: Moorea | collected 2018-08
ATTCTCCATACATTTATATTAGATATGGCAAGGGTTCTGAGGGAATTTTCCCCAATCCACTGATTCCATCAGAGGACTGATAGCGTAATAAGGGCTAGAGCATGTATAACTGCACGTATACAGGCTATAACTCTAGTATATAACCGATAGGTGAATACGGTAATAGCATACATGTATTGTGTTCAAAGCTAACTAAGGGTCAAATTAACGGGCTTGAAACATCCAACACCAGGGTCAACCGGTCTTAATAGCAAACGTAAATATCTCTCATGATAAATTGCTAAAAAAAATCTGGCATTGAAGCACCGACCGTCAGGCGGATGTGTACCTTGGTCTATGTCACCTATATAAAATAGTGAGTGTTCGAGTTTCTAAATATGTTGTTGACTCACTAACCCCCTCCAGAGATGAAATAGACCCATACCAGCTGAGAGGATGAAAAGCATTTTGCACGCCTAAGAAATAATAAGATGTATGTTAGGAACTTATGCTTTTAGAGCATACTTATACTTGAATTGATTTCTTTGCCACACAAAGTTAGATTTTATGACACAGTTTAAAATGCTTAAAGTATTAACTTTGAGAAACTTTCTATTCAAACATCATCCGAACCAACTCTATATGCTAGGCTATGGATATGCTGCTGCTTATCACCGGCGTATTAGGATGGGAATAATGTGTACTAAATGGACAAAGAACAAGATACAGATTTATTGACAACAAATGTGTCCTGTGTGCCGCCGGACCAGAAGACGAAACACACTTTTTCTTACAAATTGTCCTTATTTTAGCCATTCCACGCCTACAACTGATAGTTTTTCTACTGATGACTTGCGCAAGGGAAACATTAAGTGGATATTTCCAAATCACCATGCCCACACTTAATAAGGCTGAAAAAAAAAAACAACATCTTGTAGATATTTTTGATTAATGGTGCAAACATGCTACGAATACAAAACAATGCCAGGGTTCTCTGCGGTCCAGAACTTTATTTCTTAGACTAATAGTGGCAGATTCACCCAAGACAGAAACCAATAGCCACCAGTTTTTCCATCAAATACATTTCGTTCATGTTCCATGCTCTGACGTAAAGACGGCCAAACCCAGACACTTTTTCCAGAGGTGAACATTCACATACTTTTTGTTATTGTGAATATCTAAAAATAAATTGAAGTTTATGCAAAAAAATAAGAAAACAACAACAAACAAAAACAAAACTGCACGTATCTTGATGCTCGACTACGAGATGCCTCCTCGTGTTACAGGAAAGCGACTGTCTAGTTCTTATTCTTTTTAAAGGATGATCAATGCTTTGGCGGTGTCATGTGACACGAGCAAACGTAATTGTAGCATTATACGCGGCGCCGTAGTGTCATAAAAGTGGAATTCAAAAGGCTTGATAACAGGTTAGTAATGGATGTATATTAAGTATAGACGTGTCTGGTAAGCTGCTTTACTAGCTGTCCATAGGCGATAGCTAGTGCATTTACCTCCCTGGGTCGTGGGTGGGGGAGCGGGATGTTATGAATATTGCGCAAGACCAATAGGACCGGATAATAAACTAAGCTGTAACCTCTTGGTTCTCCCATACATAATATCACTAAGCACATATTGACGGATATGACAGAGTCCAAGGAGTGTATGTTCTTAACTGTCAGTTGCGGTAAGACACTCGGCTTCGGATGGGCGGATGGCGACCTCGAAACCAGCTAACGACTTCAATCATTGACACTCATTTGGCTTACTGCTTGGACCATTTTACCCATTACGCAAAACATTCAACACAGGTCATTTGTCTTTTCAATGTTATATACAAATGTTTCATTTTTGACATATATTTCTGCATAACAATTGACAATATGTGAACTGTTATGTAGTAGCAAACAACCCAAGAAACAAAGACAAACTAGCTCACCAGCTAATTAACTATTAGTAACTACTAAATAAATAAATAAATAAATAAATAAATAAATAAATAAATAAATAAATAAATAAAAAAGCAACCTTGCATGTGGTGACAATGACATGTCAGGGTTATGGGGTGGACGTGTTACTGAGTTGATCATCAACTCAGCTTAACCGAATCCAGTCTGTATAAGTAATAAATAACTGTGTTACTAGATTGTGGGAATAGTTGTGGGAATAGTTCCTTTCAGTTTATCCAAGGAGGAGTACATACCCCCCAACAGGGCCAAATTTCTGTGACCCAAATCACCAATCACCAAAAAAATAATCACCAAAATATTAATGTATTACGAGAGTGTGGACAGCCGTTTTCACGCTGCACTCTGGTCATGTAGAGAACGCTTCACGTGTTTGATGTATAGTCAATCACCAATCACACAATTTCTACAGGGCCAAATAACGATGCACTGAAAATGTAATTTGTACTCCCCCATATCCAGGCAGGATCGCTTCAATATCATTCTTCAGTTGCCTACTGCAAGCAAAGCAGCGATCTACTGACTAATTTAGGCTACCAGTTGGACGCCAAGCGACCCTGTAAGGGCAGTGTTTCATGCACAACCCAGCGTGTCCTTTGCCCGTTGGAAAAAAAGGAAGGAAACTATAAACGGGACGGAGTAAACACTAGTCACGAACCCGAACCCTGGCAATTGCAGACTCGGCACAGTGAACGGTCGCAGATAACTTCCCGATTGACCCAGAAAACGTAACTTCGCAACGTACATACATGTTCTTGCATGTGTATCTGCATTGTATATACACGTGTATACCGGTTTCAACAGCTGTGCAACTATAGACGGATCGGTTTAAACACACATGTATGCTCACCACATATCGCAGTCTCCAGTCTGCGTTTCGGTCAGGCCGTCTTTAATTACGCCTTCAGTCCAGGGCAGGCGGGCATATGTTGATTTCTATGTCAAATGGAAAGTTCTCCCGGTGGATCCTTACTGTTGGATATCGTTGAAGACAAGGCCTGTCGATTTTAACATTTATTTAAAAGGAGGCGTAACTGTACACGGGACACAGGACCTGTTTTCGTATCAAATCGTCCTACCAGACTGGAGGCTTGACAATTGTACAATTGAACTGCCAAGTATAAACCTATCTTCTGCCTTCTTCTAGCGCAAAATGGCTCTGTGGAGTCGGTTTAAGGCCAGGATGTCCCATGTTACAGTGGAGCCGGCGTTGTTCCTTTTCGTACTTGGTGGAGCACTCACGTGGCCTGCGATGAACGCTGCTGTTTATGAGAAAGTCTGCCGTGAGCATTACAACGAGAGCCTCTGTCGCGTGATTGACAACGGAAATTTCACCAGTGAAGAGACTCGAGTTCAGTCCGAGGTCTCCCGTTGGTTTCTGGCAGAAAGGCTGTGTTTCGAGATACCTTCTATTCTGATATCGTTCGTCTATGGAACGCTCAGCGACAGATTCAGCCGAAAGATGGCGCTACTGTTACCGTTGATTGGCCAGATCATCAGCGGCATGAACTACGTCATCAACGTCAGTTTCATGCGTCTTCACGTGGGCTTTATTCTGATTGGTCCACTGGTCAGTGGCTTGTTCGGTGGTTGGATAGTCTTTTGTGCCAGCGCGTTCAGTCTCCTTAGCGACGTTTCATCCACGTCTTCTCGAACCACGCGTATAGCAGTCGGGGAGAGCATGCTGTCGCTCAGCGGGGCTCTGGCATTGTTTGCAGGCGGAGTCCTCCTAGACAATACGAACTACCCCACTGTTGTGTCTCTCGCCACCCTGTGTTACCTGGTATCCGCCGTCTATGTTGGGATTGTGATCAAGGAGCCCTGCAAGGAGTCCCTGTCTCAGCTCCGGGAGTTCACTCGGAACTTCAGCCTTGTGAGCACTGTGAAAGGTGCCATGGCGGTGGTCGCCAGGAAACGTCAGATGCGGCGCCGAACCTTTCTGTTGATTGTACTGCTGGCGCTGTTTCTGGTGCTACTCTGCAGTATGGGTAAGGGTATATGGAGAGAACTGGGTAGCACAATGAAATATCAACAACTAGAAGTCTCCTTCTCTTTCCCCTTGTCATCACCTGCCTCCTCCTCCTCCTCCTCCTCCTGCTCCTACTCCTCCTACTCCCCCTCCTCCTCCTCCTCCTCCTCCTCCTCCTCCTCCTACTACTACTACTACTACTACTACTACTACTACTACTACTACTACTCCACAACCACCACCACCACCACCAGTGACCACCACCACCCCCTGCTGCTGCTCCTCCTCCTCCTGCTCCTCCTCGTCCTTACACATTCGCTGCGTTTCTAACCGCCACTGCTATTGATTATTAAAGTGGTCAGTGGACATTATCACCATATCGCAAGTGTAGCTAATAGTATCGTAAATTTAAAGTGTTGCTCATATTTGTGGAGCTGCTGTTGATGCTCGAACCATTACCTGGGTTAAGTTCTGTGCTACTGAACTACTAGGGTATATACTATTAGATAGATCGACTATTACTATTGCCAGCAGTAACGACTCTAGTCAGAAGAGCAATGACAAGTTAGAATGGAGAAATCGCTTATTTCCGTCTGGAATAAACCCCCTTTTCCAACTGTAATCCTGCTGTACTTCCAGCTACCGGCTCTGTGGGTTACCTTTACCTGAAACGATATCCCCTGTCGTGGAGCCAGTCCTTATACGGATACTACGCAGGATTCCTGATGAGCCTGCTGGGTCTCAGTCTCATGATCTGTGTGCCTCTGTTGAAATCCAAATTGGCAATGACGGACACTCTTCTCTGGATCAGCAGTCTGTGCAGCCGTGCCGCGTCAGAGGTTGTATTCGGGATCTCTACGAAGACGTGGCATGTCTTCCTTAGTACGTACAGCTGATATAGAGAAGATACTGGGAAATATATCAAATGCGTACTATTGTGTGGACACTTTTGTACAAATAGGAAAGCACGTTGGATTATGTACGCTAAATGCTCATCTGGCTGCCATATACTATCACAGGTGACTTTTAAAATAACAAGTTTTATCGTAGACTAGTAATTGAAGCTCCCTCTCTCCTCTACTCCTCTATACATTACACGTCATCGTGCAGTACTACTGGCACGAATGTGCTAGACATCTTCATAAGAGTAAGCTAGCCTCTCTTGACATAGCGCTGTGTTATGATTTCCCAAAGGTTTTGCATGCACACATGTATGAAATAACATGTAAGTATTGTCAGAGCTCTTCTATGCTATTAGACGTTACTCTAAACGTTATTCTAAAGTCTTACAGTAAACATTTTTTATCCGTGTCCGACTTTAAATCTTAACACAAACAGTTATCCAATTCTGACATGAAATACGGAGACTGTGAATGGCATTTATCACACATTAATATAGTACTTTAACAATCACGATAAAGTTTGTATTTTTGGCATCTTCCAGCTCCAGTGGTGTGTTACAATCATTATAATGTTTGTGGTTTTAGTATCTTCCAGCACCGGTGGTGTGTTAATAATCATGCTAAAGTTTGTATTTTTGGTATCTTCCAGCTTCAGTGGTGTGTTAATAATCATGATAAAGTTTATCGTATATTTGACATCTTCCAGCTTCAGTGGTGTGTTAATAATCATGCTAAAGTTTATCG
>JAAUYG010002027.1_pt1 | contig 10557 bp, 4 predicted proteins | sample 7278091 | NCBI WGS metagenome assembly JAAUYG01 (sample SAMN14350201, study PRJNA611818) | marine sediment metagenome | isolation source: surface marine sediment (0.6m) | place: French Polynesia: Moorea | collected 2018-08
AGGGTACTGAGCTGTAGTCCGTCGACTGTCTAGTTACGCCCGCTGTGTGCTAGGGTACTGAGCTGTAGTCACGTCGACTATCTAGTTACATGTACGTCCGATGTGTGCTAGGGTACTGGGCTGTAGTCACGCCGACTGTCTAGTTACGTCCGATGTGTGCTATCGGTGCTGAGCTGTAGTCACGCCGACTGTCTAGTTACGTCCGATGTGTGCTATCGGTGCTGAGCTGTAGTCACGTCGGCCAACTAGTTACGTCGGTTGTGTGCTAGGGCACTGGGCTGTACTCACGCCAACTATCTAGTTACGTCGGTTGTGTGCTAGGGTACTGAGCTGTAGTCACGTCGACTATCTAGTTACGTCCGCTATGTGCTAGGGTACTGGGCTGTAGTCACGTCGACTGTCTGGTAGGGTAATTTACATGTATTATAGCCATATCAACTATGTGGTGCACGGTAATTGTTGTCGCATCGACTATTGGCAAATTAACTGTCGACACATCCGCGTCCTGGTATTACATAACTTGTCAATGTCACGTTTACAATGTACATACTTTAGGTGTTGTCGAGGCGACAACTGCAACCTGGTAGAATAACCACATTGTATAGAAAGTCACATCAAATGTATCACATTAACTTATATATACTGTATAATGTCAAACCATGTAGTTATCACGATAGTTATGTTGGTGTCCAACCAAGCACAATAAAACTGGATTTACAAAATGATTTGCTACTCCATCTGTGTAAGAAGGTACAATGGATTTGTTGGGCACCTTTGTCTCGAACTATTGGGGTTCATTGAAAGCGAGCCAATCCCGTCATTTCTACTAAACTACAAGGGGATGATGCATATGTGCACGTGTACGATGCATCCCTGTATACAAGTTGCATTAGCTGTGGCCACATACATGTACTTGGCGCCATTAAAAACGCAACACATACAAATTTCTATATGCATGCATTTCTGTGGTACAATGTATGTGTGACCATGACATTTCTTAGTATTCTATATTCATTTAGACTTCTATTGCTGTTCTTCGTTGGGGATTTCGCACTAACTGCAAAGTATCCAAACAGCATCGGACCGGTTGGGGGTGAGTATCAGAAATGCATCAAGGATCGCCTAATTGTACGCGCCCATTGCAACCTTGTTGCGCTTCGCTGTGGACACCATACGCAGTCAGTACGCTGAAACACAGCGGTCCATGATTCTTCTGCTGCGCCTACGAGCGAACGGTGATCCATGGTCCGAAAATGCCGATCCGTTTGTCTGGTGGAGACACGTTCCTGTTTTTTTCCGGACATGGTAGGTCGCCGGTGTATTCTGTTTCCATATACATGTACCCTTTCTACACGCGATGGACGGCAGATCAGTGTACCATGGACTTGGCGTGACAAGCGGCTTTACGACAATGTCGGTAGCAGCAACGTTATTACATACATTGCAATGTTCTTCTTTACGTACACATGACATTTTTTGGCAAATGGTGTAGGCGCATTGCGCATGCCGTTTTTCAAAAAAACAAAACAAACAACAACAACTCATACCCAGGTGAGTAAAACCTAGTGAGCAATAAGGACTTGAGTCAACAACCGTTTTGACGCCGAGTCCACTAATACCACTTTCTGACATGGGCGCTAATTGTATGCAACCGCAAATGACGCGACGCTTTAGATGCACACATTAAAGATTTATGCCTAGGGATTTATGTTACAAATAACCCATCAGGGTATTGCATTCAAAACAAAATAAATAAATTTGTATTCGGTGTGTCTTTCAATGGCACTAAGTATATAAACCCGCTAGACTAAATTCTTATTCTCTGTTTATGTCTGTACCGCCTACTCCCAACTCTGTTTCCTGCTCCGCTGCTCTAAATATAGACAAGTAAAATGCTTTATATTAAGTTTGCGACAAAGAAGGGATTTGATTTGATAAGTATATGGCACTCACAGCGTTATGATCGGCTGGAAATGTGACTACAATTAAATATAAACTTCGCAGTTGGAACTTGTGTTCTTTCTGGAATGCCAGTCCCCCTGTCTGGTGGGCCAGGGAGGCTATATATAGGAGCCAGACACCAAAATAGAGTCCATAAAGAGGCGATTTGGCTGGGGATATATCAGCAGGAGTGGGGTGGCCTGTCTGTGGATGACAAAGTGGCCGAGGGAAGTCGGTCGTGCCCGCAGTAATCTGGTACTAGCCAGCACATTGCCACTGCTCTTACAGATCTGCACCCTTTCTCACAAATCTCACTTAACAGCCCCCATCCATGAAAAAAAATGACTTATTTGAGACAAATTATAAAAAGAGACATATACAGAGTAAGGGTTTTTTGTTGAACGCCTGAATTTGTTTAACTTAACTGAAACTGATTTCTGTAAGCAAAATATATTACAAGTTAAAATATTGCCTCGAGTTTTAGCCAAGCTCTGTTTAGGAAGAAGAGGTGGCCGACATGTTTGTCCCCCTGACACATCTTTCCCCCCGAAATTACACAATGCGGTATTTAGCACTGGTATTACGCCTTACAAGTCACCAAATTAAGCAGTGCATGCGTCGATCGGCTAAGATTGTGACTTAATGTTATGTATGTAGTATTGGGAACTCCACAGAGAGGGTTTCGGTAGACCTCGGCGGCGTCATGCACCAACGACAGCAGTCGATCGGTTTGAGCCACATGTCTGATTCAATCTTTGCCTCAGCAGGGTCTACGTCACTCCACAAGGCACTCAGGGCTGCAGACGATCTGGCCCAATGGACATGTGTATCTACCGTCTGGCGGCGGGAGTTGGGATGATGCAGCAACAAAAGGGCGAGGATAGGGGTGGGGATGGGGAGGGGTAACTATCTGATCCAAGTGATACAAAATGGTGCACGATGAGTCCCTATTACTCATTAATCCAAATCGGCCTGGAATCCAGGGTGAGAATGACAATTTCTATGATGTTATCTCTGGATTGGAAGTAAACGGTGGAGATTGGACAGGAAGTCCGTTTCCTGGTATTAGAGATGATGACGACGACCACGATGACAACAACGAAGGAGAAGAAGAACCAGTATTAAAAAAGAAAAGAAGTTATTTTTTTCATAATTGTAATATTAAATTGTACTTAAATCACCAGCCATAGGCTTCTATTGATTTCAATGACCGCCCCCGTACATGTAGCCTAGTGGTTAGAGAGTCCACTCGGGATGCGGGAGGCGGGGTTCGATTCCCGACCGCATCACGCCAAAGACGTAAAACAGGGAGGTTTGCGCTTCTCAGCTTGGCACTAATAAGTTAGATAACCGACTGGCCGGCTCGGAGTCAGTATAATGTTCTGAGTGATTCCTTTCTGTTCACCTGTGCCGGATTTGAGTCGGTGATTTGGCACCCAAAAATGTCGGGCGTAGATCACCTCCATACTCCTGCATCTGCATACACCACCGAATCAAACTTGCAGTGAAAGCCTGTTGGGGGGGGCCCCCCCCCCCCCCCCCCCCAACAACAGCAAAAAAGAAAAAAAAAAAAAAAAAGAAAAAAAAAAAACAAAAAAAAAATCAGAAAAAAAAAACCTCGGACGAAAGCATAAGACATCGTGTCCTACGGACGGGATGCCTAATTATCACTACAGCAGTCCCCCTCTAATCAGGACACCCATTCTGTCAGACAATTCTGTCCTTATTAGAGAGGTGTCGTTTGGTGAGAGGGTGCATATGCATTCATGTTATTTGCTACAAAGAATTTGTCCTTTTAGAGGGAGGTCGTCTCTAAAGAATGCACTTTGAGGACAGCTGTATTGCCAAAGAGCAAATTGTGGCACAAATATAAACACTACATACCGCAGAAAGGAGAGAAAAGCTGCAAATATTAAAAAGAAAATTTTATTCAACTTTAAACATTTGTACAAAAATAATCATTTTTTCCACAACAACTTAGTTTTATTCGTGTATATCAAGTGACCTTTGCAATTTCCAATATCTGTCTGTCAAACAAGGGAGATCTACAAATCTTGAACACATTAGGCTAATACTATGGGTCTGCAAATGCAACACAAACAAACTGTCAATGTTTGACTTTCAAAGAGTATACTGCCAGTGAGATGGATACTGAAACAAACACCGCCATAAATCCTTGAATCCAAACAGTTTTACACATATATCTAAAAGATATTTGCTCTCCCAAGCCACTGAGAAGAAAGATTTAAAGCATTAGCTGTAGTGCTCTGAAGGCAAAATTGCACAAAACATCTCACTCACAATGTTCACATCAAATTTCCAAATGTCTTTGTATATAAGACTCCTTAGCCATAAATACCACAAATCCTTCCTATATTGATTACTTTAAAAATTAAAAAAAAAATTGCATAAAACTACACAAGAGGCCCATGGATCTTGACATTCTATTTGATAACAATGCCGGTAAGTATATTATTTATGACACACAAGTTCACAAAATAACCCCCAAATCATCTTAAATGGTACAAGGTCAGTCACCTATTCCTGTTTTACTTAAAGTGTCCACGATTAACAAATTTCACTTAGTTTTGCTTCACAGCCAGCTGCTTTCGTGTTAATGGCAATTTTGATACAAGTGCACTGAATGAACCCCCAAATGGCTATAGACAGAAATTGTTGTCCAAGGTATCCCATATATGTTCTACAAGAAGTCAGAACCCATGTTTTGTTCTGTGGATAGACCTTTTCGAGTTCAGGCCACTTTGAGACAAGTGCACCGAATGAACCCCAAATTACTTTTGAACAATCTGAGGTGAAAGGTACTCTATACCGGTATGTGTCCTACAACTACCCACAAGTCACAATTTTCAATCTGTTTTGCTGTATGGCCAGCCATTTTCAAGTGGCAGACCATTTTGTGGAAAATGCACTGAACAACTTAAGTTCAAAAGAAATCCACACAACCAAGCTTAGAGATAATTGCGAACCAGACAATGGACAGACAAATTTTGATTTCACGAGCTCTGACAGAGTCATGCAGAGCTACAACTGGATGCTGAATTTAACCAAGTTCGTTGGTATATCATTCTCTTGCAGACCCCTGGTTCTATCTCTAGACTTTATTGTGCAAGTTATGGCCTTTGATATAGTGGCTACTAAGGAGAAAAACAGCTCCCGAGTACATATGAAACAGGAGTCGAGATGACAAAAATGACATGACGGATTATATTGAATAGGATTACAAAGTTCATCTTTCAAAATGGTCAAGTGATAAAACTACTCTCTACCCAGCAAAAACTATCCTATATTTCAAGGCTTCACAATGTAAAATACTACAGCGGAATTCCAATGAAGTGATGGTCTTTTTTTATTCATGCAAGGTCAATCCTGGTTTTCACTACCGTGTTTGTTAACTCTACTGAGCACATGTACCATGTGTAACATCTACTTGCTATCATGGTTATTTCTAATACTGTAAGTATTTCTCCCAGTACGACTACTTTATTTGCACTTGGAGAACTTTGGCACAAACAGGTAAAGTGGGCTGTAGTACAATCTTAGATAAATATGTACAAAGTTGTGCTACATGCATGTATAGAATATACTATACAAGAACAACAAATGAGGCTTGGACCAAGGACTTTTCAAAATATGAAATATAATGGCACCTCATTATTATCAGTCATTTATAAGATCTCATCTGGATTTTGTTTGTAAGATCCTGACTATCACATTTAAGACTAATTAATTTTAGAGGCTAGACACTGTGGTGTGCCCATATGTTTGACACATATTTTCAGGACAGACAGCTTTATATAACTTGGTGCAACTAGATCATAGACGGAGTTACGATTATACATGTACATTATAATGATATGTCAGTTGCAGTTAAAAGATCATGTGACCTTGAGGCCTTCATTTTTGCATATTCAATGATATTTGTGGACTAAAATTTATTTCAAAGGCACATATTTTATCACCTTTGCAATTGCACACAATAAGATCGGCCCTGTCACAATAAAACAATACTTTGTAACATAATTTTGGCACTATATAAGTACAAGGTAACATAACATAACATAATGCAAAATTAATGTTTTCATATGACAACTAAAATACTCTATGCTAGTTTGCAACAGGTACACCAACCAAATGACCACCACCAGATCTAAATACATGTACTATGAGAAAACTATGTGAACATAACTACAGTAGTAATATCAACAAACAATAATACCACTCCTCCTTAACACAGCAACGTCACCTAATTGGAAGATGCTTTTTTTCCAGTTTATATATATATATCAAGTGTGACATGTCTTTTGGACAAAAAATTACAATGACACACAAATATTTTCTCGATCACATTAGTAGAATTACAATGAAGGCAGCACCAATAAAGCAAGTCTTCTGCATATTTTGAGAAGATAAATCAATTAAGGATAAGTTTTGAGGTTTGGAAGATAGCACCAGCAACATTTATAGGGTTTCTTAGACTTTGGGAAGACAAAGTAATTACACATTCAAGTGACATTTGATATGTTGCACAACTTCGCCATGACTAAAGTAGGCACAACAGTTCAACATGAAAACAAGAAACCAAACTATAACCACGGAGATTGCAAATGATAATTCCTTAGAGGTGTATAACAATGCACTCTACCAGTAAACACATTTTTATAACTGCACATGTACACTTATCTAGGATTTTCTACAGTATTGTAAACTAAAGCACCATTATATAAATGCTATCAATGCATACTCAGTATGTCTTGACTTGTTATTCCCCCAAATTTGTCACACAAGATTCCGCGGACGCAAATGTTTTGTTTTATTTTACCCCTGGTTCATTCTGGTCTGTTTTGGAAGCTAAAGCATTCTGCAAGCCCTGCTGTAGCGTTGCCCTGGGCGTTGCCCTGGCCAGGGCCTGCTGTTGTTGCAGTAGCTGCTGCTGCAGTAGCTGAGGGTTGTACATCATTGGCATCGCCGGCAGGATACCACCTGGCATAAACCCTGGCATTGGAGGAACTGCCGTGCCTTGGGGCAGCAGAGATGGATTACTGGTACATGTATTGCTGGAAGACGACTGGGTCGGTGACGGCTGGGATGCTGAATCGCTGCTTCCTACTGATTGAGCTAATCCTGGCTGAGTTTGATTAGGCAGTAATCCGCCAGGTAGAGCTTGTCCCCCTGGGTTACCTTGTATTCCTGATGTGCCTTGTACCCCAGGCATATTCTGTACCCCAGGCATATTCTGTACCCCAGGTATTCCTGGCGCCATACCTTGTACTCCTGGCATACCTTGTATGCCCAGCATACCTTGTAACCCTGGCATACCCTGCGGCATACCCTGTAACCCACTGAAATCTGGCATACCAAGCAAAGGGCTATAAAACGACAACAAATTCAATGGATTCTGGAGGAACTGTGAAAAATCATATGCTTGACTTGATGACGTTGATGGCGTGGCGGTGGTTGAAGAACTGGTTTCAGTATGAACAGTTGGCTTGATCTTGCCCACTGGGCTGGGTTTGCTGAGACCTGCCGGCTGAGCCTCAGGCTGTGTGGGAGGGGGAGGCGGCATGTAATTTTCCGGAGGTGGAGGGGGCATGTAATGCGCTATGTGTGGCCCCGATGCAGCTGCAGCACCAGACCTCTGGCTAACCTTGAAACGCTTCTCAAATGGATCTTCCTCCTCCTCCTCTGAGCTGGACATGTATGCCTCGCCTTCCTGCTCTTGAGTGACAGCGGCTGACTGAAATGGGCTGGATTTGTGCACAGGAGTGGGAGGTGCTGGCTGAACTGGGCGGGGCTTCTCCATGGCAGTGGGAGGTGCTGGCTGAACTGGGCGGGGCTTCTCCACAGTAGTGGGAGGTGCTGGCTGAACTGGGCGGGGCCTCCCCACAGTAGTGGGAGGTGCTGACAAAACTGGGTGGTGCTTCTCCACAGGAGTGGGAGGTTCTGACTGAAATGGGTGGGGCTTCTCCACAGGAGTTGGAGGTACGGATTGAAATGGGTGGGGCTTCTCCACAGGAGTGGGAGGTACGGACTGAAATGGGTGGGGCTTCTCCACAGGTGTTGGAAGTGCTAACTGGACTGGGTGGGGCTTCTCAACAGGAACGGGAGATGAACACTCAGACTCCCAGTCTTCTGCTGCTGACTGGGGCTGTGTCGGATGGCTGGGATGAACTGGCTTGCTGCTCCAAGGCACGGATGGTGCTGACCCAGAGACAGGCCTTGCAACTAGTGGAGGCAGCTTGCTAATTCCAATCTCTTTTGGTTCTGGTTTTTGAAGTCCAAATGCAGCTTTAGGTTTGGAAAGTTCAGGGTCTGCTTCTGGGCTGGCAGACTCGAGTGGTTTACCAGAAGTGGGAGCTATTCCCTCATCCCAGCTTTCGGGATCCTTTGGTGGATTTAACCGCTCCTTGGCTGGCTTGCCAAACGACATGGAATCCAAACTCTGAATGAGGCTCTCGACATTTGGCTTCTCTGTTTCCCCGCTGGCAGACTTGGCAGATTGCTGCGTGAAACCAGGAATCACATTGTCACGCTTAATCCGGATCTTTCTTCTCTCAGGCTTGCTCTCTCCCTTCAGAGATTTCTCAATTTCTGTACCCTCTTGCCAGATTTCTTCCTTTGGTTGGAAAGAATGTTTCTCTTCTGCTGGTAGAGGTTTGACATCTGGGTTGCTGGTCACTTCCATATCGCTTGTTTTCTGGTCAGCTACCTCAATCGTACACCCATCCTCATTCTTGGCATCAGTCCCAGAGAATTGGAGCTCTCTATTTCTCGGCAAGGAGGCAGGTACCTTTTTTGCTGCAGCCACAGCTTCCAGTTTAGTTTCAGGTAGTTTATGCAGACCTGTGTTAGTTGTAGACTGGATAGCTGTCAGAGGTACCCGTTCCCTGTTGGTCGGTAGAACAGTCTGGAATGGCAGTGTCTTCTGGCAATGATCGCCCTTCCCCATGACATCATTCCCCCATGACCCTGGCTCATCCTCATCTGACTCACCGATGTCCAGCATACCGGATCTCTCTACACCAGGCGATGGCTCGTTTGCCACCGGCGACACATTGTTATTCACGTCTTCTGCAGGTCTGGTTTGGGACTGGATCCTCGCCGCCGAAATCTTACGCTGTTCCTCGCGCTCTCTACAACAGTGAGAACAGACACATTATGTTACATAGAGGACAAAAAATACAGTGGAACGTCCGAATTAAGACCACACACAGGACCGCTCAACACTGGCTGTAATAGCCCTATGGGGAACGTGATGTTTTGAATGACATGTCCATCTTCACTATACAGTAGAACCTCTCTTGAAAGACCACCCCATTGGTCATACAAAAGGCGTATTTCAAGACGAGTGGTCTTTGGTGACAGGTGCAGTTTCAATGAAATATAGGACCAACGGCCAGAAATATCTGGTCTTTCAAGACAAGTAGTCTCTCATGGCAGTGGTCTCTCAAGACAGGTTCCACTGTAGTGGAACATGTCAGCAAACACTGGTGGTTTGTTGTAGATGAAGTTGCAACAGTAATATGCATGGAGAGATATTTGCAGCAAATCCTACGTGACATAGTTCTAGTTTTAAGCAGATCGTGTATCGATTAGTAAATAGCAAGTAAAGACTGGCATTCTAAGAAATTCCTCCATTTGACAACTGAAACAAATCATCGATTTATCGTTAGGTGTTAGAAGCCTTACATATCGGCCTTCAGCTGCTGTTCCTGCTGCTGTAGCTGGCTGAGTCGGAGGGCGGTGCTCAGCATGTCTTCTTCTTCCTGAGCCGAGCGAGGTGTGGCAGCCGCCATAAACTGGCTGCGCTCCTGCCAAATGTTAGTTCGCGGGGCTGCAGGCGGCACATACACTGGCTTGGCCCAGCTGCCATGGGGAACTTGACTCTTTTCTGCACAGGAGTAGGCACGAACAAAAAAAACACCTTTAGTATTTTAAGTCTTAAACTTTCGTCAGAAAGGGTTCCAACATGTTCCAACTCCTAAGACAAACAGGTTACCCACTAATAAATAAATAAATTGACAGAGATTGACAGAATATCTAAGGGTTATCCCATAAAATAGTATGGGGGGATCTAAAAGTGTTTTTTATCGTCCCCCTGCAACATATTTCAATGTTATAATCCCCCTGTAAGTTATTTCAATTTTTCTCACAATAATTGTACTGTGATGCATTGTTCTACAAGTCTTTTTGTACTCCCTCAACATATTTTTAAATCTTTTAGGTGCCCCTCATACTTTTTAATGGGATATCTCTAATCTCAATCTGTATAAACTGCCACCTAAATATTTTCTGATTTTTTTTTTTCAAATATTTTACCAGAGATATCATCAAACCCATAGCAAACTAGACATTCGGTTGCTGTGCAACGCGAGGAGGGCATCCCGGTTTGAAAAAGATAAATTAGCAAAAGATTTGCCTTCAGATTTAGAACACATAGTTTATACGCATGATATGATTGCACCAGCATTTGAAACACTCAATGCAGTATAAAGTACTCCAAGGCATGAGTATAGGAAACCTTTAAATAGACCTTATTCCATCAAATACCAACACACAGTGGTCATAACAACATGAACAAGAGGTTAGTCTCCTGTC
>JAAUYG010007377.1_pt1 | contig 10556 bp, 5 predicted proteins | sample 7278091 | NCBI WGS metagenome assembly JAAUYG01 (sample SAMN14350201, study PRJNA611818) | marine sediment metagenome | isolation source: surface marine sediment (0.6m) | place: French Polynesia: Moorea | collected 2018-08
ATATGTTACCAATGTTCCCGAGTCCGAAATTTCACCCAGTTCTCTCTACGATCAAACGTGTTCAAATTCTTAGGACATTAGGGGTCAAGGGCATTGAATGACCTCGAAATAAAATAAATAACTACAAGGTCAAAGGTACACCATAAATGTGCCAAAAGTGTTCCCGAGTCCCAAATTTCCAGTTACAGGCATTTGGAGACAGGTAGCCCGAATGACATCAGAATGACCTTGAACATTACAAGGTCAAATATACCGCATATATTTATTACTTGTATCCCGGAGTCCCAAATTTTTTACTTTCCGATATCGGTCTTGCGCCCCCACCCCCACCCCCCCACCCCCCACCCCCGTCGAGATTCATGTTAGCTTTTGCCCTCTATAGGCTATTATAAAAACTTTGGAAATGTCATTAAAATATAATAAATTCAAAACAATACCTTTGTTTGGGGCTGTTGCAGGATATATATCTAAAATAGTTTGATTCGAAAACATCACATATCTTGGAAATCGTGTTATTTGGAAAACATGCAAATGTACCGAATGACCCAAAATGACCCTGAACACTACAAGGCCAAAGTTGTCCCATATTCTCCCCACCGTTACTCTAAGTATGTTTTAGTTTTTAGCTCTACGATGGCTCGGTTTCCAGATAATTGACTTTTTATGGCACAATGGTGAATTTGAAATTTAAAAAAAATCTTTAACCAGAATAACCTTAAACACTACAACGTCAAAAGTAACGTATACGTTATACTAGCAGGCCTGAGACCTAAATATGAGCCCTGAATCACTCTATGACTAACCGTTTTCGACTTGTTTTGAGAAAGGTGCACCAAAAGACCCTCAAATTACCTGACCGTTGGCCAATACAAGGTCAAAGCTACGCCATATAAATTGTACCAGTATCCAGGAGTCCCCAGGGTGAGTCCATTCTGCTCTATGACCACCCGTTATTAGGTTTCAGGCGATTTGATTTTCGAGTTACAGGCTACTTTAAGACAAGCGCACCGACCTACCCCCAAATGACATTGAACACAACAAGGCGAAACTTGGTGTAGGGTTAGGATGTCGGGATACTTATACTAGTATCCTCTTGCATCCCCGCATTTCAGATTTTACTTTGTTTCGATCGCTCTACGGTGTCTCACATTGTATAATGATAAATTTGAAAAACAATCCCACCAAAACGGACACTCAAAATTTAAAAAAAATACCCTACCAAATTCATTGGATTGATATCAGCAGGCTGCAAAACAAAATTGCTGCAGAAGCTTCGTAAATATAGATGGTCCAGGAGTAGCATTTTGAAAATTTAAAATTTCACAAGTGCCCGCAAATGACGTTGAGCAGTTGAAGGTCAAAGTCCCCCTCAAAAAATCTACTCTACCATTATCATTAAATCCCAAATTTCAATACATTTCTCTCTACTGTAAACCATTTTCCAGATATTTCCAAATTTTTATTTTGCCCTTGACTACATTATAAAATTTAAATTTCCAATAGCCTTGGTCACAATTAAAACTTCAGCTCTCCCAGTCAAATTGTATAGGACCAGTATTAGAAATATCTAGAAAAATTGGATGGCAAAGATTAAGAACTGTAGAAATAGTAGGCGTTTGAATTGTTTGCTTCTTAGAGGTTCCATGCTAAAGGAAAGGGAAAACGACATGCCAAAAACTTATAATGAAGGTTAGAAAGTTTCAACCAAATGGTATAGGGACTACCACCAGAAACATGCACCCAAAAGTTTGCAAAACCTAAAAACTGTAGAAGAAATTGCATTTTAAAAGCAAGAATTCCATGGACCTTGACGCCGCGCTTACTGACAGCGGTAGATACAACAATTGAAACATTAGGATCGGAAATTTTGGAAAGTGCACGGAATAACCCAAACTGACCTCAACCAAACTGATATGAAAGTATCTAACATGTATACATGACAACGCCACGAGTCCTAAATTTCGTCTGTTTCACTCTGCAAGTAGCCGTTCTAGAGATATTTCACATCTAAGGATTTCTCATTGACTCCCATATTAAAATTTTAAAGTGTCATAACATGTTTAAGCTTTCACAGATCGACAAGAAATTAACAACCGGGGTTATCCCATGATATGGATATTTGTCATATAAAGTTTGGCTGAAATCAGTGCTGGAGTTCTCGAAAAGACTTAAGTTTTTGCTTAAGCCAGATTCTTAGCCAATCACAGTATTCAGGTTGCTGACCTAAGTCAAAAAATTAGACTTATTATATATAATAAGTATTTTCGTAGTATTCCAACCCAGATGAAAACTGTAGGAGCAATAGTGTTTTGAAATGTCCAGCTCCATATGATCATGTGTTAAGAAAAATGTCAAAGTGCCATAACATTTTTAATAATAGTCAGATCGCCAAATTAAGAGCCAGCATTTCCCCATCAACAGGGTATTTATGACGAAGATTGGTTGAAAGCAATTGAAAATTGTGAGAGGAGTAGCGTTTTGACATTTCACTTCCGTGGGTTACTAAGTTAACAAAAACGAAAAACAATATCATGAAAATTCAAAAATTAAAAATTTTGAAGGACAGAGATACATGTATGATATGGAGATATGGTGCTTTGCCCCTTTTCTACACAATTTGGCAGTAATTCGCTTGCCGGTTGCCGAGGAAACGTGTTCCACGGATGGACGGACAGACGAACGGAAGCAATCCTATTAGCTCCTCCTGCCACAGTCAAGCAGAGCTACAAAGTGTTAAAATTCGAAAGCTCTAACTGTTGAAAAAGAAACAAAACTCCTTTGGAGACAGGAGATATGCTGGATAGCTACATTTTCCGCCAATTTTCCGTTACTTCGCTTGACCGTTGCCGACAAAACGCGTTTTATGTAAGGGTGCGGACGACAGACGTCCTTGGCCATAACAACACCTCTGCTGACGAGCTTGTCAACCAAATTTTTCAATTAAAATGCTTAAGCGACTCTAGCAGTCTGGCGTGCTGTCGAATCACCGTTTAATTGGCGCTGTCATTACTGCTTTTCTCCTGGTGATATAGTTGATTCCATCTGTATACTAAACTATTTTTAGTTAACACCATTTCCATTAACACTGCCACATAAGACATGAGACATAAGACATATTAACAACGATATATAACCGTAGATTGTCTAGTCCCCCCAGCCAGTATTGCAGCATGCTTTACACGAATGTCTAGTTAACTGTTTACAGGCATGCCGTACCTGTACAATTGTTTTATACATTGTATTGAACCTGCTGGGCCGACTGGGCAGAAAAATTTTTGCTGATTACAGTCGTAAATATCTAAGGACATGGAAAGACCACTTACCGTGCATTGACGTGGTGTCAGCGAACCTACGCAAAACGTCACCAACGGCCATGACATCTGGGCTCCACCCAGGCAAGGGCGGACCGTTACGGTAACGTCGACGTCGCTTTGAATCCCGACGGCGACGTTTGGGCTCGGACACATGTCTGCTATCCCGTCTCTGGTGGAAAATCCCGAACTTGGCCGAGTCCACTGCCACGTCTGTGGTCGATTTGAAGTTGAAGTTGCTGTAGGAGGAGGCGTCGCTGTAGTTGAAGACGGGCTGACCGTTAGACTGCGGGATCCAGACAGGGGTTCCCGCGCTGTTACCATGGTTACCGCCGTACGTGAAACCGTCCGGTGTGTCTCCAGACGCGGGTTCCGTCATCTCCACGGGGACCGCGGCAAGACGGGGACGTTTCAGCGACGGCGGATAGCCGTTGGACATGCGGCCGAAATTCATTTCGCTGGTGTCCTGTGTATGTGTATGCAGAAACTGAACCTACACACACACCGTGTCAGAAAGCCGTCATTGGAGTGTTATGGCACTTATCTAGTTTGATCCAATGAGGGCATGGTGGATTATCCATGGACTCTTGCCATCCTATCATCCCTCCTGTTACTATAATCCGGCTTCTGGAAAATAAGAAAAAAAATGGTTAACGACCGTGTTGGTTTAATGTGTGTCTCAACGGTTGTATGGTTACGGCGATACATGATGCCATCTTGGTAACCTAGGCTACTGTGTCTTTAAGCCTGTTGTGCTGTTGCCGTGCTGCAGAGGAGCAGAGGTAATCTTTCCTGGCAAATATTCCTCAAGTATCGGTTTGGGACCCCCGAGTTTGTTCTCTGGAGACTGGGATAGTACCCCATGGTCGGGTAGGCGTTAATCCTCCCTGGCTGGACAGCACACAGGGGACACGGCGGCATTCCGTGAGAGACCGCCATAGCAGGCTGCCAACCAATACACTCCAGTCCTTAACACAGTGACGGCTAGCGTGTGTTGGAGCTTGAAAAGCTTAGAAACTTATAGCTACAGAGCATAAAAATAACATATACCAGCCTCCTTCAAACAGGGCATTGAACGCAACAAAAAGCCCTCCAGATAGGGGTCCCCGGGTGATTGGTTCAGTTAAGAAACATGGATCTGATTAGCTATACGACCACCATGGTCAGTTGGGCACGATCAAAGAGTTCGCATAAACGTGAACCTTCGTGAGTTATTTTACCATGTTTGATGGGGACTCGTTTTTAGGAACTGCATAGTAGAGAGAGCAATTTCTGGGGAACCACGGCTTGCGTGAAAGAAGAAAATTAAAGCACACAGTTTGATATAAGAGCCGATAGTCTTCCAGCGAACGTTTTCGTCCCTGACTGATGAACATGCACACATTGTATTACTGCAACAGTACCCGCACTTCCTGTCATTTCATTTGAGCCCCTCGTTTTGGGCTATATACCATAAACAAAGATAAACTCACACCTGCGCGCGTTTCTTGAAAATTTGTAAGTCTTGAACCGAAATTTAGTCGTCACGTTTTTGCACCAAATGGGCTTTCCCTGTTGCTTTGGCTTGGCTTTGTACTGCTGTCGCATTGCTGAACTCGGCCAGAAGACACAGGTGCTGATTTCGTAGCATTTTCCAAGGCTAAATGTAACGTTCCATGTGTTATGTTCCTTGAAGACATAACTCTTCCCCCTCTCCCCCGCACAAAAATGGGAAAAAAGAAGAAATCCAGGAGCTAGGCGGTTCCCCCTCCGTGACCTAATTGTCCGAAACCAGCCTTGTGACGGTTTGATGGGAGATGAAACATCATATATCTGACTGGTGTCGGGTGCCTGGTGGGAACCCTGCAACCTGTAATGCTAACAAGCCACAGTGCAACCCTACACTGCCTCTGTACGCCTCATTATCTGCTATCGTTAACCTTAACATTGGTCAGAACCTTTATGGCGACTTAAGGTGCCTATCAATCAGCACCTTTACGGTTTAGGGAGAGAAGTTTTCAAATTGCTTCGGCTGTCAGGAATGCATGCCAGCAACTGGCGCTTTGGTATTCGAACCAAGGTGTTTGATTCACAGACTGACACAGCTGTTTCAGAGTGGAACGTAAATTTTTTTTTTTGCTACAGAACGCTTTCAGACATGGCTCCTGAAACAAAAAAATCAATTTGTTTTTTAATAGACTGTGACGAAGGATGTATTGATAGAGATTAACCAAATTACATGTTACACGTGCATGTAACATCGAGGGTCACTCGTGTTCTGGTCATAGCCTGTCAGCTAAACCTATTTGTTACGTATTTGTATGGGTTCAGGTATGGTAACATCAATATTGGACTATAACAAAGATTGTGAAGATCGATAACAGGACCCAGACACACGGTTAGCATTCAGCAGCCGGCTTCACCTAAACTGCTCCAACTACCCGATGTCTCCCGCGTACATTTAATCAATTCAAATGACAAAATATCATGTAACTTGCAAATTATTGGCTGATCGCCTACTCAGTATTTATACATCACGCTTGAACAAGCATTATAAACACAATATTGTTATATAGAAACCGCCCAAACAATTAATCTGTAACAATACATTACAGTCTGGAGATATGTTTTTACTTGATATGTAGCCACGTATATGCATGGCCTTTTACTCTTACACCTGGTTACACCGATAAGGACAGTTTCAGTCTTCGTTTATCAGCATATTTCCGACTGCTATGCTGTTACCTCAAGTTAGTGTACATGCACCTCCAGATGCGGAATGCCACATGTATAGATAAGCAAAGCAGGGTTAAGTTTCTCCAAAAATATTAAGTCCACTATTAGTCCAATATTAAGATCTGTGGATCGCGAAATGAAAGTTGTATTGGTGCAGACGACAAATAATGCCTCTCGAATGCCGTAGTGTGTCAACCAATACCAAACAGTTTTAATGGAGCTTTCTCAAACAGATAGACCATGAAATGTGACACTAGTGTTATTCTATCACGCATGATAACAAATAGCAAAACCTGGGCGTATTTGCCTACTGTACCACAGTGTGCTGGGGATAGACTGAAATTTATTTAGGCTTATATTGCTACACACAGACACACCACACTAACTGACGCACCCCCATACCATGCATTATGGTGGGACTTCAGGAGTTGAAGATAATAACGCTATATCACAAAATAACAAATCTTCTTCACTGTATTTCTCATGAGGTTGCGAACATTTTGTCTTTTGATATTTTGCTGTCACCAGAGACAGCGACCTTTTGCCTGGGTTTGTTTTTCTATTTGCCGCGACCCTTAATTACAGTGTTGGCGCTTCACGGAGAGACATTGGAGGCAGGGATGGCCTGACTAATACAAACCATCTACCTTGGGGACCCTAAACGTATCCCATATCATGGCATAAATCCCCTGTACACATATCTTGGGTCCCTATTTGTTAAACCCCAATATGTCTACTGAATATAAAAAATGTCGCCTACAGTGGTAAAAATGTGTGCACTTGACTTTGCTCCCTTATTCTGCACGAGGGGCCTATCAGTTCGCGACAAATGATGAAAATGTGGGTGTAAATGGGGGTGTATCCAGAAAGTGATCCAGAAAACATAGCCTATCCCAACTTATTGCTTATTGACTGTTAAATGTCCATTTCGTATACTAGATATAACAAAGCTTCAGAAAAGTACCATGAAGTCAAGTTGGGGGGGAGGGCACGAGGGGCCTGTCTGGCCCACGGACTAAAAGAAGCAACATGGTTTTGTCCTAAGAAATCTACTGTTACCAAGTTTCTTGAATGTTTTAATAACTGGACATCTAATTTTGATAATAACGTACCCTAGGTAGGTTGTACTAGTATATTTAGATTATTCAAAATGTTTTGATAAAGTCTGTCATGCAGATTTTGCTCTTAGACGGTTAGAAACTTCTCTGACAAATAGAGTGCAAAGTGTCAAAGTGAATAGCTGTTTATCACCACCTGTAGCAGTATCATCTGGTGTCCCACAAGGCACAGTTATGTTAGAAACTGCATTTCAGATTTAATCTTGAACTTAACATTGACCTTGAGGAAAGTGTCCGAAGATATTTCACTAGACGCGTATTAGGGAAAACTTTGAGTATTTGAACAGAATAGATACTTGAGTGTTGACACATTAGAACAGAGGCGAATTAATGCAGATTTTGTTTTATATTTAAATTGGTCAGTGGTGACACAGAGATACATTTAAATGAAATATTTAGGTATGCTAACACGGAGACTGAGGTCATAATAGTCAACTCTCGACTTCATAGTGGAGTACAGAAAAAAAGGAAACTATTCTCATCCAATATATTGGTAAGAAAGTGGAATTGTTTAACGCAGAATGTTATCAGCAGTAGTACCACGAGTGAAGAAAACTTCAACATGTGAATTTTATTGGTAGGAGGGGGATGCCCATTGTTTTTATTAACTCTTCCTCCCCTTTGCATGTTTGTATGCTTTTTATGCACTACCAATAAACAATAAATAATAAACTGATATCCAAAGTATCCAAAGTATCCAAAGTATCCAAGAGACAGAAATCAGAGGACAAAGTAGGGGTCAGTAGAAGAACTGGGTCAGGTATCACAACACGTACTATAAAGTATGGACTGGGGCCATGTTTTTAATGTATGTATGAACGATTTATTTTACTATATCGTACAGTGCAAGTCAATCAGGCATGAAGTATTTGAATTATTTTGGTCGGTTGAGATTCATAGTTGCTGAAGTTTACAATATCTAAAGCTATTAATTTCTGCTTTTCTGAAAAGGGGAAGCAAGTATAATGTTACAGATTCACATAATGCTTTGTTACGAAGTGTTAGCACAGTTTATGTATGCCATTACATGGTATGATAGTCTTTTAAATACTACAGGGCCACATATATGGAATGAGATTCCACCACATATAAAATGCATCCTACCTAAAATGCTTGTAAGAAGTGGAGTATTATCTTGTGAAAAATGCCATCTGTCTACCACTTATGTTTCAAAATAGGATTTGTGCTAATGTTACTTTGTTTCATTTGAATCCATCATAAATAAATCATTATTCTTATTCTTTGGTTATATTTAAATTATACATTGGTGGCAGTCGGATTATAACGGTGGTATGCAAAATTAAAAACAGCAGGCAGGTGAAACGAAACATACAGCAGCCCCCAGTGGCTTACATTATCAAATGTACAGCGTTATACCCACCCAATCCCTTCCCCGCCCCCCAATCCCTTGCAAGTAGTGTCCCTGGTTAATGCTCGTCGTGACCTTGTTTCTAGCGATAGAAATCTCCCCCACTCCAGTGGCGAGTGCTCACTGTACAGCGTGAAGATTAGGTGAATAATAACGTAACGTGCGCCCCCGGCAATGTCTAATGAAAGTTAGGTCTACTTAAGATGCCTGTTGGGCAGTGTCAGTGACACTACAAGTGGCTCTATGAAGGGATGATGGTCAGATTACTGGTCTCGGCTACCCGCCCGGGTGTCTCTGTAATTATCCCGGGCCAGAGCAGGCAGATAATGTAGCACCCGCCGTGCCAGTGACGGAAAACACGGGGGTTGTAAATTAGCCAGGACTCAATACATACCGGAGTGTTACGGCGATAATGACAATACATCAACATTAAAGATGAACCACCCAGGTCACTAAGTCTTGATAGGATAGCTGTTACTTGTTCCTCTGTCTATGTTTTCTATGTTGCATGCATGTACATGTAGTTATGGTATTCCATAAAGTATCTATCAGCATTAGATATACGACGACTGGAACCAAACAGAAGAAGGTTAAGTCGGGTAAGGTACAATGCTATTAGCAACCGTCGAGGTGGGGTATCACAAATCAATGCCATACAAAATAAAGCTAGCACACAAAACAAAATATGGCACGAGACTGTGCTCGCCACTCTGGATACACACAACTACTAACCTAAAGAGAATTTTAAGACTGACAAAGGTAGTCATAACATTAACTCTATAATATATTCCATGGTTTACTATAAACCTTGACAAGACACGTTTTGTTAGTAGGGAATACTGCTACCTCCCGGTCGTGAAGACAGCAAAGAACATGGCAGAACAAAGGAAGACATGTAAGCCATGCAATGTATTGTTACCTGGATACTTGACACCAAGGGGTTTTTGTTTGTGAGTCCCAGGACAAATGACAGAATGTCCAAGGAAAGCTAAAATATTTATTATTAAAAATAACAGTGGAAATTACAAGATTTACGTGAATTTGATGAACAATGCAACAATCAAGGGAGTATGATCACGTTTTATAAAAAAGAATAATAGCAAACACAAGTACACAGATATACTCACTCCCTCTCCAGTTTACATACAAAGTCCACTTGTGAATAATCCTGAGTTTTCATAGTATCCTGAAATTAGTTCTTGACACTTCTGTTTGGTAAACGCAACAGGTACATTTGTATTGCCCTTGAATGACAGTTCTTGTCATGTGATAGACGTAGCACATAGTGTGCACATGAACAGTTTTCATCTGGGCAAACTTGACTCTTTGTTTACAGGCCACGTTTCAACCTCATTCTGACAGACGTACCCAGAATCACAACTGCAGTGATTAACACTGACTGGAAGACATTGCAACCTCTCAGAAGGTTCCTTCTCGTATCCTCAAGCTAAGAAACAACTTCTGAACTGCCTTTAAATACACAGCACCACGACTGTAAGGAATCTCAATCAGATTTCTGCACAAAAAGCGACCAGTTCCTCGCATGACAGTGTCACAACTCTTCACTAAACAGGCGTTTCCTGATAGCTACTCGAACATCAGACTTCTTTTCTCAACATATTTTTATTTTTTTTTTTGCTGATTCACTAATCACGACACAAGGTCGAACAGGCATTATTTCGTTGATCACTGTCACAAATCGTCTCCAATTTCAGTATACAGTCTCACCTGTATTACATGCCATCAGCCAATCGAACCCCTATTTTACCGAGGTCGATTTTAGTATTCTCTCACTCTCGCTGCCATGGCTCCTGAGTCGATTGATAGACTGTACCCGAAGCGTCCTGATACCTTAATATACAGCACGTAAACCGTCGCTTTTCCAGGAAAAAAGGCCAGTGGTGGTGGTGGTATCACAGTTTAACGGCACATCAACACCAAAAGGGTCATACAGTGCCAAAACAGGTGATAATGATTGCAACGTCAATTCAAGTCGCTACAGACTAAGTACTGCACTGTGTGAGAGCAAATCGCTATCAGGCC
>JAAUYG010214170.1_pt1 | contig 10554 bp, 11 predicted proteins | sample 7278091 | NCBI WGS metagenome assembly JAAUYG01 (sample SAMN14350201, study PRJNA611818) | marine sediment metagenome | isolation source: surface marine sediment (0.6m) | place: French Polynesia: Moorea | collected 2018-08
ATAGATTCTAAAGCAGATAATTGTTGACTATCTTGCTAAGTTTCATAATAAAAAAATACTAAAAAAGTACCGTACGGTTAGCAAAACTGTCCGCACTGGGATGCTCCGCCATTTAAGAATATTGCTTATGTGATTTCCATAGTTCTTCGAATTAATCGGGAATTCGGATTATCCATATTCGGACAAAGCGGGACCCACCTGTGTTTATGTGAACGCTTTCTTTGGAAATTTCATGCGTCTGCGTATGACGTCATAATTTCTTGGTCCACTTGGTTGCGTCTGCATTCAACATCGGGGCCATGGGACCTGGGAGGGGAAGATACCCTGGAAAGACTCACATACTCAATGCAGTGACCAGAGAGCAGATTCTGATCCCGGGTGACAGGGTTATTGAAAAGCGGGCAACTGGAAAAGTATGTGTGGGATGTGATACAGGTGGGTCCCTGTCAATCCTGAGTACGCTAACTGCATGCCTAACCCCAACACACCTAAGTACACCAAGGGTAAGGTACTGTGTACCCAAGATAAACATGCATCAGCTGAGCAGCTTTGTAGAGCTAAGCTGCCACTGCTGCTACCCTATAAAAAGCCTTGCTGCTGCTGGCCTCCCAGAGTATGTTGCCACACACTCACCTGACTGGCTACCTGCACCCTTAAGAACTTGACAATCCGAACCTAGATTATCCAAAATCATGGGTAAATCGAAGTTTTCTGGAAATCACAACTGTATAGACGTCTAGGTCTCTTTTATGTCAGACTGCGTGTGTAATTATATATTCGAAATTTTCTAAATTCGAACTCCTCTGTGTTGTTTGTTCGGATTAACCGGGACCCAGCTGTACAGGTCTGTTCACACCAGGGGGAATCCGCTGCTGCAAATGCGTTTGCGTTGAAGGAAACCGAATTCCAAACGAATTCGCACAGCAGTTCGCAACCAAGCCCAAGTACGCATCAATGGGGTACCTTGAGCAGTGAGACCTTCCTTGTGAAGTGATGTGAACCATTAGATCCACACTTTCTTGGAGGGATCAACTTTTTGTGCAAAAGATGATCAAAATTTTTGCAGAATTCTATGATGACAATGATATATTCAAATCCTCATCAGCTAAAACCCCTGGAGATAGTTTTGGGGTGAGAGTGACCAAAGCACCGAGTCCTGAAAAGATCACAAGGCAATCAAAATTTTTGCAGAAACTTATGATGGCAATCACCAACCCAAGTCATCATCAGCTAAACGCCTTGGGGACAGTTTTGGGTTGTAAAATCTGTTCCCTTTATTGGATTGGTTCAGGTTCAGTTCCGGGTCAGGTTGTTGAAATGGACCCCGTCGGCTGGGGGTCAGGGGTCACGGGGTAGGTAATTGGAGGTGGTCAAACACGGCTTTGTGTCGCGTACAATGAGAAAACGGACCCATATGGGGCCAGAAATTAGGCGTGCGTGTTCCCTTGAAAATAAATTTTCTGGGATTGAGACCCTTCCGTCTGTCGCGCGCATCTTTGTCGTGAAACTCGCACTTGACTTTGGCTGTGGTCTCAGGGTACCCTGTGTACCCTGTGGATATGAGTGTGAAGTAGGATGCGCATTGGTTTGGGTCTCATTCTGGGGTAGCCTGCATATTCTATGTATCCTCGTGGGTATGGGTCTCAGTCTCAGGGTACCCTGTGTACCCAGTATGGGCATGGGTATTGGTCTCAGACAGGGTACCCTGTGGATATGAGTGTGAGGTGTATGGGTATTGGTCTCAGTCTCGGGGTTGGGGTACCCTGTACACACCCTGTGGATATGAGTGTGAAGTGTGATGGATCGCGCCGCGGATGTTCTGTGTGAGAAGCTTTATTAACCGCTCACCGTGACCTCGGGGGGTCGCGCTGTCACGCTGCCTGAACACAGGGTACAGCACAGGTACCGGGGGTCTGCCGTGGGTGCGCTCAGTCCAAGGACCTGTCACTGTGTCGCCGTTTTCTAATTATCGCCTTACTCCTTATGTGTTTCCCTGCCATGCTGCTTTATGCTCTGGAGTCGCAGTGGCTTTCTTGGAAGAGACTCCCACTGTACAACTCAGCCCAAGGAAAAGGTGCAGACCACAGCTGCACTGGTGTCCGCGCAAGTCCTGCACCAGGTTGAAGATTTTTCATTCACTGCCTTGATTGAGACGCGTTTTGAGAAAAGGACATTTGAGTCTCAATGTATAATATTTTTGCTGTTTGGCCTTCCTCCCTGTTACTTCTGAAGGGAAAATGTAGCACTCCCCATCCCCATCAAAAGAGATGTTGCCCGTGTACCATTAAAATTTGCAGTTTTGTTGTCTACACCGGAGACGTCTGTGGGGCGAACTGGATTTGAGTCTTGTGCCGGGGCTGGACCGAAGGTTTTGTTGAATTTGAAAGGCGAGACACAAATGCATACACGCGTCCTACTCTGTAATGTTTCTGACCTGGCCTCTGGTGTCCAGTGTTGTTGAACCTTGGGTGGCATCCTGGTCGGGGTGGATTCCATGGGGCTTACGAGGCTATGGACCCAAGGTCTTGTTCAACCTGAAAGGCTAAACACAAATACACGCTTCCACGTCCCATGTCTTTCAGCGTTGCAAAGGAAGCTAAGTTGTGGTTTTGCATCAAGCAATTGACTTTGGTCGAGGACCCTTCTTCTCTCACACTTTGTGGGTTGGGTACCCTGACTTCCGCTGATGGTATGAAAGGGGCCGTCAGTGTAGTGTGACAGCCCCCGTGACCCCGAGTTGAGGAGCTCAACCCCAGAGGCGGTTGTGTTGACTCTTCACCGTGCTGTCAGGTGGGTGGGACTCGCCTGAGCTCGAGTTCTGAGCTACTGACAAACATTGGCGGTAGACATGTACACATACATTGACCGTTTCAGTGCAGGTTCCACCATTGGTGTGGAAAGGCACTCGTCAATGTCTGAAAAAAGAACCAAGTGATGGGGGATAAAGTTCTGCTTTTCTCTTTCATGCACAGAAAGAGTTCTGCATGCAGCTACTCTGTTTTGTGTGTGAGAGTTCACAGTTTTGGATTTTAAAATATTGGTTTTCTGTTCCAATTGCAGATAGGAATTTTACTCTCTCTCTTTCTTTTATTCTCTTCCTCTCTCTCGCTCTGTCTCTGTCTCTCTCTCACACACTCTGCGGAGGGGACCTGTATCCCATCCCATTGCACTTCCGCCATCAGTGGAATGGGACACACTGCATTTCTTGTGGGCCAGATAAGTGCTGCAAGCATTCGTGTTCTTTCTCATTGAAAAAGTCTTCATGGCATGGTTGGCAAGGAAAGTTTGGGATCCCCCCCCCGGGGCCATTGCGTGCAAAAGAGCTCTGTTGTCCCAGCGCTGCACTCACAATCAGTCTAACATGACCCATGTTATTTTACAATCTTGGTTCACATCTGTTTGAACACACAACACACAGGATACCTACATTGCCTTGTAAGGTACGTTTTCTTTCTTCCATTTTAACAGGTTCTGTGTTTTTACAACTAATGGTGCTCTTTCAATTGGCCATGTCACGACTTCGGATGTGTGTTCCTCTGTGAACAGAGCAAACCTGGAACAATTGTGGCTTTTCCTGTCGTTAGACTGAAACATTCTTGAAGTCAAGTGATCAAAACGGTGCTGCATAACGGATGTGGCTTCTTTGACATGGACAAGAAATGTTGTGATTGGAGTTGGTCTTTGGTGTTTGTGGTTCTCTTCATAGCCAGAGTCAGGTGTGGATCATAAGAAGAGGGACAGTTTTGGCAAGCAATGCACTTTGCCAAAGAAAATGGGCCACATTTCTTGTCCTTTGGTCCTTGATTCATTCCTCTTGTGTTCTGCACATTCATTCGTCAACAAGCCGAAGAACTGGTGATTTGGCCCCAAAGGCTGCCGCCATTGCCATAGTGATCCGGGGGGGGAGGGTTGACATTGGTTCTAACTTGGTTGATGTCCAGTGCGGGGTGGCATCTATGGGGGTTAAACCAAAGGTCTGGTCGCTCATGAAAGACAGCGAAAAAATCAGGGTGCATGGTGGGTGGGTGCAGGACACATTGGAACACAGGTGGGAAGAACATCCAGTTCACCATCCTGAGCTTCAATGTAGTGCCTGGTCAGGGCCTTCCGTTACTAATTCCAGAATACAGGGTGTCCAGCCTCCTACTTTTTGGGATTTCTCCTACTTTTTCCTACTTTTTTGACCTCTCCTACCGCTGGACACCCTGAGAATATCCTATCTGCCCTGAAGTTTGGTTTTGAAAATTCAGGACAGTTGATCAGGTGCAAACTAAATGCCCACATTTGCTCATGAGATAAACCTGTACAGGTGGGTCCCGCGTAATCCGAATATATATATTGATAATTTTAATTCCTCGATAATCCCAAGTCCTATGGAAATCACACTCCTGTCTCTCATTGCTGTGTTCATCTGCCCACTTAATTCAAAATTCAGTTTGTTCGAAGGATTTTTACTCGCTTTTGTTTGTTCAGATAAAGCGGGACCCAGACAGGACAATTCAGGTGAATACTCGTGAAACGGCCATCTTTAATTTCTTATTCAACAAAACGATTGAAACACAAATATATCTTCTTACGGCGTTTCCCGCAGCCTAATTTGGGCACAACTTTGTGTGTTGACAGATCTGGGTTGACTTTAAGTTGAAGATGACAGGCGTTGATACGCTGAGCTGCGTGTAAAGAAGCATTGTGAGGCGACAATTAGATCTTAATCTGCCTGACTGTGTCGTGATACATCATCCTGCAATGTAATCTCACATCAGGCTCAACGGGCAGACTGTTTAATGCTTTAATTTCAAGGCAACTTCGGCGTTCTTTGCCGCTTAGGGTCTGCCTTGGGTATACACCTTTGTCATTGCGAGTTTGCCTCTTTGAGTTCAGGCCCCTCTGCGTCACTCCCAACTGGCAGGGCGCTTGCATGTAGTGGGCGTTTTCCAATTCCATCAACGTGTTCAAAGTTTGCCTGCGGTGTCCAGACCAAAACATGTTCTGCGATTTTGGCCTTGTTGTGACCAGTGTCAAGTTCTTAAGGGCACAGGTAGCCAGTTGGTAGTGAGTGCTGGTCAACATAATCTGGTGAGTATCATCAGCAAGGCATTTTTATATAGGGCTACAGCATAGCCAGGCAAAGCTGCTCAGCTGTGTGTATATATTTATCTTAGGTATGTGGTACCTTTACTTAAGCACCTGTTTGGGTTTTGGTGTGCGGTATGCGTACTCGTCACCAGCCTGAAAATCAAGAGGCATCTTAGTCAGGCAACGACATTTGTGTCCAGCAACGATTTTTTTTAAGTGGGCCTGCGGTGTGCCTGGCAGCTCTCGATCCTTATCAAGTAAAAACAAAGAGGAAGTTATTCCACGAGAATCCCGTATGTTTTTTGTGTTGCTTTGATAAGGTCATTTCGTGTGTGCCTTGGCATATTCGTAGTTGTAAATTTCTCGTTTGTTTTTTCCAGGTGCCTTTTGCCCATTACAATGTTTAATAAACACATTGGTTATGCTTGTCATGATTATTTGTTTATTGGTGCAGCACAGATAGACTTGGCTTTGCCTTGCAGTCTGCTGTGTTTGTTTTGGATATCTTACAAGTGACTTAGACAAGAATTGACTTTCGCATTGTTGAGGACAACTCAGTTGTGAAAGGAAAAAGAAATGTATGGCTTTGAAGATGGCCTTCATGGGGGTAAAAGATCCGCGGATGTTGCTTTCAACAATGCTGTTTTCTTGGTCTGGGATAATTTGAAGATAATGTAAAAATTCGGAACACTGTACAAGTCGCTGCATTCCTAATTTGTAACGCAATGTGGGTGTTGTGCGTGGTTGGTGGAGTTTTTGGCGCACACAACGGTGGATTTCACCACAGGTAGGTCTGGCGACTTTTTGTGAAAGATTCGTGGGTGGTTTGGTGTTGTAGAAATTTCTGATAGATGAAATGAAATGTAGTCCCGAGCAGAGGGCCAATTTCCTGAATATTTGGGAGTTGTTTGCGAAATTGCCAAGGCTCGCCAAGACTCACCACCAAGAGGAGGAAGACAGACACTTGTGACAAGGGAATTTGGAGGTTTACGAGCGTTCACAAACCCTCTGCGAAGTGTATAAGAAGGCCTATGAAAGGCCGGGATGGTCTTGGTGATCTGCTTGTACACAGGTTCTGCTTGGGGGTTGTGGTGGTGGGTTTGATTGACTTTGTGGACGCGCAACCCTCTCGTACCCTGGGGGTTGGGTTGGGTTTCGTACTGCAGTGCATTTTGCACTTTGTGTTGCACATCGGAGAAAGGGATCATACATTTCAGACACAAAAAGTCAAGAAACAAAATGGCGTTTCACATGTTGTGACTGTGTATATGTGTTCTCGTAAACAGTGCCATAAAAATTTGACATCAATCCAAAATCAATGACAAGCGATGTGGGCAAGAGACACACACAAGTGTGTGAGAATAATGTCTCTGAGTCTGGAACAAGTGCTTCGGGCAGGACACTCCCTGCTCTGCTCAGTTGTAGTCACTTTGGAGGGTCAGACATTTTGGCGCCAGCAAGACTTTGATCGCTTCTTCTTCCTGATGTGTTACGGTGATGCAGTGCGTGAACAGCCCACCGCCCAAACAACAGGTGTGCTTTCTGACCCAAAATATCCCAGTCACCCCCTTATGGTGCCACCCTACTGATGCCACCCACCCACAGAGAGTGCCACTGTTTCCCTGCATGCCAGACATCGGTTGGGAAAGGCCTTGCTGGTGTTTTCGCAGGATTCTTCGTGGGCTCCTCCAAAACAAATTTTTCCTGAAAAATAGCAGAAAGCTAAGTTCTGGCAGTGTTTGTTTCCCGTGGCACACTCCACATGCGGAAACTGAACCCAGATGTGCAGTTCTGGCTCACAGGATGAACAACCCTTGTGCGCATGCTCGCGCATGCCTGTGGGGGGAACGGAACCCACTTTCGGCTCTGTTTCTGTCAGGAATCAGTGGATCTCTGTCACAATCAGTCAGACACAACCAACCACAAGCCTGGGTGGAATTCGTGCCTGTGGTCAGCGAGCTTCTGTTCTGCTTGGGAGGGTTGGAGCTGCTCTTGCAGCAACGAATCCGAGAATTTGGTTAGGGGCCCAGCTCGGCCCTTTGGGTCCAAGCTTCAATTCCGAGTTTTCTCCCCAGACTCTTCCATTGAAAGAACTTTGATGATAACCTAGACAAACCATGGGTGATTTTGGTTGGGGCATGTTGTGGTCAGATGATGTCCTCTGGGCAGATGAATTTTGGTCTCAGTACTTGGGCCTTACATTGAACTGGACGGCTTTGAGCAAAAGTCTTTGACGGGATTCTTTGGCACAGATTTCAAAATGTACGCTGAAGAATAAATGTTGGTAGACGGTGAGTAACTGTGCGTTTCTCGCGTTGATGCTGACATGTCTAGTAGTTCGTTTCCTCCTTTGGTTTCCTTGCGTTAACATGCCTGTTTTACTTATTGCAACATGAGTCAGCAGAGTTATCAGTGAAATTTTTGTCGGCTTCAGTTTGAGAAAGCTGCGCTATCAATCTGAGCTGAAACCTTCAGGCAGTGAAGACCCTGCAGATAAGCCGCTTCAAATTCCTTCACTCTGAGTAATACGTGTGGGAAACGGGCAAAGCACTGATAAAGCAGAGCCTTTTTAGTCCGTGCTGTTTTAGGTGAGCAGAGCGGCCTAAAACAAGTCGGCGTTGTTGTTATTGTCGCCGTTGTCATCGACAGATCCCCCGCCCGACCCTACTGACCAGCTGTAAATTAAATGATACTGATGAGGTGATCACGTGATGTAGCGCGGCCTCGACGCTAATAAGCGCCCATGTTGTGCTGTCAGCTGAAAATGTTGGATTCACATTGAAAGGAATTCACACCAAAGCATTCACAGTGAGAATTGCAAAAAAAGTTTTGGCGCTTTGAATTCGCAATGGATTCACCCGAGGATGAAAGAGATTCAAATCATGGGTTGCACTGTGTCCCAGTATGAAGCCCTTTGAAGGTTTTCCTGTTCCCATCTTGTACAGTTTTGTAGAATCAGCTCACAGAGAAAAGCACATCCAGAAATGTTGGAGCAAAGCCGATCAAAAGGTGCGGAATCCAAGGTTTGGCCAAAAATTCTGGTCAGTGCATGGAGCTGGAATTCTTCACAGTTCTTTTTGATATTGTCGAGTTCCTAAGGGCGCAAGGTAGTCAGTCTGGTGTGAGTGTGTGGCAACATACTCTGGGAGGCTAGAGGTGGCAAGGTCTTTTATAAGGTAGAGGCAGTATAGCTCTGCAAAGATGCTCAGCTGATGTGTTGTCTATCTTGGGTACTCAATACCTTTACCTTGGTGTACTTAGGTTTGCGTACAGGGTGAGGTATGCGGTTAGTACTCGTCAATATTCTGGGGAGGAACAAAGTTGCCAGAAGTTCAAAACGTTCCTATTTTACCCACTGATCCTCGAACTGGGTACATTTTGTCGAACGGAAGCGGACCCCTGAATCCGCCACAGGTACTCACTTGCTGTCTGCATACTTTTGAGTACTGTCCAGACATGAGTACTCATTCAGTACTCATTCAGCCTCCCAGATCAATCACCAGTCTAGTCAATTGCGAAGAAACCAATCAGTTATGAGTTCGCGCGTACTCAATCACGTAGGCTGCCTGTCTGTTCTGCGCATGTCAGCTGTCTGTCCAATGAGCTGTTAGCGTCAGAACTCATTAGCGATTGGAGAGCGCGAGAGACGCACAGACTGAGTGATCCCGCAGTACATGTACAGACTGCTGCATGGTGGGTGGACACCATGGCACCAGTGTTGCGAGGTGGGAAAATTGCAGTGCAAACCCTAGGCGCCACTGTGAACATACCCAGGCGCATTTCTGCCGAGATTTAGGGCAATTAGATACAGGTTGCGGTGTTGCTTTGCTGTTTTGGCTGGAAGCATTTCCTTCTTGCCACACAAACTGGATGAATTTTCAAATCTGGTCAACAAGTGAACTTTTGCTGGACCAGCTTGGGTTCCTTTTCCTGAACTGCTTCGACCAGACAAATTGGACCAAGTTGGGTGTGGTCCGCACACACACTTCAAGTCTTTTGTAGGACCAACTTTGGCTTCGTTTCCGGAAACTACTGATTGCAAATTTTCTTTTTGTTTCCTGAACTGAGTTTGGTTACTAAAAAACCCTCCTGCTGTTCAGACAAGAAACAAATGCGGGGTTTTCCAATCTCAACTTCCCTCACAGGAAGATCATTAGGTGAACTGCCAGAGAAAATGCCTGACGTTTTGACCAGGGAAATTGATGTGAACGTTGCATGGCCAACAAAAGGCGACGTGTTTTCCCCCGCAACCCAAATGGGAAAAATTGACAAGCCAAACTCGGTCAAGAGTGCAACCACAAGGCAAACACTTAAACACTTAGTAGTACAATAGATAAGCCTGGGATATTGATTTATAGATAAATACACGACGAGAAGGTTGTATGGATACTGATAAGTGGGTCTGTTATTGTCTGCTGATAAATCTATGTGTCAATAGTTGTCAGTGGTGAGATAACAGCTCTTGAAATACGGTTTTCATACAATGTATGTGAGCTTTGGTGTGTTGATTAAGGGTGCGGAAGATTAGAAAATGGATGCTTTGGCTCGGTTTTGTTGAAATTTCTGTCTGGCAGGGGCAGGGGGCTCACTCCATATCGTACGTTGACGGTTTTTAGGCCGCGCGGCTGAAGACGGAGCGGCCTGTGTGAGTCACCCTGCCGTGGTCGTTGTTATTTGTATTGTTTCGGTTGTTGTCCTGGACAGACCCTTCGTCTGCCCGGCCTTCAGGCTGGTACGTGCGCTCGGAAGCCAAGATAACACCCCCCTCCTAAAAAGCTGCCCAACGAAGAACTGGCAGTGCTTGCTGAAAAAGACAGCACCCGTTCACCAATAAGAGAAGGAAGTTCTACCCGACTTGCAACAGGTGCCCTGAGCCACCAATGACCATTGTGTTTTGCCAAATTGCAGCAGTTCTGTACCAAATAGACTCCGGCATCATCAAGGTTCTGATTGGCCAGATCAAGGAAGTCGGTCACACAATGCAGAATTCTTGTTCACAATGGAAAGAAACGCGCGCACGCGCAGATCTGTGAAACCTGAGAAGCTTTGTTGATTCTCTGCGATAATTGAACACGTGTGGTTTGTCGTTTGGCTCTGGGATTTTCTTTTTCGTATGCTTGGTTCTACAACGTGGTGCTGTTTCAGGTGCAGATCCAGATCAGGAGTGTCCAGGCCATAAAATCAGAAATTCAACCCTCGGGGTGGGGACCATTTCTCTCGCCCAAAACCACTATTCCAGTGCTCGTACGCAATGCTTTTTTGTGGTTTTGCTTTTTTCTGTAGTTTTTTTTGATAAGCTCGCTTTTTTTTTGAAGAGATTTGCTTTTTTTTTTTTTTTAGGTTTTTTTCAGAAAATTTTGCTTTTTTTTTCTTGACTGCCAAGATTTTGAAGGGTTTTTTAAGTGCGTGGCATGAGCTTGCTCAATGTGAAGTGTGCTTAGTGCAATCACCATAGTGTATGTCTGTATGTATGTGTAA
>JAAUYG010291504.1_pt1 | contig 10554 bp, 6 predicted proteins | sample 7278091 | NCBI WGS metagenome assembly JAAUYG01 (sample SAMN14350201, study PRJNA611818) | marine sediment metagenome | isolation source: surface marine sediment (0.6m) | place: French Polynesia: Moorea | collected 2018-08
AAAAAAAAAGAACTTTGCACATTTGCAAATTACTTTTACAATTTCACATGATTTCCGTTTCGGAAAATCAGCTTGAAAGCTTGAAGGGATGCAGTCCGGTGATTTCGTGATTGCAGCTAATAACTTGAGAAAATCGTGGCTTCTATGGTGCCTGTTACGCGTGGGACAACGACCTTGCGGTTAAACTACCCAACCCGATCACAAGGCATGACGAGAATTTGGTCCAAAGTAAACTACCATCAGACACTTATGCCTGTAACAACTCAATTGCAAACTGCTTCAGAAACATGAAATTTTTGTGATTATTTACACAGGCTTATGAAATATTTTAGGTGCTTGGATTCTGTACATCATTTCCATTCGGCAACAGGAAAGACCCATCATCGGGAACAGTTCACGAGGCAGTGAAAAACGCAACGTCACATGCGTTGATGTTTACTCTTGTTCGGGAAGAACCACACTGGCCTTGGTTTGAGCTATTGTTCCTTCCTCCGTGGCTTGACTAATAGCGCCCAACAGTTCTTCCCCAATGCCATTTGTAGCCGCTTGGGTGACCTGTTCTGTGGATGCTTCAGCCTGTGCATTGTCAAAGGACGGAGGAGTGTCTATCGCCATGCCCAGGTCACTGTGTTCTACGATGGGTGACGGTGCCTGGATGCGTATGTCTGGCACCTGGAGAATACTGCCGCCGTGCGCGTCAGAAGCTGCCTGAAGCTGCGCGACACTGACCACGTCGTCCACCTGCATCTCCACCAGGTCTCCCTGCTGCACCTGCAGCTGCGGAGCCTCGACCTCCTTCATCGCAGCCTGCGCTTGCTCCGTCAGTGCGCGAATCTCATCCACCATCGCCTCCGTGTGCTCGGCGCTCTGCACGTCATTCGAAATGGCTATTTGCTTCTTCAAGGCCCCGACCTGCGCTTCAATACTGGAGCCCTGTTCGTGCACAATGCCGTCGGCTTCACTCACCACAATGTTCGCGCCGTCTGGCAGCACTTGCTCCTGTAGATGCGGCGCTAGTATCTCCCCCTGGGTCACCACCACGACCTGTCCGTTGCTCATCTGTACGGTTTCCAGTGGTACAGCTGTGTACTGCTCCTGCACGATCGTCGTTTGCGGCTCGGCGGTTTCCATCTCCACGTGGTCATTCTCTATGGCTTCGCCCTCTTCAGCATCATCATCGTGGAGATCCTCCACAATCTCCACTCCTGCCGCAGCCACCGTTTCCCTTAACGGCTGAGTGCGAATCTGGACGAGCACCTCTTCTTCACCGTCTTCATCTTCTGCGATGGCGTCCCCGGCCGGCTGAGCCAACACACGCGCTCCCGGTGAAGCCCCGGGGGAGTTAGAGAAGGCGCGGCCCGGCGTCGCTTTGGCCTTCGGACTCTTACTGGAAGCTCGGCGCGCACGCCGGATGATCTTGATGTCTTCCTCCTCGTCGTCGTCTTCCTCCTCAGAACTCGCCCTGCGGCGTATGATGCGGCTGTGCTCCCAGTTCAGGTCCGACGTGTCCACGTCCGAGTCCGCGTCTGCCTCCTCCTGGTTGGACCGGCCGCTGATGGACCCCGACCTGTTGCTCCTCTTTCCGGACGACGCCTTGAGCGGATCCTGCTCCTCGTCCTCGCTGTCGTAATCTTCGTCCGGCGCTTTGGCTTTCCCCTTGAGATCATTCATCAACCCGGCGGCGAATTCTTCTATCATCTCCGCAGCGCATTTTCGTGACTTGAACTTTGATGGCGATTCCCCTTCAGCACTCTTCTTCTTGGCTGTTGGGCTGTTGGTTTCATCGGTGGAGTCTTCTTTGCGCGGTCGGCCTCTGCCTCGTTTGGGCTCATCTTCCGCAGTTTTCTTTTCTGGTGGAGCATCAGCTGGACTTCCTGAAGCCTTTCTCTTCGTGCCTTGCGTTGTTTTCTTCATTTTCTCCTCCTTTGCTTTTGCCATCGCTGCCGTCTTGGCTTTCAGTTCTTTCAGTTCTTTCAGGGCCTCCGCCTTTGACGCCTTGGTGTGCGCCACTTTGCCCTCGAATTTTTTGCCAGTAGGTGTCACCTCCGCAACCTCCATCCCTGGCTCTGTTTTCACTTTGCCCACTAAAGCCTTGTCCTGCAGATATTCCAACATTCTCTCTGTCGGTTTCTGAGATCGAGAACTTTTGCGAACGGGAGACACGTCCAAGGGAGAACTGACGGGCGTGGACACGGCTGATTTCTTGGCGCCCTGTGGAGTGTTAGGCCCCTTGAACGCCGCCGGACGCTTTTTCAGTGGAAGCTGTTTCACGGGTGACTCATCTGCCTCATCTTCCTTCGCTGCAGATTTCGAGGCACTGGCAGCAGCCTTTGACGCGGCTTTTGGCGGAATCTTCGAAGGCGGAGTAGCTTTTGGTGGTGCTTTCGTTGGCGGTGTGGCTTTCGGAGGAATTTTCGACGGTCCTGTTCTGGTCTGGGGACCCGCTCCTCTTTGCGGCTGTGACCTGGTGGGTGGTGTCGCTTTCGGTTTGCTCGGTGTCTGTTTGGGCGTGCTGTCCTCTGTTTCTGTTTTCCTCGGTCTGCCTCGTCCTCTTGGGGTGGTCACCTTCTGGATAACAGGTTCTTCCTCGTCTTCTTCCTCCTCCTCTTCTTCCTCGTCCTCCTTTACAGGCGGTTTCGCCTTTGCTGCTCTGGCTCTCAGTCTCGGCGTTGACTTCGCCTCTGTCTCAGCCGCCTGGTTGGCTTCAGCTTTTCTTCTCTTGCTGCCGGTTTCGTCATCACTGAATCCCCAGTCGTACGGTTCGTAGCCTTTCTCCTGTTTGAACTTGCTCGCTTTAGTCGGCGATGCTGCTGCAGCCGCTGATGCTTTTCTGATCAGAGCGGTTTGTCGCGCGGGTGAGCGGGCAGCAGCTGCTGGAGTCTTTGACGGACTGGCCGTGTTGATGATCGTACTCGCAGCTATGGCCGCAGCTCTTCGGCTTCCGGACGCCCTGGCAGCGGGCTGCACCTTGGTGAGCACTGGGGGACCGTCTTCCTCTTCTGAGTTATCAATGGGTTCTTTCAGTAGATGGCTGATTTTTTCCAGGATGGGTGGCTCCCCTCCCTTGGTCTTAGCAGGCGACTTGCTCAATGCCGGCGCCATACTCGGATCCATCTTCTTGTGCAGCTTGGCCATCATCACTTTCTTCAAGCGCAGAGGCATCGGTTTCTTGCTGAGAGGCACTGGCTTTCTCTTCTGTTCCACCTGTACTTGGGACGCACTCTTCTCAGGTCCGACTGGATCACCAAACTCATTCAGAATGCCCACCTTGACCAATTTGTCGAGCTCAACGGATTCGGGAATTTCCTCGGTTTCTTGCTTCTGCGCTCCCCGTTTCTTCTTTTCCGCAAAGGCAGGGAAGAGCTTGTTCACGGCGAGGTTAATATTCGGCACTTGCAGCCCGAGATCTTTCAGCAACAGTCGCGTGCTGGGTTTGAGACTCACGGCCAGGTTCTGGTCCCACTCCAGCTGCTCAACTTCTTCCATGACTTCTTCCGTCATGACCTCGTTAGACACAGCGCCCATAGCTTCCTGCACTTCCTCCAGTGACATGATGATCATCGGCGGCGGAACTTCTTGGTCAGTGACCACCTCCTCGTAGAAGACCGTCTCCAGGGGCGGCTCGTTCGGGTCCTGGAAGAGACGCGGCTCCTGCAGCGCCACGACCTTCTTCACTCTGCCGGGCGAGGGCGCCATCACGTCCTCGGCGTCCAGGGCCTCGACTATCTCCGGCATCACCGTCGCGCGTCTGTTCGCCGCCGGCGCGGGGGACGCCGGGAACGCGAAGTTATCCACCTCCTCCTCTTCCTTCTCCGCCTTCGTGACGGGTGCACTTCGTCTCTTCGCTTTATACTCGTCAATGATCTTCTTGTAGACCTTCTCACCCGGTTTCACATCCAGCACCACCTTTTCTTTCTTCACGTTCGGGTACATGTGCTGGCGGTAGTGCTTCACTAAGCTGCACTCGTACTTGAACCGCGCCCCGCACGTCTTGCACACGTGAGGCGCTTCCTTGGTGTGCGCGACGATGTGGAAGCCGAGCTGCTGCTTCGTCGCGAACTTCTTGTCGCACTGGTCGCAGCTGTACGCGTTGGCGGAGTGGATGCGCATGTGCTGACGCAAATCCTAAAACAAAGTCAGGATAAAACTAACTGGAGAAATGGATACGCAACTGATGAATTGTAACGGATTCAGGTGTTTCTTGATCGAAGCGGCGCTCACACATTTGCAATCAACCCATTTTGTAAGAAACATCATTGACTGGATAAACCAAAAGAGCATTTCTTGACGGTGCTCACACATTTGAGCTCAACCCATTTTGTTCTTTCACCATGACAAGACTGGATAAACCAGTCAAGCATTTCATCTGACAACTGGTTTGCAGCTCATGTAAGAAATAGTGGCATCTTTTCTCACCTTCTTGTGCCTGTATTTCTTCTCGCAGATTGTGCATTCGTATCTCGCCTCGTTACTGTGCGTGTCCATGTGAGAAATCAACTCGCATTTCTTGATGTATTCCTTGTCACAGACCTAGGAACAAGAATTGTTGCTTTTTTACCTCGTTCGTAAACACATTGCAACTGCAACGTTGTTTGTTCTATTTTTGTGTTGTTTTCAATTTGAATGTCTCAAGGTGAAAGATTATCAGGACTGATCTTTGAACCCAAAACAGAGAAATTTGAACATCAAAGGGAACAGCGAACAACGGCTCAACAGTTCTGATCATGTCACCTAACGTACATTCAGGTCGTTCACAAAAATCAGCTACAAAGGAAAACGTCTGTCTTCAGACACTAGATTCTGTAAATATTTGGTGACAAGTGTTCCCCCTTCTCTTCATAACATAGTCACCGGAAACCACTTTCGTGGTTACGCCACAACTTTTTTTTCTTTGAACTTACCTCACAACGGAAGAGTCCTTGCCCCGTGTGTAGCTTCATGTGCTGATTCAACTCGGCTTTGATCTGCAATTCAAAGTTCGTTTATCTAGGCTGATATGAAGTGTGTTTGTCACGAAGAGTTTTCAAATCTCACTGTTTTTTTCCCCCACGAACTGACTTCCCCGCAAGACCCCAAGAAAGGGGTAAGTTCTCACCTTGAAGGTCCTGTCGCACTCGGGACACTGGAAGCGCTGCCTGGTTCCGTCGTGGTCCTCGAGGTGGAGCTGCAGCGCCTTGGCGTGCTTGTAGCGCTTGCCGCACAGCGAGCACTCGAACGGCTGGATGTCCATGTGCACCGCCATGTGGCCCGTCAGCGCCGACTGCGTGAAGAACGTCTTGTTGCACGTCGGGCAGTTCAGCAAGCCCTCTCCAGTGTGCAGCTGTTTAAAAGACACAAACATTTCAACACCGTCAGGCAAATGCAGAAACATTTCAAACCACTCATTTGCCTGAGTTGTGTTTTGTCGGGACCAACATTTTTTTCACTCGAAATATTTTCCAAGCTTTTCGGTTGAAGGGAAAGAGAGATGAGTGAGAATGGAAGAGCCTTGCCTTCATATGGTAGCGGAGTTTGCGCTGATGCTTGAATTTTTCACCACAGTCCGGGCATTCGTACTTCGCTTCCACCGAATGTGAATCCATGTGGTACCCGAGTGTCGAGGGTGAAGGAAACTTCTTTCCTGAAAGACCGAAAATGAGACTGCTGTTTGCAACAAAACTGAGTAATTTCGTGCAGTTCACAGACTCGGTCAGAGAGCTGCATTTCAGAATGTGATGAAACAGAGACCATGTCACAACAATCAAAACGCTAGATTCTGCATACCACAGACTTCACAGGTGTACGTTCCCTTGTCGTAGTGCACGAGGTTCAGATGGCGCTGCAGCGCTCTCTCGTGCTTGTACTTGAGGTTGCACAGGTTACACTGGAACATGGGCTCCACGCTGTGCGTCTCTAGATGCTTGTTCAGCTTGGACTGCACGGGGAACATCTTGCCGCAGAAAGGGCAAACGCAGACGTTTTCCTGCAAGAAAAGTTTGCCTGGTCAGTCAACCGCATGGGGTTGTCAATTCTCAGCATATTTTGTTTCAGAGAAGTTCGTTGCCCATTCCACAAAATACAAGGTATGGACTTCTGGCACGCAAATTCTATGTGCGTGCTGGAAACACTGTCCGTCCGTACCTTGGTGTGCAATCTGCCGTGATGCTGCCACATGGCGCGACTCTTGAACTTCTTGCCGCACTCGGAGCACTCGTACTTCGGTTCCACGTCGTGTGATTCCATGTGAGTGCGCAGAATCTTACTGGACAAGAAGATGTGCTGGCAAACCTGCATAGAATTCATGTTTTGTTCAAACAATGCAATTCATTTTTTTCTTCCAAGAAAAGTGAGCATAGAAAATGTGACACAAGACAGCTGAATTTAAAAGTGAACGTAGAAAAAGTGTACAGAAGTCCGTTGAAGAACCATTGCTACCTTGCACTTGTGAAGTCCAACTCCGGTGTGAAGTTTCATGTGCTGATTCAAATCCTGCTTGTGCTTGAACGTCTTCGGACACACCTTGCACTTGTGAATAGGCATCGCATTGTGCCGATCCATGTGCCTTGCCAATTCCGACTTCGTAACGCATTGTTTTCCTGTAAATACGCAAAGCAAATGTTATTTCCAAAAACGGCAGTTTTTTTATGTTTTTTGCAAATAAGCAACACCAGGAAAATTCTGCAACTTTGAAAAAGCAACGCACCACAAACTTCACACTCGTGCAGACCCTCTCCGCTGTGCAGCTTCATGTGCAGCGTCAAGTTGCCTTTCCACTTGAATGTCGCTTCACAGATGGTGCACGTGAACCTGGATCGGTCATGCTGCAGAACAGAAAGACAAGTGTCAAAACCCACAAGGTGCAGCAAAACTGAATCCCAACGTTGAAGAAGTTGACAAAGGTCACTTGAATTTACCGTGCATTGTTGGGAAGAATAACACAAGGGTATCACCGAAAAAGATGGCACACCGTTTCGTAGAAATCGTGGTCAATTAATTCAATGCAAACTTGCTTTGAATTTTTTTCTCACATGGTCCCTTTAAGCACAACTCATTCAGGCAACTTTTAAAACTGTTGGCAGTACCTTGTGCATGTGCTGATCGAGCCTGTGTTGAGACTCGGAGCTGTAGTTGCACTCGGAACATTTGAACGGCTTCTTGCGCGCGTGGAACTCCATATGCGCCCTGAAGACCGCCTTGTCCTCGAACTCGCGTCCACAGGTCGGACACTTCAAGTCCGCGATCAGAAACTCAGCCATCGTGCTGTTGCGTCGTCAGCTGCAGAAAATAAGACCGATGTCACACCAATGTCCCCGAGTCTGTTGTATGCATACCAAAAGTCCAGCCCATCCTGGAAATGTCACTCGTAGGAATTCTTGTGTGTGAATCGAGGCAATGGTATCTAATAACTGGGGAGGGGAGGTTCAAGGAAACGGTCATCCATTGTCGGTGGGGGACATGATATCTTTCGGGTTGCATCACAAGTCAGTTTGGTGGGAATGCAAAACTGGGCGTAGAAACAATAAACACAGAGCGATGAAATGAATGGCCTTCTCAAGTGCGCTCCTTCCTTCCGAGCCGTGAAGTTGACAAGAGCAGAATTGTACTTTCATTCAATTGACACGAGTACTTCTTTCAAAGCGCAAGAAATCCATTGCGTCAAACGTACTGGCGTTGATCCAGCTGGATAATTTTCCCCCCTTTTGTTTTGTGTCGGAAGGTGCGCAGCAAATGCACCAACACCGAGTCGGATAATGGAGCCCTATACCAGCCGGCAGTTGCATCCGCCAACACGAAACACTGTGACGGTGTGTCTCACTGCGCCAGGCTGCAGCCACCAAAATCAATAGCGCAAGACGGAGACAAGTGGCTTGAAGGATTGTCTATTTTTGTCTTGAACCCCATCACAAATTAGGTCAAATTTGGCCACAAATCGAAACGTAGAACTCCAAATGGACGCGCAGAACGTCAATTGTGTCTTTGTTTTGCAAACTCTAGGGACGAAATGGCTTCGTAGTGGTTTCTTTATGCACCTGAGCAAAATCAAAATGGCGAACCGAGATGGTCATCCTCCAAAATCCATTAAAGCGCCATCACAAATAAAGACGATTTCTCTGTCACAAACCTTCCCCGAAATCATAAAATATCTTCATCCAAATTTCGTAAACGCACTGATTGTCTCTAGAATTAAATCCGCAAACAATTTTTGCCAATATTCGAGTTTGTTTGACCTCATTACTTAATCAGGAACAAGTTTTTCCAGCGCAAACAGTCAATTTCCACCATTTTGCGAAATGATCCCCACAAACTTTACAGTGTAATTCCCTCACAAAATTGGCTTCTGAAACTCGAAAAACACACTAACCTGATCTGAATAGTTAGGTGTCAGTAATAGTAATCCAGAAATGTCTGTAACTTGCGGGAAGGAAGCGAAAATTGCAGTTTTTCTGCCCCTCCCTGCCCCGGCGTCACCGCTGAAGCTTTAGTCGTTGTGTCCGCCAGATGTCAGTCCCGCCGCGCAAACTTCCGGTTTGATTCGCTAGCGCCAGAAAATAGTGTTCATGATGTGCTGAATTTTACTGCAAACTAGGAATAAATCAATTTTGTGAAAAGTTATTTATTTTCCGTGAATTAGATCTGTTTAAACGAAAATGCGTCAGTGTAGTGCGTTGGAACTTCTTCTGACGACAGGGGTGATGTTTGCAATGGCAGCTTTCTGGATTGCACTTCTCCGCGTTGGAACAGGAAAGCAGCCTGGTCCGAATGCCAGCAATACACGGGATAAACTTGGGGTCTTTCATGATACATGGTTTGTTATGAGAAATTTTTGTGCATCAATCGTGCACTTGGTTTCAACGAAATCACTTTATCGCCTAGCCTCAGGCCCAGTTCTCTTGAGATCCAACAAAACTTTTCTTGGAATGGCTTCTGGCGCAGAGCCTGCGGCAAAGGAGGACAGCATCCCTGAAGCAAAACCGGAGGAGGATCCGGAGCCACAGAAATCGCCGTCCAAACGTGAACTCAAACGGGTAAAGAAAAGATTCCTGTGTAGCTCTATATCTCCTAATATCTTGACACACCGGTATGATGTCAAGCCTTGTGTGACGTTGTGGAGATGAACCCTTGGCAAGGTACCCCCCAGGCGCGGATCCAGGATTTTGGTCAGGGGGGCCCAGTGGAGTTTTGACCCCAAGGCTGAGCCCAAAATTTGCTCAAAATAGGGGGTTTTCCCTTAAAATTGCTTGAAAACTGCATGATTTTGAAGAACCCCCCTGGATCCGCTACTGACCCCCCCCCTCCTTCACTGTCCATTTTCCATCACCACAACGTACCCCACGCCCTTGTGGTGATACCGACCTCCGTTGTCACGACCATGACCATCAGCCACCCCTCAATCAAGGATGCCCGCATCAGACATCACATCACTACAAGCCCTCTTATTTTTCCAGGGGGAGGATGACATGTTACCAGAACACACCCAAGCGGCAACTCTCCCCTGTCACCCATTTGTAATTTGGGTGTCTTTTCATTGAAGGAGCCTGGAAATTTTGACACTCCCGCTCGCCTGACATTTCACATTGGAAAGGATAAAAGCTAATTCGAGGAACTTTGGGACAAAACTTTCGCGTGCCTTCAGTTCTCGTGACTTAGCGCGAGTTTGTGGTGACCCCCACCCCCCCCAATCCTGCAGATGTGAGGCAACTTCCCGATTGTTCTGTCACTCTATAGGTTGTTGGCAATCAGAAAAAAAATATTGACTTGTTTGAACCTGCCATCTGACTGCTTGTTGCAAAAATTTTCCAGTTGAAACGAGAGAGGCAGAAGGAGGAATGGAAGGCACGCAAGAGGCGTAAAAAAGAGAAAATCCTGGAAAGTGGAGGCTCGACGTCCGACAAGGACATCGCCTGCGACGCTCATCTGCAAGAGACGTCGTATTACTTTGAAAATGGTGAGGTTTTCTCTGAGAGTTTGGGCATTCTTTTCAGCTCAATTTTCCACGTGCTTGAGTTCAGTCTGCATGACACAAAGCGAGGAACATAGAATGATGGCCTTCATTTGCTCTTTATTTCAGGTTTGAGAAAAGTGTACCCGTACTATTTCCGATTCTCGACCTACGTCAAGCACCGATGGATGAAGCGTAACCTGTTGGAAGTTCTTTGCTCTGATTTTGGGGAACACCATCGCGAGACCTTTGTAAGGCATCCATTCTTCATGTGACCCCTCCCCTCGACGGATGTGCTTTCACATTGTCTCCAAAAAAAAAAATGCTTGATAGCGTTGTGTCGTGCCTTGCTTCACCCAGAAAAAATTTGGGTGAAAATTTTTTTTTGAGCACTCAGGATGGCATGAAACATCTAGAAATGCATAAAAAAGTGAAAGTAGGAAAATTTTTTTGGAGGTGAAAAAAAAATTTTAGGGTGAAAAAAATTTAAAAAAAATTCCAAAAAGGAAAGTTGCTTAAAATTGCTTGAGCTGCACAGAAATCAAGTTTAGGAATGGGGGGGGGGGAGTTTCCTGACATGGATGGACAACTGGATGGACATATGAAATTGCAGAGTGACAAGGAGAGTCAATCTT
>JAAUYG010060373.1_pt1 | contig 10553 bp, 10 predicted proteins | sample 7278091 | NCBI WGS metagenome assembly JAAUYG01 (sample SAMN14350201, study PRJNA611818) | marine sediment metagenome | isolation source: surface marine sediment (0.6m) | place: French Polynesia: Moorea | collected 2018-08
CACACAACCCAAAGAACAAGAACTGTTTACCTTTCTTGGCAAAGGGAGGCAGCTTCATGTTGTCGTCTTGAGTAAATTTCTCTTAAAAAGACACTTTTTTGTTCTGAAGTTCTTAAAAGCAGTAATCTTCACACAACACAACACAATCCCTGTGTTGTGTAGATTCTCTATTTTCTTCACTTTTGTGACAAAACACCCCTGATCAATATATATGGTTTTAATGCACACAACAAACGCAGCCGTGGTGTGTCATTCTGTGGATTCATCATGATCTGTCATCGTCCCAATCTACTCCAGAGTCAAATGTTGGACTTTCCTTTTCCGTAAACTTGGACATCTTGTGGGTGGAGATTTTAAAATTCAGTGATTTGTGAATGGCATCGCGTTTTTTGTGGGAGAAGAAATTCACAGTGGATGAATTCCAAGTTTCAGCGTCCTGCTTAAAGACGGAACACTTGCTGACACACTGCAATTGGACACAACCGAACAAAACACAAATGGGTGAAGGAACGCTCTTTCTCAATTTGTGTTCACGAGAGACCATCCTTTCACTGCTGATGTCACGCAAAAAATAACCAATGCTACTTTTTATTTTCAGGCTCAAACACTCTACTGTTTGGTCCTTGAGTATGTTCCGGGTGGTGACCTCCTTACTTACATCAAGGGTCAACCGGACTCAAGACTGGGAGAGCGCGACTCTAGACCATTCTGCAGACAACTGGTATCCGCCCTGCACACACTCCACGAGCGCGGCATAGTTCATAGGTAAGTACCCGAAGTTCTACGATTCTTGTGGCCTTGATATGAAGGGAGGATTCAGGTGGCTCTGGCTCTGTAGACTTCGCACAAGGAATGGAGAGAACATTCATTCACGTGTGTGCGCGTTCGAGAGTTCAGCACAGATTGTTGAAGTTTATACTCAGCACACTGACAGGTGTTTCTGAGAGAGAACTTGGGTGGTCTTTTCAGGAATTGGAAAACAAGAAAAATCTGCGCTGTCTGGTGTGTTCAGCATCAGTGCTTCATATCACTATCTAGAATCAGGTTGGAAGAACACTGTGGTCAAATTCGTGAATCACGTGGCAATTGGCACAAGGACCAGTTCAACTTCTCAGGAAAGGTGCCACCAGGATAGTTTCCACTTCTGCCTGTGTGATTTGAATGTGACAGAAACTTCAAGTTGTTTGCAACACAAGTTGCTGGAATCTTTTTGTGGAGATGAGACCTTTGAACAGTCAGAGAATAGAACACTGTTGGCAAATACCAGCGAAAAGAAAGGCTCGGCTCAGCGAAGCAGATGTCCTGTCAGGCATTTCTCGAAGAACGGTGTCCGTTCAGTGCAAAACCCAATTCTGAAACCCAACCTGAATGAAACAAGATAAAAAGAATTCGCAACAAGATAATGGGAGACCTTTGAATGACTCCCGTGGTTGCCAAAAGTGGACAACATTCTCACAAGGTCTGTTTACACTGTCCGAGGATATTCGGCCAACATTGTGCCGCACATATAAAGCCATAAACTATGTTCACGACTGTGTAATAAGCGGACACCAGTTAGTTAAAAGAGCATCTACATCAGAACTACAGCTGTTGGCGGTGCAATCGAGCTGACCTGTGACCTGGCGATCTGATAATGGCGCCCCCCGGGTCACTTGCCTGAAGCAATGCGACAAAAATCATATTCGCGACCTGTTGACTGATCAACACCATTGCAAGCGCCTCCAATTGTGTGTCTTCCAGTTCCTAAAACCTGGCACACTTTGGACCAACTTTTTTTGTGTCAAAATCATCCAGGTTTAAGCAGTGCTATTTCCAAGAAACAGAAACAAATATGGTGACATGACGGTTATATGGAGACAAAAGGTCCTTGGAAAATTTCCCACTGGGTCAGGAAAACAGACGCAAATCATCTGACTTCACGGATGATATTCTTGCCGTCTGCGAATGGTCACATTTCTTCACCCATTTGGACAGAGAACGTTTTGGGTGTTCAAATAACATCAACAGACCAGGAGACATATTTTTGTCCAATGTTTTCAAACATGCACTCACTGACAGAGACCAAACAACTCTACAATTTTTCAGTCATTGCAACAAAAGAAGAGCATGGGTATGTCAGAGGGACCGACATTGTTGACACCTGGTGGCCACAGAGAAGTTCTAAGCACACACAGTCTTCTCTTGTTTTTAATGCCCTACCTGATTTGCCTGCAATCACATGTGTTGATCAATCAGATTCCTCGGTTCTGTCTCAACCGCTGATCAATAGATCAGTAAAATGACATGAAGTCAGAATTGCTGTTGTTGGGAAAAAGACAGTTGTGAAAATCTGCACGTAAGGTGCAAAGGAAAGCAGAATTTATTTCACAGACAAAACATGAATTTTGTCCAAGAAGAAAAAAGCTGAATTTGAAAGCGAAACATGGCTGCAATTCCTCCAAGTCCTGCACAATTTACCCCTGTTTGTTATCATGAAAATTGTACAAAGCAAATGATGACATTTTAATACAAAATTCATCAAAGTGAATGCCGTTTCGTTTGACGATGACAAGGACTGCATAATATTGTTCATAGCCATTCGAATGACGTGCTGCTGCACATCAACCAAGATTACACGAAGATTTTCAACATCAGCTGCCGTTCTGTATTCTTCAAACAAAGGACATCAAGTACAATGTGTCAGGACATTCAAATCATCCCCATGGCACTGCAGCTCCAAGGATTCGCTATGATACACGAGTGTAAGGGACAAGGTCACAAACAGAGCTGACTGAATGGGAACGTCACTGTTATCTGCGTGTGCATGAACCTGGCCACAGAACCTAGTTTATCACGTCAGGTGCGCCACTCTCTTCAGAAAAGGAGCTTGCAAGTCTGTCATGAGTACAATAAGCACCGGTCACACCCTGAAGAGGAGCTAAAAATAATTTGGCCGTGTGCTTCAAACAAAATACAGGTTTGGATGTTCAATGCAAGTCCGTTCATGTTTGTGCAGAGAAGTAACTCATCTGATCTTCTCAACCTTTGCTGCCTTAGTGACCTCAACTACCATTCAAAACCTCCGCAAGTCGTTGCAGAAAACACGTAAATCTGTAATTCAGTCCGTTTTGAGGATTAGGGAGAATCCTATTTTGTTTCAAGAGGACCTGACCAACAGGGGAAAACTCTCTTCTCTGAAAGAAATTACCATACAATGGTAGATGAGGATCTACAATTGTTTTAGTGCAGCACCTCCAAGGAGACGATAATTACGACTGTTTCTTGGAACAAAATAAAATTTAGGGTCTCAGCTGTTGCTAAAGCCGGACGAAAAACTCGTGCACCTTTTTGACTCGCTGTTTCAACATGGACAGAGGCGTTGCTTTTTTTCTGTTGGATTCTAATGTTGTAATTGTAAAGTGAATTTCGGACGGCAAACAACACAAATGCTCTGCAAACCAAGCCCCATTCATGGAACATTTACATCCATACTTGACATGAGAGTGGGCTTACATGATTCCGATCAAATCCTTTAGTCCTCATATTTCATGCTTTCCATTCTGGAGTACGATGGGGATGCTGCACAGTCTACGTTAAGTACCCTGTTTGGCCTGAAAGCCTTATTCATAAATCACTATGGGTAAAATCTAAGCTGCCTTCCTCCTTTGCTGTCGGTTTGCCTCACAGGGACTCATAGATTTTTCAGTTCCCTTTCATACTATTAGCATCTACGGAGATTGATGCGAATGCATTTCAGTCGATTTTATCACAGCTGAACAGCAGCAACCCGGATTTTTTTAACACGCCGCTTTTCTTTTTTGTCTCTGAAATATTTTGACAATGAACATCGTGACATTCCACATGTCACGGAAACCCCATTGGAGCAAATGAACTGTTCAGGGATGTTCCCTCAGTGCACCATTGCTGATCGAAATGCGAAAACACCCCACTGATGCTGAGGCACACATCGCCAGTCCTTACAAACGACAGAAGGTGGTGCATTGCAAAATGCGCACTGCAGATCTTGAAGATGAGAGCGAGGATACAGCTTTCGGCTCAGGTAATATGTTTCTGTAGAGACTCGTATTTGGTACACTTAACTGATTACCTGCTCCTTTAGCTACAGTGCGGCATCAGTCATGGGCATAATCACCCAACGTGAGGTCAGACCAACTCCAAAAAGAGCCTTCTCGTAGCGAATAAATGTGGAGTGAGATACCATCCATGTGAATGGCGTTCGCTTGATCAAGGACAGTCTGAATGCAAGCGGGAAGGAGTTCAAAATTAATTACAAACCAGAGACACACTTGTGAGTGGTGACGACAAATTTCCTGCCACATCCACTTTGTCTGGGTTTGGCACTTCATCGTGGACAAGTACATGAGACTCTCTGAATGCAATAATCTCCTCCATTCACTGAAAAATAATCACAAATCAATTGGAAGCATGAAATACGGCCCAAATATTTTGACTGTTGGGATGGTGAGCACTTTGAAGCTGGGTTTCATGTTTTGAACTCAGACAGCTTGGACATTCTTGTTGTGAAAACCCATCCGTTCTCACCGCCCCATGACACCAACTTCTTTGACATTTATATCGCATTATTTGTGACAAATTTACACTCTGCAGAAGAGGGATCATTCTGGGTGACAAAATGTTTATTACATTTTGCTTTGTATCAAAATATCAGAAAACTCTTGGTCTCGTGGTGAGATGCTCACGCTTTTTGCTGCTTGACACTTGAGCAAGTTCTAATCTTCAGCCAGCTGTTACCAGAATGAAGTCATGGCAAACATCCCCAAAAACTCAACATCTAATTTTTCCAAGAATGTCTTCTTCTTTGGCATGAGAATTCCACCTCAATCCCGCGTCTGTATCAGCAGCAAACATCCAGGCATCTTGGGCAGTTGGTTCTTGCTTACTAACAACCAAGAAAATCCCTACCAGGATGTTACTTGGGAGAAAGACAAGACCAAATTACATGTGAAAACAGAAGGGGTAACTGTGGGATGCAGTTTGCAGACTGTCCGTGCAATCAGAGGCATTGTGAGCCAGCTTTAAAAAGCAGCTGAGTCTTCTGATATAGAGTGAGTATTCCCCAGAGAACGAAGCTGCTGTTGGCCTCGTGATCCTTGAGATCACGACACCAGTTTATCTGGTCACCTCCTGGGCAACTGATGCAGAAAAGAAACCCAAACAGCCTCCGCTGCCTTATAATTTGTGCCACATTTTGTGTTGAGTGAAAATCGCGCGTCAACAGTTCATATCTGCTTTGCCTCCTTTTGTTTTCGGTTGTAGAATGGATATTTTTTTCTGATCTGTGATGATGTTTAGCAAAGTTACATTGCCTGGGCTGTTAGGGGGGGCATCACAAGAGTGCAAAATTCCCCTGGCATGGAATTGTTGCCCAGATTGTGTTCCCCTCCACCCTTGGGACTGACAATGATGCCACGTGGAGGGAGCCTGAACAAGAATCAACATCAGCGGAACGCGTCATTAGGAGAATGCTTTTGGCAAATGTCTGTTAATCGCCTGACGATGTTTCCATCCAGCTGCAATTAATACGTTGCTAAATCAAGATTACGCCTGCGGCGAGGTCCCACCTGGGTGCCAAGCCAGGAACGCCCGCGTGTGGCTAGACACAATTAACACAGCTCTATCTCACAGGTGATGAAAAGAAATTCCACTTGGCCCACCTCGAGTGTTTTTCTCTTTTTGAGCATACGATTCATAATTGAAAAAAAAAAAAACCCACAGAGATGAACTCGCAATTTGCACAAATTGGTGCAACAATCATTTCAGGATTAAATTGTTCTTTCCAGGGAGCTGATACCACGCCCGTTGTTTGACAGATCTCGCACTTTTCAGTGATGATTCGCTTTCACTCTGACTGAAAATGTTCTTTGTGAAGGAATGAGCCATGTAAACAACAGAAATTCCAGCAGCGTATTTTCGGCTCAGCTTCAAAGACACAGAGGCGACAGTGGACTGTCTCAGATAACATTGTTAGATCAAATAAACTTTGCTGCTTCTAATAAAGGAGAAATTTTGTTTGACACATTTAAAAATTGCACCGCACCAGTTGTACTCAGCTATCTTTGATCAAGGAGATTGGCAATCTAACGTTTCAGTGATGCTAAAACGCAAGCTGCAGGAGTGGATTTGATAAGGCGGTGCCAGGTCACAAGTCCAGGAGAGATAAGCTCAGGTGAAAGGTGTTCGCCTGGCTTTAAGTGGAATTAAAGTTGACAGCAGATCACAACTGCAGCACTTTGATCCGGCGACATCTGGATCTGATTCACGTGTTCCAGATGACTGTCAGCTGTGTTCATCCGTCTTACTGGAATCCAGGCAAAAACACAGGAAACTGTGCGCAATCTGGATGTGACAGATCTGGGACATCCGGTGCTGAGGCAAAACGACGCGGAACTTGTGGACTTTTTCTGCAAGGAAATAATGCACACCACTTTGCAGAAGAGGAAATAAGAAAAAATCTTCGAAGTGAAACACGAATGTGAAATAACATGCTTCATGGAGATTTCCTCCAGTTGATCATATTTGTTCTGACTTCTTCACAACAGGCAAGGCAGCACACCCGCCTAGTCCACATGGATTTCAAAAGGCGACAACTGAAGTTGTTTCTGTCAACACTGCCGATAGACAAGAGAACGTGAAACCCAAAAGGGAGAAGAAGACATGTACAAAACAGCTCTTAATTAGATTGAATTAGTGCTTAGGCATTCTCCCAATTAAGCAGATGGATCAGGGTAATTAAGAAAACTGTCAGGTTACCAGTACTTTCCGGGTTAGGCGCATTCCCTTGTTGCCTTATTCACACCTGCAATTGTCAGCCACTGGGATCCAGTTCGCCTTTACAATTCATCGCTGAGACCCATGTCTGTCTTTCTTCCTTCGGTAAAAAAATGGAAGCCCCAAAAAAGGAAGCTGCGGGTTTTTTTTCTGCTCATGAACAACACAAAAAGACCATTTGGCTTCGCTTTTTGAGAGCTAAAATAAACTGCATTTTCATGATCAAAGGAAAACACGGACAGATTTCCTTGACAGCGAAAGAATGATAATTTTCAAGGGAAACATTCTTTTTGGGGCGACAGGAGCTCAAGGTTGGCACAATGCTTGACTGGGTGTTCGACAGAATTTGCCCGAGGTAACTTGAATGCTTTGGGTGTTGAAGGAAGGAAATAATGTTCTACGTTCTGAAGAACATTCGATAGGGACGTGATTGTGATGAATGAGCACCAGGAGTTCTTGGAATATCTGTCGCATTGAATCTGTTCTGTTGATGAAAACCAGAGGATTCGGCACTGTAACTCACACGCAATCGTCAGGATTCGCCTCCAGGTGAAAGCTTACAGCCTGTAGACTTGCGATCACTCAGATAACACTGCTTATCAACATCAAAACATTCAGGTTCAAGATAGGCTGATCTTTTCCCAGATCTTCAGCTGTGAAGAATGGTGGAAAGGTGTTGATATCTGCACATGCAAAAACACAAGCAGCCCCCCCTTTTTTGAAATCGTTTCTATTCTTGCTGAAGGAACAGGCAAAGAAAACGATCTGATATTTTACGCTTCAGTAATGAAGCAGCTTCAGATCTCTGCGCATGACAAGCCAGTCCTGGCGCAGATAACACGAGCATTGCGCTTGCTTCATGATGCACCCTTGCAGGTTTTCAAGATGCACACGCTGCTGAGTACAAGGGGCAGCACGGACTGAACACTGATAAATTCAACTACAGCTTGGACTGCTGTTGTTTTCTCTGCAAACACAGTGTATTTCCCAGCTTTGGTGGCATATTTTGATGCATAACAGAACAGCAAATTCGGGCTACTTGGTCTGTTGTTGTTTTGACCGCCACTATCAATCTATCAATTGAACTATCATACCTCAGATGTTGTGACCACAAAGATAATTTTTGTGTTCATGCCTGTGGTTGTGACACATCCCCAAAATCCCTGTCAGGGACACCTAAAATCCGCGAGTGCAAGGAATGACTTCCTCAAATTGTCCTTCCGTGAGGCGTATCTATTCAGCATGAAACCAGATGATCCCAGAAGGCCTTACCAATCACTAAAACATGCTACCGATCTAAATCAAGCCAGTCCTCCTATGGATTTAAAGATGACAAATTATTGGAATGACGGCGGGGAGGCACATTCAATCATTAGTTGTCAGCTGTGTAATGCCTTGGTCGGGCTACATGGGTAACCTCTATTGCTGCCATGCTGATGCCTCCATGGTCATCATCTTCCCAGAAACAATGCTACCAGTTTCACAAGTGATATCCATCAGCTGTCATTTACGTGTTAGAAACAGTGAGCGCCAGTCGCAAACACTTTCAGCGAAATACTTTCAGAAAGAGCCCAACCGAGAGAAAAAAGGGCAGCTGGTGTCAAAACTCTGCTCTGTAACATTTCACACGCAAAATATGCAAATTGGTTTGTACCAAGGTGATGTTTTTGAAAGTCTGCTATGGTTTGAAGTGGTTTGATTAATGACTGTAAAATGTAATGCGATTGTTTACACGCCGTTTCACACACGTTCCAGGTCAAGACACTGTACCTTTCAGCACATATTAACCGCACATTATTACACATTCTTTATGATTTATGTTGTGGAATCCACTGCGACGGCATAAATCAGCTTTTCAAAAGTGCTGTGTGCTGTATGGAATTACGAAGGCGGAGGAGGAGTATGAAACAACAGCAATTTGTTTTACAATGCAAATGAACCTGATTTATGATTGGTATGTTTGTCAAGGTCAAGCTGTTGATTCCTTTGATCAGCTGTTACCTGTACTAAACTCATGATTGACAGCCATGACTCAAGCTGCCAGTTTCTGTTGCATCAGGGTGTTATTTCATCAGAGTGGATTCCCAACCTGGCGTTCTCTTATCATCTGCGTGTAAGTACTTGATGGATCAATTTACACGCACGGAAACTGGGCCGTGCCTCGTGCAATTAATCAAGCACTCAATGAGATTAAATCTTCTGGTTCTGCACCCTTACGGCAACACAGGGTGCAACTAGCAACCTTTGATCCGCCCCAGCCCTCACAAACTTGCCCAAAATGACATGGAAACGATCAAACGATCTCGCTGGATTTGAAGCATTTCCAATGCACGCGCGCCTTCAATTCTGTTGCTTTCCCCGGCTAAAACTCCAATGGCAGTGCGTTGCACGTTGACGCAAGGCGCAAGGATTTCTCGCAAAAGTGAGGAGGAGACACACGGAACAGAACTGTTTACCTTTTGCCCGCTTCAAGTGTAGGCGCACTGCAAGTTTGCGTATATGTAAACATCTGAACATGCAATGGTATCTTGGTTCACAAGAAAGTAAAAAACACAGTGCCACCTAGAAGCGTGGGAACATGTCCCAAGAGTAAAGTGGATCCATCCAGGAAGGATTGGAGGTCACACTTCTAGGGACGAGAGGTCGCACTTCCAGGGATCCCAGGATCGAGCTGATGGAGTCATCTGGAGACACAGCATAACAGATACCAGCTGGTGCCTGCTTCCACTCATGTACTCGTGTCCTGGAGGAAGTACACTTTGACACATTTATCACAACGCTGTTCACTTTTTTACACGACCTCCGCTGTTATCAAAGCAACACTCGCGCACGGTAGCAGCAAAAAGGCACACCGCAAAGTGAACGCCTGGGTGTACTCATCTGGCAAAGTAATTTCTGGTCTGCGAATGCGGAAGGGCAACCAACTGTATCAAATGGAAGCTTTTTGCGAGTGCTAATGAAGTTACTGATAACAGCTGATCCCAAGTCGTTCTGACACAAATGACAGTTCCAGTGCTCACCTTACGATGATGCCTTTTGAACAGGGGATTAGTTCTCCACTGATAAGCCTGTTGCAGCTTTGTTTCTGATTGAAGCTGTTACTCAGAATTTAACCTCACAGGTGTGCGCAGGAGGGTGGGTCACTTCGCGCGATCACTAATTCAGACTACTCCAGGGCCCCGTTCTACTCATCCTCCCTGGAATAGAAGCATGAATCATGCTGAAATGCAGAATTGAAGCCAGAAGTTGGAAGAACGAGGGAGAAAAACAAATCTTCTGCTTCTGTGTGAGTCATGTGATTTTGATCCAGAGTTACCAATTCACCCACAGCAGGGCAATTCTTCCTGACCAAAGTGTTGAACTTCCTGGAAGAGTAATTCTGCCACTTTGATTTTCGCCTCCAACCCTTTTGGCGTGACACATTCTGGGGGCAGGTTCAGTTCGTAAACACCCACAAAAGACTCAATGTTTTGCTGTTGCAGTATTTTCTTAAATTTCAGATAGTGTTTCCAATTTCTGTTGATATGCATTTGTACTTCTTGTAATTTGCCTCAGGACTTTACCAGAATGGCGAACTTTGATTCTAATTTACAACAATGAATTTCTTCGCATTCTTCCAAAGGCTTACATTGTATGGCCGTTAAAGTCATACGTCCTGGAAAAAATAGAATTGACTGTTGAAGTATCTAAATTGCATTAACCTTTTTTTTCACTTGATCTTTTCTGGGTCTTTTCAAATTGTTGTGCCAACTGCTTGCGGACTG
>JAAUYG010103809.1_pt1 | contig 10552 bp, 11 predicted proteins | sample 7278091 | NCBI WGS metagenome assembly JAAUYG01 (sample SAMN14350201, study PRJNA611818) | marine sediment metagenome | isolation source: surface marine sediment (0.6m) | place: French Polynesia: Moorea | collected 2018-08
CCCCCCCCCCCCCCCCCCCCCCCCCCCCCCCCCCCCCCCCCCCCCCCCCCCCCCCCCCCCCCCCGCCCCCCCCCCCCCCCCCCCCCCCCGCGGCCCAGGTTCTGTCACACTTACACGGCAATATGTATCAACGCCAGAATGTGCAATCTACAAACCAGTGACTCTGATTGCAGTCTTCTGCCAAACAATGCACACGTAATATACTAGACTGTAAAAATTCAAATTGCTCTTGTCGAAGGTAATTTCCAGTAAATTCAGCGTCACAGCAGTCTTGCAACTTGAAAAATATCCATGAACTGTAGAAGAGGGTACTACTTTAAAACAGGAACAACCGCAAGCATAATATTCAGGTCAGCATATGCTATTTTGTGGATAAAGGTGCTATAACACAGTGAAATCTGTCTGTAAGACAACCTGAGAAATACGGACACCCTTTTAATTAAGGACAGCTACATGTACTTCAGTCCGTAGAACAGTATTCAGTATGTGGACCTCACATAAGACCACCTCAGAATACAGGACAGTTTTCCTCAGTCCCTTTGGTGTCCCTAATTCTCAGGTTTCACTGTAATTGATATTTGAGATGTGTGGCTGATCTTGCAACCATTTTGTGTAAGAAATGTCACCTTTTTGGAGTGATGAAATTACGAATAACTCCATTCCTTTTTATTCCAATAAAGCGTCATATGAGTCTAGAAATGACTACTATAACCGACCACTGCAACCTTCAAAGTCAAAAACTGACATATAGATAATATAAGTGGCACGGCAACTCATTTAATCAGACCTCTGGCTTTTCTTGCTAAAACGTCCAGGTGTATTTTTCTTTGGACTAAGGCACAGTAAGTGTCCAAAGACAGCCATCTCGCGGATTACCATTCCCGCAATAAGTTTAGACGGCTCGCCGTGAATGGTTCGCTCTGCGCAAAAAGGACAACACTTGATTGGCTATTTGCATGAAGCTATTTAAGGAACACGGATCACGCTAGGCCAGCCTGTGTTTTGTACAAGAAGACTGGCTAGGCAGAAAGAAGTAACTAGGGTGCCGTGGGAAGAGTAAACCGGAAGAGAGAGCTTCCATCACTTGTAGTCACGGCGGAAATGCTGGGAACTCACTTCCTTCGCACATGATCCGTTTATGACAACAGTTTTGTTAAACTATCTATTGCTTTTTCAGCGACAGAAACCATTAGTTAGTACATACCAAACGGATCACTGTGTAGTTCTTTGCTTTATAAATTATGCATTGCCCGCAGCTGCGTTTTGAGTAATCATTTTGGAGGGAGATAGACAAAGACGTAGACATTGGCTGCTGCAAGGAATAGCTGTATTTTGTTATAAGGCGTTTGCATTATATAATTCAAAAATAAAACAGGAGGCCCGTGGGACTTTATGCTCTGCTTGACAGTATTAGGTACCGTGCCATGCATGACAAATGAATGTATTGTACGAATGTGCACCGACTGGTCGCAAAGTGACCTTGGACACTACAGGGTTAAAGCTATTTCACCATGTGTGTTATTAGCGACTTAGAATCCCAAATAGTACTCCACTTTGCTTTTACGATCATTCGCTTTCACGTTACAGGTAATTTTGAGGCAAGTGCACCGAATGACCCCCAAGTCACAAAAAGTGCTACCAGGCCAAAGGCACACCATATATGTTTTACGGCCATCGTGAGGTATGCTACACCAAACATCTCCAAAATTACATACACCAAACGTCCCTCAAAATTATATACACCAAACGTCCCCAAAATTACACAAAACTTCCCCAAAATTACACAAAACTTCCCCAAATTACACAAAACTTCCCCAAAATTACACATAACGTCCACAAAATTACATACACCAAACGTCCCTAAAATTATATACACCAAACGTCTCCTAAATTACACACTCAAAACGTCTCCAAAATGACATACACCAAACGTCCTCAAAATTACATTGAACACTACAAAGTCATTAGGTACAAGCACTTCATATACGTTGTACTAGCAACTCCAAAACCTAAAATTCAATCCGCTTATCTCTGCAGCCAGCAGTTTTCGAGTTACAGGTCATTTTGAGATATGTGTACCAAGGTAACCCAGGCAGGACCTTGAGCACTGTGAGGTCATAAGTACCCCATTATGTGTTCTGTTACTACCCCAAGGCCCAAATTTGAATCTGTTCACTATACGGCCATTTTCGTGTTAAAGGCTATTTTGAGACAAGTGTACCGAATGACCTTCAAAATGACCTTACTCATGATAAAGGTCAGATATACCCTATATGTGATCCACTATTACCCCCGAGACCTAAATTTTACTCAGATTCTTTCTACGCTCAGTCATTTTCGAGTTAAAGGGCATTTTGAGACAAATACGCCAAATGACCCCAAAATGACCTCTACCAAAAGCTCAGAGTAACCCAGATATTTTATCCCCAAGTCCCAAATTTCAATTGGGAGGTTTAGAGTTACGGGCCATTTTGGGATATTAAGTGCACTAAATGATACCATTATTACGATAAACACTGAAAGGTCAAAGGTACACTTTAAATAGTGTACTAGTAACCATGAGTCACAATTTTCAGCCCAGTTAGCTTGCAGTCTATTTTGAAACAAAGGACTACGACGTCAAAGGTACCCATTGTATGGTCTACTAGTACACCCGAGACCCAATTTTCACTGTTTTACTCTGTGGCCAGTCTTTTTCGAATTGCAGAACATTTTTGAGACAGGTATGGCCCAGGTATTTGAGAATGAATCTAAAATGATCTCAAACACTAATAGGTCAAAGGTACCCCCCATACATTCTACACGTATCCCCGAGTCCCAAATTTCACTCCGTTTTGCTATATTGCCAGCAGTTTTCGAGTTACAGTTCATTTTGAGACAAGTGCACCGAATGACCCAAAATTACCGTTAACACTAGTAGCTCAATGGTACGCACCGTGTGGTCTGCTATTGCTCTCGAGTCCCAATTTCACTCCAGTTTGCTCGACGATCAGGCGTTTTCGAGTTACATTGAATGACCCTAATATGACCTTAAACACTAAAAGGTCAAAGGGACTCTATATACATGTCCCAACTACCCCATAGTCACAAATTTCGCTCCGTTTTGTTCTACGATAGCCATTTCGGAGATTTTTCCATTGGGTATAAAGATAAATTCAATCTTCATTAAAAAAAGATATTTTGAAATTTCAATATTCGAATAGGTAACGTTTTGAGGACTATCACAGGGAACAGTCAGAAAAAGTTGGTTGAAAAGAAACAAAACTGTAGGGGGGGGGGGGTAGCGTTTTGTAGTCTTCACTCCCATAGGGGTCCATGATAACAAAAATTCCAACTTTTTAAAAAATAACTTTGAAATTTCAGAATGGCAATACGTAGTGTTTGTGAGGACTGTCACAGGAAACACTTAGAAAAGTTTGGTTGAAAAACAATCATAACTGTACTGGAGTAGTGTTTTGACATTTTCACTCCCATTGGGTCCCATGTTAACGAAAGCCAAAAAAAAAAATCAAAATTTAAAAATTAACAATTACAAAAAATAGTCTGGAGAAAGGGTGGATAGATGTCTTTCCACAAAATTTTGCTTTAGTGCGCTTATGGTTGCCGAGAAAACAAAATTAACGGACGGGGATGGACGATAGATGACGACGGACACCCGTGCCACGGCATTAGCTTTGCTGAGCTGACACAGACAAGCTGAGCTAAAATAATAAATAAATAAATAAATAAACAAATAAATAAAATTAATAAATAAATAAATAAATAAATAAATAAATAAATAAATTTCCAGATCAAAAATACGCTTCTAACTGTTGATTTGGACTATGTTCTCTGTGTGAAGAATAAATTACATGTATAATTAATAATACATGTAATATTACATCAATAATACATTAATAATTACATGTTCTCTGTGTGAAGAATAAATGTGAATGAAACAGCTTTGAGAGTTACTGGTAGTTACCGGCAACTGATGGAATGGAATGAAAACAACACAGTATGAGGGGCTCGTTAGTGGGAACAAAATAACAATTGATTAATACAAATCGACACAGTGCAATAACAGGAGAAAAGGCACATATATGGCAGAGCACAGGAAACCATCTGCATACTTTCAAAAAAATATATATATTTTCCATCAAACGTCTGATCGCCACTAATACCATAATGGATGACCCAGTCTTGCTCCTTGTGAGCTGCAAATGAGAAATTCTTCATAGAATTCCTTCACTGCATTCTGGCTCTCCAAAGACATATACGCTCAGGTATAAGGCGCGGCTACCGGTATTTCCAATGTGAGTAGTAGGTGTACTGACAGGACAATTCTTTACTGTAGCCCATTAAGTAATGGGTGGCTAAGGCGGAAAACAAAGATCGCAAAAGTGGTCCAAACTGGCTTCAAACGCCATATGAACAAAGCCCTGGGGGCCATTCAACATGTTCAAGTAACATTCAGCAAAAAGATGCCGTGTAGCTACTCTCCTGCTTTAATCATAACACCACGCGTACATATATTTTATGCCAGCTGTAGTCTGTTCATCAAGAACATTAATGATTCTTACTGATATCACGAATAATTTCGAAAATGTCTCCAACCGAGTTAACCGCCGTAAGAACCCGCCAAGGGAAAATGAGATGCCACATTTGTAGGTGCATGGACAGTAGTCAATATAAATAGCGGCAAAGCTAACGCATGTATCCTAACATCATTTATATAAGTTCTTTACACAAATGGTTTCCCGTGCCCAGGCGAGTGACGTCACGAAGCACGACGACAGTAATTGCGCATGCGCAGTGCTGGCCTGGTTACCTCTATTTCCTGGAAAGAGTTTGACATCATAGCAATGAGCATGTTAATGAGAACGATGACCGCCATGGCATTGTAGACCATGAGGAGCCCCTCCCCTACGGCCTTGGTGAAGTCCTGCATGTCGCCTGTCCTCACCGTGCTAAGCGGGGTCAGCCCGAACAGGGACCAGAACAGCGTGGCGTAGCTGTCGCCAAGGCTACAGTGGGGGGTACAGGAAAGGGGAGAGGAGGGGGCGGGGTGGAAGGAAGGAAATGTCAAATGATACCCTAGGTACTGCCGGGATTATTGTAAAATTATACCGGAAGTTCCAGAGTTATTATTGTATATATATAGAAATCATGTTGACATCGGGACGTGTGTCCTGTGACACCAAATAAATACACGCCTTTACCTTGTCAATACATGTAATAAATGAGTCGTAGACGTATATTACTAATGGATGGAAATGATCATTATGCAGTAGAGTGAGTGAGTGTTATCAAAGTTTATAAAATAAGCTGTAAATAGTTGATACATGAACCTTGTTGGAAAGTTGTAACAGTGACTGTGAAAGGCAATGTCTTCCTGGTTGTTGGATAGTTACCAAAGCCACACTACACACAAAAAAGTTAAGGATATTTGTCAATATCTGGATTTAAATACTCAAGTTAAGGCCAAATTCACAAAATTGCACAAAACATCTAGAAATTTTCAAAATATAACTATTTGTGTGGTGTATATATACTTGGTACACTGTATTTCCCGATGGCTTTACACCTGTTTAACACTGAATGTAGTCTACTTTACAACTTTACATCCAGAGTACTGGAGCACTCAGTGGCGGGTATATCACTACGATATCTACTCACGGATGAAACGCATTCTCAAACTTATTCGAATCATCATCGCATGTGATGGTGCCGTTCACGTCATCATTGGGGTAAAAATAGTACAGCTGGTTGAGTCCGCAGGCGAAGGACGTGATCACGAGGAAGAAGATGACGAAGAACTTCCCGATGTCCAGGATCATACATCCCAAGGAGATCTGGAGAGGGCCTAGCTGGGGGTTGGCCTGGAATAGGTAGATAATCCGGGCGAAGCTGAAGACATTCGCCACGGCGAACACTCCCTCTGACACCAAGGTGGGGTCGGCCTCAGGCCAGCTAGTCCGGGGGATGATGTTTGGGCCGTAGGTCTCCGGGAAGTGAGACTGCGCGAAGGCCACCAGTCGTAGTGAGAACGTACAGAGATAGAGAGAGAGCATGAGGAAATCCAGCCAGTTCCACCATTGTCTGACATAAGCCTTGAGTCCTTCATCCCACAACTGCTTCACTTCAGCCCACACAAAACCTGCAACAGGAAAACGATACGAGACGTTAGGCCTTTTTCTTTTTTTTTTTTTTTTTATTTGTTCAGTTGGTATCCCTCTGACGCTTCTAATAAGGAAACTCCCGTGTTACACAGGCCCACACAGCGCCTATCATAGTTACATAAAACGGTCACAGTCAGTTTGCCTTGAATTCATTTTCTGAAGGGGGAATCGTTGTCATGTTATGTCAACGCTCCGGTGTTTAATGCTGGCGCGGTTGTGGAAATTCTACAGCAGAAAAAAACATGACTTTCAATGGGTATTTTTTTTTCAATTTGTATCAACCAAATTCTTCATTCGCACTCTATTCAAACTTTCAAATCTGTTTAACAATTCCGAAAAACCTCTAATTGTCGTGCGCTGTGTTTTCGGTGATCACAACTTCAAACCACCATACCCATACAAACAACTGAAGTCATTTCTCACCCATGACGAAGAAGAGTATGAGCCACTCCAGTGGGGTAGGGGGAGGTCCCCTCTCCTGCTGTCTCTGGCTGCCATCCTGGGCCCCCGGCTGGCTGGTAGATGCCAGCATCAGCAGGAAGAGAAAGGCCCCGAACGACGCGCTGTGATACATAAACTTCATGAACGGACTACGTATGAGCTGGCCTAATTTGCTGTGCGGAAGGAACAGGTAGCACGCCGCCATAACAGGCATGAGGATGATGAGACCGATGATGATGAATAATTTGGCTACGGCGTTCCGTTTGCGCCACCCTGGCAAACCCTCGTACCAGATCGAAGCCAGCAGCTGCTGGGTGTGCGGATGGGCCACGAACTGGAACAGTCACAAACAAGGAAACTGGAACAGTCACAAACAAGGACCAACCGGATAAGAACTCTACAGAAAAAGCCACGCTACTGGTTGTGCGGAAAATTTCCGTTTCTGAATTGAATTCCATTTCTTGATAAATGTGCTTTACTTTGCTTACGTATCCTAACTTTTACTGTACATAATCATTTAACCACCCCCACCCCACCCCCACCCCTAGCACTGATATCTTCTTGCTATTTCTGTTCGAATGCTAGTACAAGAATAACCATAATGGTAATCATCGTAATTGTAATCTTCTGTGAGTTTAATACTTGGCCTGGACCATTTCTTTACATCGGCACAGTGTCTGTCACTCACCCTTGTTGGGGTGAGCATTGATTTACTTATTGTTTGTTGCAAACCTCGTAAGATAGATTGAACTTCATAAAAATCAATTTGGTCTGTTTTCATTTAAGCGACAATGTTTGTATAGCCAGAACAAAGCCCAGTTCGGGATGAGAGTCCCTATATCAAACCTCTACCTGTTTCTGTTCGTATTTGAGCGCTAGTTTGAGTCTGGCCAGAGTAATTTTCTCCTGATCCACCTCGTCCTCGTCCTCGTCGTCCTCCTCGGGGTCGCTGTCCGTGTCCTTGTTCAGGACCGCAATGACCTCTTCGCTGCTGCGGCACTGCTCCAGCAGATCACAGGCGTACTTCTTACACTGTTCACTCAGCTCGGCGTACAGGTCCTTGAACTCGTTCTCCCTCATGGCGAGGTGGGCCAGCTCCCAGGACAGTCTGAACGCCGTCAGGACAGGGTCGGAACTGGTCAGAGAGATCCAGGCGGGGCTGGCCAGGGCGCGGTAGGTGTGTATCCGGAGTAGCGAGTGTCGCAGACTGTCCTCCTGGACTTGGTTCTGGCAACGCTGGCACGAACACGTGTTGCCATGTGGTCGCTCTATCTTAGCCCCACGGGACAACAGGAGTTGGAGGATCTCGAACTGATTACAGTGGGCCGCTAGGATCACAGGCGAGATGTCCGGGGAGTAGTCCGAACTCTCCTCCCCGGCCTGTTTATACCGTGCCCACTCCGACCCCAACATCTCCCGGGTGATGCTGGGGTGGTCGATCAGCATCTCCACGATCGTGTACACTCCCTCGCGGATGGCGTAGAGCAGCGCATCGCCGATTTTAACTCCTTCCTGTTTGAGTAGAACCTCCACAATCTCGATGTTCTCGTTATCCACGGCGATCTGGATGGCCGAGCGCCCCAGGATGTTGGTGCAGTTGACATTGACGGGAGTGGGACCGTGCAGACATCGTATCATTGTGTGACGATCCCCGCGTTCGGCGGCCTCCAGGAAAAGTCGCTCCTGCGGGTCCATCCGGTGTCCCTCCTTCATCGGCTCTAGCGGGATCGGGATCGCCCGACCGGAACTGCGGGAGCTCCCCCTCATTGTGATTGGTGGGTAGCGCAGGGGCGGAAGTCACCTGATGTATGACGTCACATAGCAACAGAGGAAACCGCGTCGTTGCCAGCATGAAGTGGCGTCTGATCACGCATCATCTGAAACAGAAAAAATTCTAATATATTTTCTCACAGAAGTACAATATTTTCATTATTCTGTAACGCGGTCCCACAAGCAGACCATACAGAAAAGAAAGCTATTTTCAGGAAATTGTCCATAAATAGTCTGAACTAATCCCAGACTAATCCCATGGTCTTTTGAAAGCGAGTATTTTGTATCTTGTCTCCAGGAAGCTGAGCGGCACTGGGATCCCTGTCCCCCCGTGCCCATTGATCCCGACATGCTAACAAGCTGGCGCCCGCGAGTCTGCGATCCCTCCAGAAAACCACCCTAGAGCGGGGAGAGAGGAGAGTGAGGGATGGCCAACGGATGACTCGGTTAGATGATGAATCTGTAAACGAGAGATTTAAGGACCTCTTCCAAATCCGGCAACGATTCTTCTTCCGACTCTAATTACAGTGACTCCAGCTTACCACAAGGAGCAAGTGATTCCTTCCTGCCCGTAACCCGCGTCTCGTGCTCGCAAGCTGATTTCAATTGCAAATTTTCCGTATTTAAAAAATGGCTTCGGCCTCACAGGCTGCGAACGATTGATTTTGTGTCCCTGGCAAAGGAAGGCTGTCTTCCTTTTTTTCGTAAAAGAATGCGTGATGCGCTGTGTGATATAATCCGTGAAGTAGCGATGGAAAAAGTCAATGGAAATTTATTATTTAGAGTCTCCCGTTATGTTTGGCCAACTGCTTCACTGCCCAGATACTCTTAATACAGAAATAGATTGGTATCGCCCAGGGAACAAGGCTGTCTTAAGATTTTAACGATGCTCGGACGATTGATAATGCAACGACCGTTACCCTAGTTCTATACATTTGTCTTTATTCTAATATCTTAAAATAGAAACTAAAACGGGAAATTAAGTTGCTATGGACGTTTGTAACCGTTACCAAAGACTCGAAACTTAACGGTCAATCATAGCGTCTATAACAATACACTGAGCTGCTGACGGTGACGTTGCTGTACAGACCACCAACACGTTTTTTTTTTTGTTTTTTTATACTTGGAGAAAAGCAAAGGGGGTTTTACAACCTTTTGTATGTGTTTACACCAACGCATCGCTACAAATTGAAATCTGTATGAGCTATTGCGCATGTTCACAAGATCTAAAAACATCGGCATTGTTGGGCCGAGAGGCGGATGAAGAACGCCTCGGTTACTGCTGCAAACCATCAAGCTGGGATAAAAAAAAAACCTTAACACCAAATAGCCTCGTTTAAAGTTGGCCTTGTAAATCCTCCTTCCCAATAAAAAGGGGAAATTTATATCTACTAGATGTCGAATTTCGGTAGAATTTTTTTCCGGGTGTGGGTGGTGGGTGGGAGGGGATGGGGGTGGGAGTCTTAGAGGTCGCCGAGGAGTCAAGCCAAAGCAAAGCCATGCAGTCCAGTTTGTGCTCTAGCCGTTCATCTACCACGCTTCGCGAGTCTCTTAACAGCAGCTCTGCCCTCTCGAGACGACAGAGAAGACGGGAAAAAAATCCATAGCCGCGGATGTGACGACCATTCCGGTATCAGCGTCAGCGGGATAACGTGTCAGAGTCACGTGCAGCAGTCGGTGATTTTTTTTTCCTTTCTAGCTTTGAGTGAAAGCCCCGTCGAGCTATCTCTTACCAGTCAAAGAGGAAGCCATTACCAGTCACTTCAGACATGGTGAAAGGGAGGGGGGTGGGGGTCAGGACGACCATTCTAATTACCATGGAAACATGTGAGATGGGCGTTAACGGGTCAAGAACCTCGTGTATAGTTGTGTTACCACAGTGACAGCGAGAGCAGCAATAGTTAGGGCGTACTACAACAGGGGTGTAGGAAGAAAATAACAACTTACACACGAACAATAAACCTTTTTATACGACCAAACGTCGAGTATAACCCTGACCTTAAGATCGTGATCTCGTTTCAATCTGCAACTCTTTCAGATTGGCCTGGGAAGACGTCCAAGGAAAGGCTTGGGGGGGGGGGGGGGGGGGGGGGTATAAAACCCCTAAGGGGACGTAAAAAGGGTTGGGCGGTGCAAAAAAGCAATAACGGGGTTTTTTTAACAACTTTTCCCCACATACA
>JAAUYG010124876.1_pt1 | contig 10551 bp, 10 predicted proteins | sample 7278091 | NCBI WGS metagenome assembly JAAUYG01 (sample SAMN14350201, study PRJNA611818) | marine sediment metagenome | isolation source: surface marine sediment (0.6m) | place: French Polynesia: Moorea | collected 2018-08
AAAAAAAAAAATAGAAGCCAGACAGGTGCGTGGCATTATAATATATAACATACTACATGTATGCCTACAGGATAAAGGTATTGAGATGTGCCAAGAAAAAAAACAAACAAATAAATTCCTCGGTTCAGTGGAGATGTGCCGGTAATTGGGACTACATAATTAGTTCTACCCTGTTAATTAATAATACTTTCCTTTTTACAGGTTCCTAGAAGGTACTGAAAGGAAGTAGCCATTGGACCGTGACCGCTCTACAAAGCCGTAACTGATCATCTCCAGCGTGCTGTCCGGAGGAAAACCAAAGACCGTGATGTGCTTGTATTCTCGGAGCATTAATAGTCCCTAACCACAGGAAGCAGTGAACCGCGTGTCTTCGGTTCGTTTGTGTGGATGTGAGTGGGTGCTGTTTGAGGTAAAGCAGCCATCTACTAATATACCCGCAGCCCTGCCAACTACGTTGACACAGCAGACCCCAGTTAAGGCCGCAAATAACACAATTACCAGTGTTAACGTGGCCAGATTCATGAAAGGAAAACTCTGTTAGTACTGTAATTGCAAGTTTTTCAGCATGGTCAATAAGAGAAGTTGAGATAGGAAATAGACATTGACAATCTGCAGTGATGGACTCTGCATGTTGTTACTCACATCTTGTTATAACAAGGTGGACATTGGAATATATTGCCTGTGTGAAATGACACTCATTACACTACTACATCCTGTGGTGTGACAGTTTCGGAGACAAAAGCCCAAGGGAGTCCACATTCCAGGTGATATATTGCTTTCCCACACGCAGCAGGATACGCAATAAAAGCTGCTTGCACAGGAAGGTTCTTCTCTCGCATCCAGTGTTTGGCTAAGGATCAACGTTGCGGTAGCCGGGCCATATTAATATTTGGCTCATTTCATCTGCTAATGGTTGCCGGGATTTGGGCGTCACGGGGAAGCGTGCACCCCTTCCCTGCCTGGCAACAGTGAGTGGAAGGCCTCTTGCATTAGCCCACGTTCCTCCTCGCCTTGACCCTGAGAGCTGTGATGTCGGAGCCAGGGTCCCATACATGGGATTTGTGCCTGCGGAACTTGGTAGATAATGAAGTACACAGACTGCTGGGACAACAGAACGGGAATGGACTAACTTCAGGCATGATTGAGATTGAGTACTGATATCCATATAGTATCAGCAACTGAAATAAAGAACAAACTTTTGTTTGAAAAAAAATATCACCACAAGTACCTATGATGGAGAAATGTATGTTTATTTTCCTGGCTCTGATTGGCTGTGCTGTGATTGAGACACTGGGAGTTCCAGAAGAAGTTTCAATCCAGATCTCTGTTTTAGAAGAGCAGGACCCGCCGCTGTCAATCATCTCAGAACTGAAGGAATTACCAGAGATCCAGTCAAGGTTCTCACCAGAGGAACTACAGGAGATAGAGTTCCACTTCCTCTCTGAGAAGCCGGATCTCTTCTCACTGGAGGAGCGCAGTGGACTGATCCAGAACACAGATTACCTGGATAGGGATACCATCTGTTCATACGTTGAGGTTTGCCAGATCCAGTTTGACCTCGTGACTCAACCTGAATCCAGTCTCCTCTTAGTGAAGGTCACCATCACAGTTCAGGATGCTAATGACAATGGCCCTGTGTTTGAATCTGGATCATTCTCCCACAGTATATCAGAGTCTGCTCATCTAGGATCAAGCATCCTGTTGCCATGGGTCAGTGACCCAGACAGTCCAGAATTTTCTGTGAGCTCCTTTGTTCTAAATCCACAGGACGCCAGGGAAGTGTTCGACCTACGAACTGCCACACAAGGCCTCCATAATCCGGTGAGGCTGAAACTGATCCTGAAAGCTCCACTGGATCGTGAAATTCAGAGTGAGTATTCGCTCACGGTATCCGTGCAAGATGGAGGGATTCCACCCCTCTCTGGCAACCTCACTGTCAATATCACTGTCCTGGATTCCAATGACAACAGACCAGTGTTTGACAGTGAGAACTATGAGGTGACAATCCCAGAAAATGCTCCTCATGGAACTACAATGATCCAGGTTCAGGCAAATGATCCGGATGCTGGTCTAAATGGCCAGATCCAGTACAGGTTTTCTCAAGAGACCCCACTGCCATATCTAGATCTGTTCACACTAAACAGTGAAACTGGAGAAATCTTAGTGTCTGGAGATATTGACTTTGAGACAACCCCTTTGTTATACCTGACAGTGGAGGCTCTGGATCAAGGGCCTAATCCTGTCCCAGATGAGACCATAGTTACTGTGGTCGTGACAGACACCAATGATCATGCCCCTGAAATCAGTGTGAACACGTTGCGAGGATCCGGAGTCAGTGAAGTTCTTGTTCAAGAGAATGCCACCATTGGTACGTTTGTGGCCCGGATCAGTGTGTCAGATCAGGATACAGGGCCGAACGGAGAGTACAACTGCTCACTGTGGGAGGAGCACTTCACCATGGAAGCTGTTGGAAACAGCTATATGCTGTTAATTGACTCTTCTCTGGACCGTGAGATCCAGGCAGATTACCTCCTCACCGTGGTGTGTCTGGATCACGGTGATGACCCCCAGCTAACTGGTACAGCAGAAATCAATGTAAAGCTCACAGATATCAATGATCAAGCACCACAGTTCACAAGAGTGTCCTACTACAAAGAAATCTCCGAGAACAACCATATCGGGTCGATCCTCCTCCAGGTGGAAGCAGTGGATCAGGATGAAGGTAGTAACGCCGAGGTTTATTACACTATACCCGCGGATTACATGTACAGTGACAGGTTTGAGGTGGATCGTATCACAGGAGTGGTCAAAGCTAAGGTACCGTTAGACCGTGAGGTGGAAGACCAGTATATTGTCCCTGTGGTGGCCACAGATAGAGGCTTCCCACCACAGAGCACCACAACGGAGGTCGTAGTCATGGTTACAGACACCAACGACGAGGCCCCAAGCTTCTCCCAGAGCGTGTATTCCTTTGGGATATTTGAGAATGAACCCAGTGGCAGTGATGTTGGACTGGTGACAGCTGAAGATACAGACACGTTTCCCTACAACCAAATCATTTTCTCGATCCAGAAGGTGCGTACTCCGAGTCCGGATCGTAGCCAGTATCTAGAGGAAGACAATCCGTTCGACATTTCCTCCAGCACAGGTCAGCTAACAACTGTTAAGGTGTTGGATAGAGAGGAGCATGGTCTGTATGAGCTGACTGTGGTAGCACAGGATAAACAACAGCCTCAGTTTGTCACCACTGCCACCGTCTCCATCTATGTTATGGATCAAAATGACAACGCCCCTCATTTTGATTTCCCAGGATCACAGAATCATACAGTGTACCTCACTGACCATGTCCCCCAGGGGACCGTTATCACACAGCTATCAGCCCAGGACAGAGACATTGCCGAGGCTGGCAGTATCAGATACACCATCCAGACAGCTACCAGACCAGGGGTGTTCCTGGTCGATCCAGAACTCGGGACCGTGTCTTTAGGTCAAGGTTTATCAGAGCCAGAAGGCACAGTATTAATTCTCACAGTTCTGGCTACGGACTCCGGAGATCCGCCGCTCTCTTCAACAGCTGATTTATATATCCAGTTCAACCGGACAGCAGCTCTCAGTTCTGGATCAGTCATTCCAGAGAGTGTGCCTAACATCGTCATCATTATCATTGTGGCCTGTGTATCTGGAGTCCTCATACTGGCACTGATACTGGCGATCACGCTGGTCTGCTGGAACCAGAGATATCGGAGGCTGAATCGTGCCACCAAACACCATCAGGTGTGTATGGAAGCCATGCGGAACCTTTCCATGGAAACCACGCTCACTGCCAGTAACCATGGCAACCAATCAGAAGCAGACGGCACCTATGAGTACCATCCACACCAGACCAACCCCGGGGCTGATATAGGAGTGGGGGACCACAAGGAAAGGCCTTCGCGTATCGACCTGTCCCTGGAGAAATCTCGAAAGTGGCTGGAAACCATTGAAACACCTGAAAAGGTAGGTTTTCTTATTTTTATACTAATAATTACTTAAATTATCAACTAAAATGTGTATACTGTGAGTAGCAGTCTAAATTTATATTGCATAAATCAAAGTATTTACAGATTTTGGTTACATTGCATACAAATGTACATGCATATACATGATGTATAGCTGTTTGTGCCACAGAAATATCTATTGAAATAGTACTTGAAAGAGTACACATGTACACCTGAAAGCAAAATAATTCTGCCTCAGTAACTTCCGCTCATCTTTCATTCATGTGCTCATGCCTCCATCTCTCCCTAACAACATGTCATATCAGTCATCTCATTGTTTTGGGGAGGTCTTTGAACTCCAAGCTCAGCATGACTCTCACATTAACTTCCAGTAGCCCTTGATCAGATTCCTTGTCAGTGACCATTGTCAAGCTGGACAATATGAATCACCTTAAGGAGAAGTGTTTTAAAAAGCGTAATTAACGCGCTTCCTCTCGTGTGAGGTGTGCAGGTGAAGGGGGACAGATTGTGGGGGGCTCTTCGGGGAGATGCAGTTGGCAAGCGCACAAAGAAACCATTTCCAGTTTGTTAGGCAGGTTACGCTGAAACCCTGCATCACAATACTCCGTGCTGTCAATGCGATGGGGCTCAGGAGAAAGACTCGGCCAAGGATTCGCCCAAGCATAAGGCAAAGGCCAAGTCAGATGTGACCGCTCTGAATAAAGGGTGGCAACTGCCATGACGATTGGGAACCTCGGTCCTATTAACGTGCTAAATAGGCTAAGGGGACCCGACCTAGCTGAAAGTTGCAGTGCGAAATGCAGACCCTCTGGGACTCACTGTTGAGTTTAGAGTGGCCATAAAAAGTTTGACAGGAAAGAATGTTGACAGGGCCCATCAGACCGCAATTATATGTACAATATCCAAGGAATAAATTCGCTGAAAATGTATTGCTAAAGACTACTTAAGTACTCTTAATAGTCATAAAAGCCACGGAAGCGTGACAAGATAGGGACAGATCTTGGGTTATAGTTGACACAAAAATAATTCCCTGTAAACAGAAAGCATACATGTAGGCTAGCTAGGAAAGATTTCCAAAAGATGATTTTTGAAACCTGTAGCAGATACACATGTACTTGTGTTATGAGCAATTATGTGCTTGGAAATATTAAGCTTTGTTATAAATTAATACACATTGTAATATGCACAAGAATTAAGAGGTGATAAATATGCAAGGGCAGGGGGGATTGAACTTGTACACAAAAGCCTTTCAAGAACTATAATGCCACCCAGGTACACAGCTTATGCAGGTATACCTCTCTAACCACAGCCACGCTAACGCGACAACGGCCTGCTATTAGTTATAGCCCTTCACGCCTCTCCGTGTCATCTCTACGTGTCGTGTATATACATTGTCAGTACCTTGCTGGCACTGATGTACTGGAGGAAGGTTACAACAGGAAGCCCCACCATGGGCGGACAGACAGACGCGGGTTCCGCTTCGTGATCACTGTTTGTCATTTCCTCTGAAATTGGCTTCTTCAAACCAGTGATATGTTTGACTTGCTGGTCACGGTGTGTGCGTTGGCGATTTACTAGCCATGAAGTAATGCAAGACATGCATTCAGCGGCCGTTCGCCTTTGTTCAACAATTTTGCCTTGAAAGGCAAGACGCCGGGGTTCTTAAAGCAAAATCCTGTTTGTTCAACAACAGACTTTCACCATCATATCCCATGTCATTATACTGAAAACGCATGCTCGGTCACAGGTGTGACTTCAATTTCTTTACATGCAAGCTCCTACTGAAAGTACTTTTTGATTGCACTTGAAGAAAGGATTCTGTTTGCACTATGTTTTACATATTATATTAAATATCCAAAACATGTGATATATTCTAAAACATGCTCTGTATTTGTAGGTTTACCATCAATTGATGCCACCCACCTCAGTATCAGGTTGTCATACAATACAATGTACATTGTAATTGTCGGGGTAGTGGCTCTGCATGATCGGGGAGGACTTAATACAATTGTGCTACCTATACGCAATGATACAATATCCTTGACATACACATACCGGTACATACACATACATAGATCTTCTTTACAATCTGCATATCATCTAGTCCTGGTTGTAGTACATTAAAAGTGATCAATTGGAAAGTATTATGAAATTATATCTACATGTACATGTATGTAATTAGCATAAAGGCTTGAAGTACCAAGTATAAGTTGGTCAATTACAGGAATCTGGTTAATATACATGTACATGTGAATCGCAAATGTTAGACACTAATTTCAGATACATGTACATGTAGCATGTATATCTTTTTAACTTAATTGATTTATCATTAACTTATAATGGATCTATGATTTAAAAGGTATCAGTACAGCTCAGAGCTAATAGTCAGGATTACTCATACCAGTAAAAAGACTGCCCATTTATCACATGTACCATAGGAATTTATGGCCGATTTTTGCTCTTGTGCGGTGTCCACATGTAGCAAAGCCTTCTCATCCTTGTTCATTAATGAGTCTCATATTCCTGCCTAATTATTCCCAAGAGTCTCTGGTGCCTGATGCCATTAAAAACACCCCTGGCCCCACTCAAGAGAGTTGGCATCATAAAAAATGTATGCAGTCCATAAATGGCTTAGTGAGAATAAGCATTAATCACGCGGGGCTTGGACACTGTCACATCCTCCGTGGAGATGCACGCATAGCATAATTATTGTGAATATGTCCAGCTGTTTCCAGGACTACCTTTTTTTTTTTTTGGGGGGGGGGAAGCAATCTTTCAAATCTGTGTTTCTGGTATTAATAACAGTCATTTCTCATGGAGTTTAACAGAGTTGTATAGTAATTAAATACAATTACAACCTTGGGCTGTATAATCGGTGTGTAATACCTTTAATTTAGTAGTTGCTTCCTTTTCATTCAATTTCTTTTAAGATTGCTGTCTATTACATTCACAGTCACTGCTATGTCCACCAACTTGTGGTACATAAAATTTTTGAAGTCCGGCTGAATTGTCAATGGACACCATATAATCATGGCTAAGGTGGTAACTAATAGTCGCTTTCAGCCCAAGGAATATGAGCGTAGTCAAGATTGGCCAACAACGCCTTAAAGTGGGAAGGATGCTTCTTCCAACTGTGACCGCGGCGCCTTCCACACAAAGAACTACAGTAATAAATTACTTTTAAAAAAGTTTTCAGGGTCTCCGTGGCCACAGTGACATGGCTTCCGGCAGTTACACTCCCTCCCCATGTGGCGCCCCCTTTATCACATTTCCTAATGTGCAGTAAAAGGGTCATCGGTGGAGGAAAACTACCGTCTTCTGACATAATTAAGGGCTGGGAGTGAAACCGTATAAGGTTCATTTCCACGGCCTGCAGGACACAACCAGCACCACCACAGTAATTGCCGGTGAAAGAACTTTTAGATAACTTCTGTGGTGATAAGGAAGGCCTGGATATTAATTATATGCATGGTACGGGCAAGGTGCTATATAAACAGCCCTAAATTTTGAAAAGGAAGGGTTATTTGTTGCTTCTTTGCCTATGGTTAAAAAAATGGAAAAATCAGCGAGTGGTCAACAGTATGGGGCCTTGCCTGATATCAATCAGTACCATGCAGTACATGTATACGGGTACGTGAAATTCTTGTAGATATACATATATACCCGTATGTACATGTATTGCATCTATGGCCATGGTGTACCAAAATTGGTGGGATAAAAATATTGTTACATTTCTATAATAAAAAAGTTAAAAAGTGCTATTTCATGATAACCTCTTTCCCGATACACACATATCTTTGATATGCAAATGCTAAAATATTCAACGCAATGATTGACTAATTTCACACGTTGTGGCAACATGTTTTCTGGCATTGATCGAATTCCATGCCATGGACATTTAAATTCTTTTTGTTTGTCCTTTTGATGGCTGATTCAACCCAAAAAATATGCAATCTGTCTCTTTAAATGTTTAATGACCTGTGGCAACAAGTTGTTGTGCACTGATTCGTCAGCGAATAGTCGATTTGTAATGAGCAACTAACAATGGGTTATAAGGTCCGAACCTATTGATTTTGTGTCTGTGGGGACTCGGATGCTAATTACCGTGTTAAACCTCTCAGCTGTTACCTCAGTTCACAATAGCACCCCACTCATCATCCTCACTTTGTTCATGCAGTTCACGTTTCCATATATGACATGATTTCTTTGTCCCAAAATGGAGGACATTTTAAAGCATCATATATGATTTGCATTTCATGTGCATCATAAGCACATGTAAGCAGAGAAAAGTCCAGGATGAAATTGTAAATGAATTGAAAGATTACCAGTAACGGCATGTCGACATTGCCATGTTTTTCCAAGCATATTAAACTTTGTTATAACCGACAATACAGTGCATTTGTCAAACTTTAATCTGATGACGTGAGTCATCAAAATCAAGTCTAATCAAGGCACTTTTATCACTCACCTCACCGCGTCCATCATCGGCCGCTGTCCCGGTTGACCAGCCGTGATTTGTCCATAAAAGAGCCCTAAAACAGACCGTTTAATTTTTAAAACTTAACACGTCATACATGTACTAACATCCTCGTACTGGGTCTTTTTTTTATTTAAACTTCAGTTTATTTTAAAAGATTTGCTTACAGCAACTGGTACAAAATGCTCACCTTTGAAAGAAAGGTACATAAAAGCACCTTTAATTATTATCTGTGCTCTCAGGGTATTGCGATTGGCAAAGAAGTGATATTTTCAAGGCTAGCTGCGATGTAGGTGGGTTAAATTTCTGATGACTTAAGTTGTTGTTTTCTTGTAATACAGGTGACCTTTTAAGGCAATCTTGAGTGAAAATAATTTCTGTCAAAATTAATGTTCATGTAAATTGATGACATTTTCTTTTTGTTTCACAGCTGTATTACTGTGGTTGAGGGTATTTTAAGATACATGTACATGTTACGGTACCAGATGATCGATGTCCTGTGGATTCTGTCAAATAAGATGAGAGTGTGCACCAGCGCCAATACAATTTCATAAAGTGGTGGCATGTTTTTTTAATTTTCTGACAATTTTTTTTCTTTCCAGGGAACCTCTAAACCACCCCCTAGCCCCAGTAAACTGGACACCAGTATCTCTGGAGCATCGCAGTTGCCCAAGGTAGGCACCACCTCAAATTACTGGTACATGCAGATAAAAAAATTCAAAGAAATCTTACTGGTCTTGTAGTTGATCCTCAGAACAAGCAAAGACATACATGTATGAAAGCAATGCATTTCCAAAGGCTGTAATTTAAGCCCTGAAATTTATATTTTCTTTATGTGTGGACCCTCTCTCTGCATAGGCCCAATTAAGTGACCATGTAGGAGTACAAATGTACTGTATTTTAACCTGTTACAGTGTAACATACTGACTCCTTTAAACATTATTCTGCACCAGTGATATATTTTCATACCGGTACATATATACAAATGCATATTCAAGAAACTTGTCACGCAGTGCAAAATAAATATTTTAGGACACTTTTTAAAAATTATTTCATGCTTATAAAAGTACCATTTTGTAAACAACTGAACCAGGCACAGGGCTAGCTGTTCCTTCTCAAAGTAGGCAGCAGACATATTTGTCATGGCTTGATTCATTCTAGTGGCCTTGACTGTAGTCGCGACTCAAGTCCCCAAAGGGCAATTTTTCACAAAACGATAACCCTTGCAGCATGAGGCCTTGAAGATGCTTCATTTCATGGACTACGTAATATTCTCTAGGGTCTCCGAGATAAAGTTTCAGTAGATTGGAGATGCTTTAGCAAATACGGAGAGGATCAGGTGTTTGCTCGCATAGCTAGAAAATGGCCACAACTCTGGTAGTTCACTTTGGTGGCATTTTATGATTGATAGTTTTTGGCCATCTGCATAATAATGAACATGCCGCATGGTGATAGCATGATCCACGTGTTTGATAGCGACGGCATTTGGGAGTGCTGAATTCACCAGGATAAAAGCATTCCGTGTTCAGCGTTAACCATTAAAGCATTCCCGTGTGTTCTCTGCAGGACGGTAACCATGGCAACCCTGAGAGGGACGGGGAGAGTGTCCACTCAGGAGGTGCCTCCAACACGGACAGTGGACGTGGCATCAGCGAGCTCACAGAGTCCGAGATTCTCCATAACAGCCTAGTCTACCCGCATAGTAAGTGTCAGGGTAACGACTAACTTCAGCCTCGGGTCCTCAATTTGCTTTGGCTATTTATTATACAAGAACAAACCAATTTTTGTTTTATAGCTTCTTCTGTTATATTTATTTATTTATTTATTTATTTATTTATTTATTTATTTATTTATTATTTATTTATTTATTTATATATTTTTGTCTCCTGTTTGTTTAATTTATGCCATCATTAATTATGACAGTGCAAAGTAAAATATGGGTATATGTATATACATTTGCATGTGTTTTGTGTTTTAATCTTGAATAGGTCAAAGTGCATGTAACTATTATGTAGCAGAAGTAGCAGAACAGTTTAACCCATTTACCTTACAAATTTAGCAGCTTTTATTCCATAT
>JAAUYG010135577.1_pt1 | contig 10551 bp, 11 predicted proteins | sample 7278091 | NCBI WGS metagenome assembly JAAUYG01 (sample SAMN14350201, study PRJNA611818) | marine sediment metagenome | isolation source: surface marine sediment (0.6m) | place: French Polynesia: Moorea | collected 2018-08
AAGTTTGTGGTAGCTGTGCAGGTTTTAGGTTTATGGTACTTTTACGCACCTGCACCTCATTTCAGAACAGACCGTGTGCCTGGGAATGACAGAAAAAAAGAACAGAAAAAAACAAAAAAGTCAAGGAATTAGCTCATCTACGAAGCACAAAGCGAAGCGAAAGTTTCTTGGATGCAGAACACATGGGATGTGGTTGCCAAAAGTGAATGCCTCTGCATGCGCCTTTGCTGCGACACAATCTCTGTTGCCTTGAAATTATGAAGCAAATTGGCATGGCAACGAAAAGGAACCAAAGCAAAAATGTTGGTCAAGTATCTTAAGTGCACTGAGAAGCCTCAACCATCTGTTGTTGAAGTTTTGTCTGGCCGCATTGGGTTTTCTTCTAGGGAGAGTTCTCGTCGATGAGCGCATTGTAGCGACTTCTCTCTTTGTGAAAAGGTTCCACGGACGGGCACAAGCAACCTTCACTCTGCATAGAGCAAAGTTTGTGTCTTGCCTTCCATTGCAAGGATGCTGTTCTGTCCACTTGCGATACCTCGCTTGCAACAGCAAGTGTGATCTTGTCCAAAAATACTACTTTGAATGATGGTCCAACTGCGATCCCCAATTTTACCTTTTTTCTGTGCCAAATTGTGAACTCATGTCTGGAGGGAAACGGAGCAGGTACTTGTGTGGACACCGAGCCCTGTAATCAGATCAGTGTTGTGATGTGGCACAGCACGAAAACTAATTAAATGAGATGCCTTAATTTCAGGCAGACATGCATGGTACCTGAGGCAGCCATGCAGATGAATTTTAAATAAGCCATTGAAAATGGCTCGAAGTAAATTTTTCGTCTGAATGTAGTTGCCACCAGATACCAACAACATTGAGCCCACAAAGTATTGTACAAAAGAAGACAAGAACACAGAAGGCGGAATGTGTTTTCAAAATAGTTTGTCCCCTTTTTCACTTTTCATCCAAACTGTCTTTCTTTTCAGCTGTATTTTCTGCCTGACTAAAATTAAATTTCGATAAAACATTAGTTCTGGACAAAACAAAATTTCAGTCAGACTTCTCTTTTTTGCACAGAAATTATCAGCCGTAACTTGTGAGGAAACCTCGTGAAAAATAACACCCTTGATTCTTGACAGGTTTTGCCAAGACTGTCTGGGGTGTCACAGACGAGCTGCTCTCACCATTTTAAACAACATTACACTTAATTATTTTATTTGAAATTGCACACAAAGAGTGAGAGACCTTTCCCTTGCCATCCAAGAAACGTTTTCTCAAGTTCTTTTGTCCCCTCGTTCATGCTCTAAATGGTAGTAATGCATCGACTAATGGTTCACCGAATGAAGAACATCACGTCAAGTATACACAGGGATCATGATGTGAGGATATGCCTGAGCCATTCAGTTGACAGGGGTCCACATTCTTTGAGTGCAGAAATTTTCTTGGTGCACAACATCAGTGGACTACGTCCAAAGACGTTACAAGCAAAAGCAAAAAAAAAACAAAGGGATAAATCGTGAAATGATGCAGCAGGAACTTCATTTTGTTGATCTTGGTTTCTGGCATCAGCGGAGCAAGAACAAACACCAGAACATTTCAACTGAATTCTGATCTGTGTGTGGACAGTATTTTGTGTTTTCAATGAACTGAGTGCTGAAAAAACATTCGTCCTTTTTTTTTCGTTCAATTTTTACAACAAAGTGCAATCTTTGTTTTCTATCTGCACTCAGGTGTTGCGCATCCACGCATTTGACAGGCAGAAGCGGATCATTGTGAAGGACGTGAGACGAGGCCGCTACCTGTCTATTCCGGAGGACTACCCAATCAAGTTCGACGTCATTGACAACCGCAAGAAGAAACGTAAGTCACAGAGGCGCTTCCCAAAAAAAACTTTTTTCGGAAGATTTGCGTTTCGTTGAAGGTTGTCCATTGACGGACATGTGAACAACTGGTTGAATCCATGGGTGGAAAAGTAATCTTCCCAGCAGTGTCAGAGTTGTTTTTGAAGTGAATCATTCACAACTTATCTCCTTGTAAGTGACCAGGAAAACGTTTGATCACTTTGTCATTGTCAATTGGTTTGTAATCTTGCATGGCCAGGAGGGAAGTCGAAAAAGTTGAGCCAGATCTTGGCGAACAGGACGTACAAGTTTCCGCTGACGGTCGAGTTCGAGACAAACCGGAAGTGGACATTTCGTATCGGATCCGCCAAGTTCAGCTCGAGCGACTACGGCAGTCTGGTGCTCGAGGGCGTCTGTTGGGAAACCTTCCTCAAGGGCAACACCATACACGATGGTGAGAACACGATTTCTGCCGGGTTTTTTTTTCAATCTCTTTTCCTTGGCTCTGGATTCATCATCAGACACACAAGGATGAAGTCTTGTGCATCAAATTTCAATGTTTTCAACTTTGCATCCAAAAAAGCAGTTTCTAAGACATGTTCAGAACATTTTCTGTGGATGATATGCACTGAAAAGTACTAATCTGCTGAGTTACACTCTGACAGATACACAGAAAACAAAACAATCTGATACAGAATACTTCACAAAATCCTGCGATTTTAGAGCGAAGAAACTTGCGTTGGGGTTTTTAGTTTCTTACAAAGTGAAAGGTCTTATCTCTCTTCAGAATTGCACCTGACATCAGAGCAAGAGACACGGACGAAAGCAGTAGTAGAGGTGGCGGGGAGCATCTTGGACTCGCTTGACCCCACAATCTCTCAAAATCATGCATTTTTCAGCACACTTACTTTCAAAATGGGGTTCTTAAGGGGGGCCAAAACACAATCCCAATTTGGGGGGGGTATAAGTCTGCTGTCTCCACAATCTTGACCTTCCGGTTTTGTTGACATTCTGTAGATTGGACCTCGAACAGGCCTCCAAACTGGGATTGATGTGTTTTGGCCCACACTTCTCAGGACTAAACTTGTGGGTTTGTTTTCAGTTTGGGCCTAACCCCAACCCAACCCTGGGCCAAACCAAGATCCGCACCCAAAAAGGTTGTGTGATTTTAAGCCACGATGTAGTTGAAGAGATTTTCTGTTTCAGCAAATGTATGATGTGTGTTGTGTGAGCTACTTGTGACAGAGGAGTTGAAGAGAGCGATGCTCCTTTTGGGGAGGCTGCAAGAACAGATCGTTTCATGCTGGTCCAATCATTCATTTTAGGTATTTTAGACAGCAAGGTGATTCTGATCCCATCGTACCTGGATATTCAGCTGAGCGTAGCCCGAGGTTACAAGAACGGGAACGTAGCAGAATGGAAGGATGTGACGGATATGTTTACTAGAGCCATAGACATAGACCTGCTCAACAGCTACAAAGGAAGCAAAAGTAGGTCAACTGGAAATCTTTTTCTGCAGAAAAAATTACATGTCTGGGTATTCCAAACAATCAGTCTGGGAATGAACCGAGGAAAAACATGAGATGGAAGGGTTGTCACCAAATGAATGATGATTGCTCTTGGCAATTGTAATCTTGGCTAACATCTTATTTCTGTTTCATAAGGAAATAAGCACAAATCTTTTAGAAGAATGATTCGCATTGGCGGACTCTGGGAATGCTTTTTCAGTGTTGACACAAAGGAGTTCCATCAGTGTGCAAGAAATCTTCTGTGCATTAATTGAAGGTGCATAAATAGTGATTTTGCTGTCATTTCAGATATTCTTGTGTACAGCCCAGAAGCCTACGCCCAGGAAAACCAAGTGAATCACATCGTCAACCACGTCGACACAAAACTGACCTCCACACAGTTCAATAAGCTGAACGGCATGGACAGACACAACTACTACAATGACTACTATGGTTCCAATAAGTATGGAAAACATCTATCTTGCTGAAATTATGTTGGATGCAAAGGAGCGGATACAGAGGGATTATGCTGTGATTTTATTTTGGTTCCACACCAACGAAGGGGCTGGGCTACTTCTACTTTGCCAATGCAAAACTGCACGATGTTTGTTTGTACCGAAGTGCTTTTGACATTCTCCTAGGCTTGTCTTCATCTGTTGGGGCTCTCTTCAGATTGCAACAAACATGTACAACTGCAAACATTTGCATTTGGGATCCTTGCACATCTGAAGAGACAGTTTGTGGTCTATTGCATGTTGAGACTCCGCATGTTCCACACAGGCATCATGCATCGCGCACGAATTGGGGTTTAGCGGACGCAAATCAGCACAACGGCACCAATTTACGGATCGGCGATCCTTACACAACATACTCGTCCAACGTTAGGCAATATTCTTCCAAAATACAAGTCAAGTACGTCTTGCTTTCTATGTAGAACTCTGAACGCTTGTAGAAATCCTGCTTCCGTTTTGATTTGAATCTATCATTCTCAGTTTGGCGTCTCCATTCTGGGTAGTCATGTGTCACACATTTCTGGGCCAGATTGAACGACCAGTACACACAGTGTGGTTTGAGGCGAATCAAGCACGGATGTGTGAATTCGTCATCTGAGGCTTTCGGACAACAAAAGTTCATGCAGAAAATGGTGCGCTGTTGGAAACTTGATTCTGGACACGTTATACAACAATCAATGGTTTTCGCAGGCAAGACGATACTGACGTGCTGAGCTCGGAGACGTCTTCACTGTCATTTGACAGTAACATACAACCGAGTGCGCCGGCGCACCACACGGGCAGGACGCACCTATACCAGAAGCACCGCAGAGCACACGAGGCGCCAGCACGCTTCCACAACAGCCAACACGTCATCAACATCCCACTGAGGTGACTTGTAGATTCAAAACTACCCAGCTGAAGAGCCACCGGAACTTATTGGACACTGTTTTGTTCTGTTGGAAGTCAGGATCGATCAGAGCTTATCTGTTCGTCACACGCATCGACCAAATGAAAAATGAAAACAAGTCTTTCGGACCAGCCACACCACAGACACGGCATGCGCAGCAGTCAAAGAACATTTTCTGCTATTTTTCAGACGCGCAGTCAGTGCGGAGAATTTCCACGAGGTGCAGTACGCTGCACGACCACCGAGCGTCATGAGCGAGGGCGACTACGAAGGCCACCGCTACGCGCGCTACAGACGCGGCTACGGCATGAAGATCAACGCCCCCAGCGGACACAGCACCGTGCCGCACAGAGCTTCGCGAGGAGGATACATGCTGCACAGTCCCAGTTAGTAGACCCAGAAACACTACTGCACGCGTTTGATGAAAGAAAAAGGAATGAAAATAAAAGAGGAACTGCAGGTTTGGCATTTTTGTCGAGTACAGCGAAAGTAGGTCAAATAACCATTCTCATTCCTGTGCTTTCCAGTCCAGCCTGTGGATGGCTTTTTTGCATTTAATGTCAGAATCAAGAGAATATCTTTCTTCGTGCACAGCTGAATTTCAATTGCTATTAAATCACAAGAAATAACAATCTGTTGTGTTCGTGTTTTCAGAGCATCCTCCAGTGATTACGGTTCACTCTCAGACCATAACAAGCGGCAGCAGGACTCCAATCTTCACTGGCTCCACTCCGAACATCAGCAGTCCGTACGACGACGACGTCTTCTACTACAACACGACTTCCTACCCCAGAAAGTCGTATTACGTCAGAAGACCTGGCCTCGAAAGCTCGAGAATTGTCGCCAAGAAGGCTCCAGTTCTTTTACAGTCACCATCTCATACTGTGACCAGGTAGTGTGTTTTGTCTTCTTTTGGCACTTACAGCAGCATCTTGGCTTGTTTGAGACCACAACTTTCGTTTATCGAACCAAGAATGTGCACTGCCCGCAAGTTGAAATTTTCGGTTTTTGGCTCTTTTGCATGCACCTCGCTCTCTTGGGAAATTTTTTGTCATGCACTGGGCAGAGGATTTTTTGCACCTCTCTCATTCTGGTACTTGCATCTGGTGGAGAGTCCTTGTGTGAAGAAACGGCTGCAATGAAAGCAATCAGAAAGCCTTGTTTTTCCTGTTATGTACATTTGGAAGAAAACATTTCCTCTTTTCCCCTCGTGATTTTTACCAATGACTTTTTATTGCATGTTTTTGAAAGTGTGCAGGAGCTTATTCTTTTTATTTTCATTCTTAAAGCGACAGCAGGGTTCATCTAGTAATGGGCAGGTAATTGTAAGTGTTTCGTGTTGACCTTGCCTTTGTTTGCGCAGATAACTGTGCTTTGATTGGTGAGACAGAAGAAAGAACGGTGCTTTCACAGAACGATGACTGGATGGTCAATTCAATCAAGGCCTGTGTGTCCGAAAAGCGAGGATGATGTGCTATACCAGCTTAAAATTAGGTCTAAGATGGTGGGTTTGAGAACGAAAGAAGTATCTGAGACCATAGGGCCGCCTAACCAGGGTGTGAAAGCTTAAAATGAACGTTTGGTGATGTCCAAAACGATCGTCTGTGCTTTTTGCCTCATGTGTGTTGAACAATTCCATCTGTGAACCTCGGTGTACCTGTTTTTGCGTACTTTGAAACAATCATAATCAAGCCTTTGTAATTTTTGCAGCACATCGTAACAATGTTTTGTTTGTGGTTTCTGTTGTTGATATCTTCTCCTTCATAATTTTGGAAAACTAATGTTGCCGGTTATTAACTGCAAAATTGAAAACAAAACTCTGAGAAAAACGTTTGACATGGTGCAAGAAATTTTAAGTTTGTTATATTTACACGTAAGCATCCTTGGTTTGAACCAACTTTATTTTGCTTCTTACTGTTAAAGTACTAACATTCTCTTGCAGGAACAACAGCAACGCCTCGAGCCTACCATCCAGTACTCTACACCAGAACGGCTACGCTGAATACTATGCAGACAATATGACCACCAGACCAATTAACACAACTAACTATCAAGGCAACCCATCCAGAACTTACATAGAACACAGTGGTAGCCCACCAGTCTTTATCAGCCCACCCAGAACTTACGTGGAACAAGTTGGTAACCCTGAGGTTTACAGCAATCCAACAGTCCCCCCAAACCCGAACATCTCATTCCACGTTGTGGATCAAGTTGACAACATGCCCCTTGGTAACAGCGCCACTATTGTTGCCAGGACGCAAAATGACCCTGGATACGCGAATCCAGGGTCAGCCAGAACATTCCGGGACAACTCCGGAACTCTGCAGATTCGTGTGGACGGACAACATTACGGAAGTTCAAGCGACTACGGGGATCTTCCCTTGAGACCTTCAACCGGGGACGTAATTTATTCTCAACCAGGTATGTAATCATGTTCAACATTCATGACTGTCACTGCAAACTGTCCTCAGAGTTCTCTCTGTTGATGTTTTTTTTTTTCGAATTTTTCATGTTTGTCAATTGGTTCTTGTTTGTGAGTGCCATGTTCAGGAACATGAACATGAACATGAACGATTTAAAAAAGAAAAATCCTCAAGCTTTTCGTTGCAGTGTGACAGGACAGCCACATTGTTTTTCTTTCCATGGTTCGATCAAAAAGACAGAAAACATGTATATATATGGAAACTTGGGTCTGTTCAGCTGTGACTCCATTGGGAATGTGTGTTGTAGTGTCTTTGGGCCTCTTCACCAGGCATCGCGTCATCGCGTTTCTTTTTCGTCCCAAGGTGAAAAGGTGAACCTGCGCCACAAGCGCGGCGAGGTGCTGTGGACGGAAGTGAACGGCGACGGCGGCGAGGATGGCGAGGTCGTCTACAGCGGCTCGGTAACTCTGCACCACGGCAGGCGAGGCCTGCCCCCTCCGGGCTACGACTCGCTGTCCGGGGGCGGTGGACGGGGAGGGGAACGAAGTATGTACGGGGCAGGCGGTGATCAGCTCGCGTTTGAAGAGGCGGTGTTTGCGACAGCACGTGAGGGAGGCACGGTCACGGTAGATAGGCCCGGGGGTCACCGCTCCCGGGCAGGGCGTGTGGGCAAGGTACACGGTCTAGCTTCTCTATTCTTTTTCTATCCTGTTCTTCACAGCCCCAATGAATACAATTTAAAAATTCAATCTCAGTTCGGCATCAAGTTTTCTGAGTTTTTGTGCCTGTATCTCAGATGTTTCTTAAATACTCAGACACTGTATGGCACCCTTTGTTGTGGTCACATTTGTCCGCTCTTGTGACAGACACCATTTGATGACGAACTGGCGAACGTTCGTCAAAGATATCGGAATCGTGTACAAAGAAGTGAAAGTTTTCACGTGGCACAGTAAAGTCCCATCTTGCTCGAGAATCATGCGTGAATCAGTCTAAAATGAAGAGAAAACAATCTTGACCCTCCTTATCCTTATTTTCTAATTTCCACGGTGTCTTTGGCATCAGTTTCAAGTGTTCAAGAATTCCGGACGAACACTCGTCCCGAGTGTCATGAACCTTTTTCTTTGATGACCCTCATTCGATAGCCTTCAGTGGATATGAAGCTCAAATCCCAAGTGCCGGACATTTCTGACTTTAAAAGCAAAGAGCTCACAAGGAAACACCAGCAGAAAAAAGGTCTCGTTTTGTGTCTCTGTTCTTGTGGGCGCGCACAACATTCATTGTGTACTGCTGTCTGGGGGAAAAACGGCACACCAAGCCTCATTTCGCACACCTTGTTTGGAAAAAAAACCCAGGCAAGGGGGTCTTTGGGTCGTTCCAAAAGATTGACTCTGATGCCATTGACACAAAGCAGCTTCATATTTGTACAGAAAAAAAAAACTGCAGCTTTTCTTGTTGTCTATTGCAAAAATGTAAAAATTATTTGTGTGAGTCTTGTGCACATACACGCAGAAGCAAACCACAATTTTGTTTGCGGCATGAAAGGAAGAGCACGTGCGCTGTGGCACAAAACTAAATGCTTTTTCCTTCGACACTAATGCTTCGAAATGCTGAACCGGAAAGACGCGTGTGTGTTTTTCTTCGCATTCAAAAACGAATGCACAAGCAAAAAAGTGATTTTTAAACCTAACTCTCCAATTTCAGAGATCAAATGGGTGCGCAACTTTGACATTGCTTCAGTGAAAAAGACTGACATGAATGCCAGTGCATGAGAGAGGTTCTGTTGCCAGAAAAAGTAGCTTTATGAAATGCGACACAGTTGCAAACAATCTGCCTAACACGCAGGACAAACGATAACAATGAGACTTAACTGAAAACAATGATTTGTTAACACTGTAGTGCAACAGACTGCACATTAAACCTGACGACCATTCCTTTCCCGACAATCCAAATGGATGATCTTTGGTGCCAGTGATTTCTTCCGATGCCAGCACTGTGTTTTTTGCATGTCAGATGTCGTGGGTTGGTGACTATGTCCCAGTGCAAAAGGCCGGAGTCGGGATACTCAAACCACAGCAATAACTTTCCTATGGCTAAAGTGGTCGCTCCTAATCAACAGGGACTGCCTGTTGCTAACGCATGTTAAACATTTCCATTCTCACTTACACGTAGAAAAATGTGCAGAAGACATTGTGCCAATGTACATTTGTTATTTCTCTCCACTACAGTCGAGTGGGCGTCAACGCGCCTATGAAGACGAAGAAGAAGACGACATTGTAGACCTGGCGACGTTTTCCCCTCGAGGCCGGCGCAACATTCAAGTGGAGTACGACAGTGACGTGGACCTGGAACTAGACGTGGATAATGAGTTCTTCAAGCCGAGGGACGGGGTGGACGGCTCGGCGGGCAAGCGCATCTCCATCATCAGCGTCACAAGCGACGACGACGCAGACGCAGCGCGTTTACGTCATCTGCAACGCAAACAGCAGGAGCAGCAGAGCCACCTTCAAAACGGCGTCACTGGTGATGCGGATGACGCCGTCACTTCTGGACCCACAACGATACAGATTCGAGATGAGGAGGCGGAGAGAATTACTGCAACAAATGGCGTTCAGACGCCGGAACCAAGCGCCATGAGAGAGGAACCGGAAGTGCCTCAGGAAAATCAGATTTCACTTCCGCCACCCGATTTCCAGTTTGACAATGGCGTTCACGAAGAACTGATTGTGCCTCAGGACAGAGAGAAGGACATGAAAAAGTCAGGATCCATTCGGTCGCTTAGAGAAGTTCTGGCGGCCCAGAAGGGGAAAACGCCCCCGCCTGGCCGTAAAGAGCGACCGAAGTTGGAAATAGCCCCGTCTGATGCTGCATTCGACAACGTGTTGAACGGCAACAACACAGCTGGCACTGCAATCAATCAAAAATCTCAAGCAAATGTGTCTGCAGGCGTCGTGCCCCCTGCGCCTCCCCCGCCCCCGACCCCACCCTCAGCCAACATGGCAAATGGCCATGCTGGGTCCAAAACCACCACGACCACTGTGACGACAAAAACTGTCTATTCCAAGTCCTCCGCGGATAATGTTGACACCTCGGGAGTGGTGGTGCGCAAAAAGGACAAGAAAAGGGAAGACTTCCGAGGTTCTCAGAAATCTATTGGAACCAGTAAGTTGGCCGCTCAGCAAGAACAAGAGTTTCCGAATGAACAGATTGAGAGTATTCACGACAGTCTGCGAGACCTGGACTTGTACCTGAAACAACAGAAGGATGGGGATAGTGTCAGTGTCAGCTCCCAAGCTTCCAGCAAACTCGAACAGTTCCACTTCGCTCTCACGGATGAATCCACGCCCATGTAATCCTGAGGATTTGGGACAATGTGACACAATGCAT
>JAAUYG010044748.1_pt1 | contig 10550 bp, 4 predicted proteins | sample 7278091 | NCBI WGS metagenome assembly JAAUYG01 (sample SAMN14350201, study PRJNA611818) | marine sediment metagenome | isolation source: surface marine sediment (0.6m) | place: French Polynesia: Moorea | collected 2018-08
ATTCAGCCAGCAAAATATGGTCTTAAATTGAAGGTGGTCTTAAAATAGAGGGATATTTATGCTGAAAATATACAAGTGGTGTTACTGATATCCGGTCTTAAAATGCAGGGAATTGTTAAATAGAGGGGTCTTAAATTGCAGGGACCACTGTATTAGAATGCCACCTGTATAAATACATTAAATATGTCTATGATTTATTTTATGGGTATTTCTTTATGCAGACATAAATTTTATAAATTTTGTAGCTCAGATTTTTATGCAACTACTCACCACCCCCACCCTATTATTTTTTATGCTTCACATGCTCATGTGGCTAGGTGGTTTAATGCTTTGCAATATACTTGCATAGGAATTTCCAACATCAGCTCCTTTTTTTTTCTTGAGGCACCTTGGAGCAATGTAAATCTGCATTGTCACATGGTCTCTTTGGCCTAAGAGACTCCTCGTTAGCGGTCTTGTGGTGGAGAGGTGACAAAACAACCCATTCTTTGAGGCATTGTGGCGTTTTGTCGAAACGCGACAGTGTGACCATTGAAAAGTGCGTGAGAATGGCACAATGGCTTATTCAATTAAGTTGTGCTTTTTAGGAAAATTTGGTCATAGCCCATGGGAAAATTGTACCACTCTGCCTGTAAAGGCTTGGTGAGACCAAGCATTTCTGAAAGCTAAAGACTTCCCAAAGGCAGGAAAGTCAAAGGTTAATGAAGCTCTTAGAAAGCCTGAAAGACCCAGTCTGCTGGATCATGAATGCTACAAAGGTCTTAGACCTCTATTTTTCCTCCCAATTTCCTGACTAATCTAATGGCTGTAGGGATGGGCAGTGGCTATGCTTGCAGACAGGTTATAATAACCCATCTTCGCCCAATGCAGCCGGAAAAGCAAGAGAAAAGAGATTTGGAGCAGAAGCAAAAATGCTAAATGTGTGACAGTCTTTGATGAAAATAGGTGTTGATGTTTGGTGCAAACATTAAATGGATAGATATCCGATTTCTTCCAAAGGTTATACAAGGCTTTTAATATGAACTCATTTAGTAATAAATAACTAATATATTGGACATGTTACAGTGCTTTTTAACAATATGTTTTAAAACTCGAACCAATTTTAGAAAAGCACTCCTTGTTAAGTGGATCTGACTCTGAAATTTTTTTATAGCCAGTAAAATGTCTGTTGCTATGTCATTGACTATTAGGGTAGTGTAGATCTTTGTGGTTTCATACTTTCTGTAGTTGTTCAAGTTCGAGATGTGACTTGTTCCTGATGGTGCACATGTGTAGCTGCACAGGAAAATACTATCAAAATCATTTACTGGTTAAATTATTTTGTGGGGCATTTATGCAAGCTAAGCTTTTTGCAGTCCATATCTGTTTACCTGTCTCTATATATACAGATATCCAGGTGGAATTCCTGCTGCTGCTAGCAGAGGATGCGCGTGACATTGTACCATGGCAGATTCTTCCCTGTGCGATTGCCCACTCCACCCCTCTGGCTATACAGCAGGACTCTCAGCATTCTCTTTGTTTTTCGTCCTCCACCATGGTAGCAGATGGATACTACAGTGCCATACAAGTCTGTGCTCCCTCAAGTCATCGTTTAACTGCTTCTGGGGATGCGGTACCCCATCTGAGGCTGCCTTGTCCCTTGTCAACGGCATTTCTGCTTGGAAGATCATAATCGCTGGACTCCTCGATTGTGAGTTCGGCAAAGATTAATGTTCGTCCTACCAGGCAAAGCCACCTGAGACTCAAGCATGGCACCTGAGGTCTCTTCCTGACAGTGCATGCCACGGGATGAAACACAGGGTATTGTCTTGTGATAAACGATGTGAAATTATTGGCTCGGCCGCCCAGAAGGCTTTTCTTTGCAGAGCAGGAGTGCCTGATTTGTTCCTGGCATAACTCTATTGGTCGTTAGCCATGGTAGAATAGCGTGTTTATCTTTAGAGAACAGTTCAGCACAGATGTCATGAGTCTGGTGCTCTTGTGTGGTGATGTTGTCATTCTGTTGGTAGGAAAGGCATACCAGTGAGCGAAAGTCATATGAAGACGGGGAATGTAAGTAAATGGTGAACTTTTTGACCTAGAAAAATTAAGGGACCATTAAAGTTGAGTTACTGGAGGTACAGATGCAATTATATTTATTTGGAAACAGTACCTTTATGTGATATAATAAGGCTTCAAATTCAGGGTGACTTTGACTTTGTCCTTTTAAGGTCATTCAAGGTCATATCTGATGGATCTAGTGGACTCTTAATAAGATATAAGCCTTTAAGATTTGAGTTCTTTAGGTCACTCAAATTCAAATCTAATTGTGGAGCTGGACTCCACATATGTGACTGAGTTCCTGTTAGTGTCTAATAGTACGGTAACCACATATCTGTCTCAGCGTTTAGCTGCTATATGCATTCAAGAAGTTTTCGTCTTTCTCTTATCATTAGGCAAATTTTGACCTAGCAGAGCTGGGGCACCACAGGTTTAAAGATACCCAGTTTATCCCTTTACTCAGAGCAACCACTGGTCACGTTCAACTGCTGGGACAAGTGTTATTTTGCCACTACATGTTCCAAATAAGACAATCTTAATGTTAATTGTACGTTTTAAAAACTGGTTGGAAACTGTCTTAAAGTGAGTCTTCTTGTCTTATAAAATTTTATCCAATGGAATTTAGTGTTAACTTATACATTGAAACACATATAAAAATACTCAAACACATAGCATCTACATAAACGAACAGATTTTTGTTTAAATTCACATTTTGTAAACACTGCTTTAAAAGCAAGAATAACTTTTTTTCTGATTACTAAAGGTCAAAGGTTAAAGCCAAAATTTTGAAATTTAGTCACCATGCTGCATGCTATGACACAGCATGGAATCTGTCGAGACCAGGATGTCATCTCAGTGGTGGTCACTCACTAAGTCTAACCTTTGTCCTTTTAAATAGTGAGAGCCTCGTTAATGCTTTGACAGCTCATTCCCTTTAAGGCGTGGCCATTGTTTCCTTTATGATCTTTTTTTAACACTTTGCCCACTCTTTGCTGAGGGATTTTGAAGCTGATCAAATTTCCCTGTCCAGCCTGCCCTAGGGGACCAGCTGTGGACAGTCGGCTCACAGTCTGTGACTGGAGGTGCCACCACCTTTTCCACTCCCCCTTCAACTTTGGTCTGAAAGATTAGGATGGGGCAGTGTGCATCCTGTGAACAAACCAAATTATAATAAGGGTGAGCAAAAAGGTGTTTTTGATGTGCCCACTGGATCTTTGTGGACACCCCGTTTATCATGTGTCTCCAAGAGGGCATTTTGATGCCTTAATAAATTTCATCGTTAATGACGCGGTTTATTAACGCTACAGTAGGGCTAACAATGACTGGAAGTAGCAGCTGCCATGGAGGCCCTGAGTAACTGGCCTTTGGCAATCTGCTTACAGCTGTAACTGTGCAAAATGGTATACCATACATGTCATTTTATAATTACTCTTCTCATGATTGCATCATATACTTAATAAGGACAAAAGAGGCAGTGTACATTTGTACATGTTACTATTATACTTGTGAAACTAATCTTTAGTTTTGCTGTTTGAGAGAAGTTACCTGCTGGAACAAGGGACTAAGTACCTGGTAAAAATTATAATGTTCACTTCATTTAGGCCACATTTACATTCATGTACATGTAAAGCTTGGCTAGTTGACATTGCCAGTCTCCAGATAACATGCTGTCAAAATCCATATCTAAATTCCTGTAATGCAGATATATCACCTACACTGACACTGCAAGTTGTGGACACATTTTATGGCGGAGAGATTACATCAAAGACTGGTGAGGTGTTTCTTTTTCTCACTTTCTGTCAGAGGAACTGGAAAAGAAATGCATTGGGCACAGCAGGGATTTGGTAAGAGCGTGATGCCTTGTGTCATCATATTTACTTTAAAAGACAATGGCCCTTCCGCGGTGGTACATTGTGTTCTTTGTTGTGCTACCTGATGTCATGCTACCCAGAAATGCCCGGCAGTGCCTTTCAATGTTGACTTCAATTTACTGGAGTGTGGAAACATCTCCACCCCTTCAATAGACCCTGTGGCTGGTCATTTACCATGGCAAAGGCCGAAAGCTAAAAAATATGCTCCAAGTTGATTTTGATTCGTCCCTTTTTACACATACCAATGGACAGCGTGTCGAAGATTGATGTCAATTTCGGCAACACTCTATAATCAGTATATGGCCCCTATTCAGATGCATTGACTCTGAACTCCCTCAAATTAAGTAGCTCATTACTCAACTGGCATGGCAGGACCCCACTTTCGAAAAGGACACAGCAACCCTTACCTGATGCAGTTTTCTGCAGTTTTCCAGTTTTCGACAGTGACGAAGGAACAGTTTGCCTTCCACCTGTGGTAGTAATTATGGAGAGCCAAGGGCTTGGACCCAAGGTCCCCCCAACTCTGAAAGCAGCCGGGTACCTTTTGTACCTGGGAGAAAAGGACCTGAGGCTGTGTGTTTGAATTATGAGGCTAAACATTCAACACAAATGGAAGGGTTTCTTCAGCAGTACATTAAAAAAAAAAAAAAAAACGCCTTAAAAGTATGGCGCTCAGCATCATGATGCCCGGGGCTTAGGAATTATTTTATGTGTGTTATTGCACGATAGGTGACTAAATGAAAAATTTTTCATGTCCAAACTTTGGCCCTCAATTTGGTGCAAAATGCAGCAAACCCGGCATTTTAATGGAACAAACAAGGATACTATTATCGTTATTATAAATTGTTTCTTTGGCATCCTCAGGCACTTTCATTTTTTGATGCCCAAGTTATAATTGCCTTGGATGAAGGAGTGCGGTAACTTCCAGTTCTGGAAGTTTGAATGCTAATAATATATATAATACTTGAAGGCCTTGACTGCAGCCCCCTCACAGCCATGGAACCTTGCCACAAGGTCGCTTGTGATATTCAGTAGGAGTCTCGAGACTGCTGTCAACGCTGCGTGGCTGCTCTAGATATGATTCTGTATGTGGGATTTACCGCTTATGCAAAGTCTCTGTAACAAGGAATGCTGGTTCATGTTTACCTGCAAAGCTGAAGGTTTCAGCCAATTTGTCATTTGACTGGATTTTTCACTGTTTAAAAAGGATTACAAAACTTCAGTTACATTGTATATGGATGCTAGATTTATTTTTTCCGTGTAAGGTAGGCAGCTTGGTTATAGGTACAATTGGGATTTCACTGAGCATTCTTTTTTAGATAAGGTTTTACCATGCACTTACTGGCATTCAAAGTAATCTGTACTTTTGTGGCATAGTTAATACTGGTAACTTGATTTCTCCAAATTAGGTTTAACGCAATACTGGACATCAAAAATCTTGATTCACTGTAAGTTCTCGGAGTAAAGTTTACATGCATGTGTCATAGTTAGGTTTTCATAACAAGCTGGGGAGGGGTCAGGTTTGCGGCATGCCTAAAAACATCATAATAAATATTGGTCAGTAACATATATTGCATAAAAATACATTCAGTTACATATGTATCTATTGAACTTACCTCTTCTTGAACTCACAAGTCTAAAATTGGAATTTTTTGTTCCCTGTGTTATGTTAAAGTTACAATATCAATACAGGTAATCCAGGCTTTAGAGTACCTGATGGCATGGATATTGATATTTATGGGGTTAAATCAGATGCATTAATATGTATGTTATAGGTTCCAAAATTCTGGAACTAGATGGCCGTTATGAATTGGCTTTGTATATGCATCTATCCATTTAGGCCTTTGATTTTGCATGAACAATTTGCAGGATAGGAGGAAAATTGTTTGTAAAATATGTGTTTTACCCCCGGGTACTTCTTAAAGCACTGTAACATAATACAGCCTTTAAGTCACAAAGTGTAGCTGTATCAACCAGAACCTATAACTTGGGATAATTATTGCACAAAAAGGAAGGGTACTTCTTAAAGCACTGTAACATTCTAACAGCCTTAGTCACAAAGTGTGTCAACCAGAACCTGTAACTTCGGCTAATTATTGCACTAAAAAGGAAGAAAGAACATTAAGTGCCAAAATTATGTTATTGTGAAACTCTGGAGATATTTTCGTAGCACCCTCTGGACACTTAATAATAAATGACAGTGAAAAGCTGCCTCGTTTAGCCTGTGTTTTAACTCTGTTACTATGAACTTTTTATGGTATTTATTGAAAACTGTCTATTAATGGAAATGCTAAAACATGCCAAAATGTTCGTTCCCTTTTGCCATGCTAAAAGCTGTGCCATCCGATGCATTATGCGAGTCACAATGGCCATGCATGTCCTTGCATAAGATTAGCCCAGGTTATTGTAAACAACGTAGTATGCCCTTTGAAAAGCCGCCATTGGGGAAGTGATGGCCCTTGTTTGTTCATATTTTACGTATTGAGCAGCAAACCAAACACGATGCCTGGCAAGGGGCCTATTTTTTGGCCCTGGCACTCGGGGCATCTTTCACGTGGCCGCGTGTGTTTGTATTTTACTGAAAAGCGCCAATGGTGCTTCCTTTAGAATGTTATGAATTATTAAATTTGAATCATGTTGATTCTGGCAGCCGCAAAATGAAGCAAGTGTTTATCTCTTGCCACAGAAAAGCTGCTAATTTGCAGTCAGCACATGACTATGGAGAACGGCATATGGCCCCTGTGTAATAATCCTGAAAGCATCATAGCATATGCAAGAATGTGACTACAGAGAACATGACGGAAAAGTAAAAACGGTGACAGGCAGTTTGAAAAGCCATGACGATGTCAATTAAAGCAAATCTTAGCTAGAAGCCTGTCATCAAAATGACAACAGCTGTGACCCTCATAGTGGTCAAATGATGTTTTAAATGTTATAATTCCAAATCACTTGATTTCTATTTAAATTTAACATGCATGTGACTCAAATTTTCTATGTTCTGTATCGCTTCAGAACTGAAAGGTTTTATATTCAACCTGATATGTATAACCTGATATGTATTAATTAATCTATGTTTATTAACCTTTACCATAGGAATGTTGAAAACAGCTATTCAGAGTGGTCAGAATTTGTCACTGGTTGAAATGTAAACTAGCGGCTATGTGTGGGTAATCATTTGTCACAATTTACTCCAAAAACACGAGTCGTTCTCTCTTTCTGAACGATATCTTTAAGATCTGGCAAGTGGCAAGCTAATATTCTGTTATGACTAGAGAATACAGTGTTATAGTGGCCTTTAAAAGGACCTCTGTCATGCCGGAACGAACATTGGGGTATGAATATCAGGTGTCCAGGATAGAAATGCTATACGCGTATCTGTGTGCTGGCTGTCCCTTGGCATGCGATACCTAAGCTGTAACACTATCACTGGCAATGCTAGCTGAAAGGTACTTAGGCATTGTTGGACCATGTCAAATAATTTTTTTTCAAGAAATTTCATAATTTGATACTTGTAAGTCATTTGTATATTAATTGTAACTGTTCTTTCTATATAAAAAAGAGAAAAAAAACAACAAACAAAACAAGTACACAAAAGGTTGAAAGAATATGTCTGTACTCAATGCCTATATATGTACTTCTTTCATATTTCTTAACATTAGTAGCTACAACAATTTTAGTGCACAATTGGTATTATGAATATGTTCTGTTAAAAATTTCAGCTTAATTGATAGCCACAAATAATCATTACAAGGCATTTAAATATGGTTAGTACTGTACGTCATAAAATATACAGATATTCAGAAATGTTGTTTTCTGCTTTTAACAAGGAGCCTAGAAATATTAATAAAGTGCTGTAGATAGAAAGCCATTTGTTATAAAAGGAATAGGTCAAAAGTCTAGGAATGCTGTGTGCCTTTAATCATGGCAGGCGCATCTGCCTCCAGTGAATAGGGGAGAGGCGGAAATTTCCTATTATAACCCTTCACCGTTATCCTTTGTTGCTGTCGCCTTGGCGATCACCTTCTGCGCATATGTCGCATGCCCTCAAACAGGGCAGTCCCCACTTATCCCAGTATGGCGGGCAGTGTCTGCTAAAACAGCTTGGGAGAGCACAGACTTCCGGAAATTTTTCCCTCGCTGTAATTTTCCCACTAGGTGGCATTGCATGGATTGGTGACCGCCTTTAATGCTTTATAGTCCCAATTTCCAAGGGCTTTGTCATGCATTTCAAATTTTCACTTTTCCTTTCTGTGTCGCACTAATAATGGCAATTTTCTGTTTGGTGTCTTTTATTTAACAGCGCCTTGATGTTTAGCATTCCTTGCAATAACAAACAACTTCCCATGGGTGAAAACCACGGATTAGTGCTTTCCCTATTGATTATTTTTAAATACTGAGAAATTTTATTAGAGTAAAAAGAAAATTATGTATGTAAAATCAACCAACTGACGGATCCCAATGGCACTTGATGCTCCAGTTAAACATTTATTCCATAATCCATGTACCGTAGATGCCGGAAAAATCTGCATCGCAATATATTGCATCATAAAGTCTGACTGCAAAGTATACAACCAACATATGTAAACTACTGCAGCAGGTATACCAGGATCCATGACCAGTAATTTGGAAAATTTCATTAAAACTGCCAATGCAAATGTGATTCATTATGAAATTATTTATAGGTAACGAATTCCAATGAATTCTGTGAATTTTGATGCTGATAGGTTTGGGTATGAACATAGTTAAATCAATTATTTATGAACAATTGTCAACATGCTTGGGTGTTCAAGCTATGGGCACAAAACTTTTCAAGCAGTGATCAAAACAATGGCTTACAATAGAAGTTGTTATGCTCTGTCAAAATTTGGCACACATTTCTTGCTGAATAACAACAAATGAACTACCGGTACATGTTGGAGTCTACTAAATTCCACAAATCCCCATGCCGTTTCCTTCTGCACTTGTTTCCAGGTCATAATAAATATTGCGCATAACTTTTTGACCAAACAGAGTCTATGAAAAAATCATGAGATATAACCATCTGGGAATCCTGATAATGGCTACCATGCTGGATTATTAGAAATTGTTTTAAGGTATACATTACTATACAAAGTTATTTTGCACAAATCTGTGTCTTGAATAGATTAAAAATGGGTAAGGCAACATGAAATATGGTGTTGTAGTATATCGGGGTGGAGCCTCAGTGGTTTGACCTAAGACTTCTCCTGAATGTGTGTCATAATACTACTCTCTCTACACCTTCGCTAGCGTATTTGTGTTGACGATCTTTGTCACAATCCCAGCAGCTCTCATGCGTTTCTTTTATCTAGGGGGTTTTGTTGCCTGGACTCTCGGGATCTCAACTGCCACCCAAAGTCTCCTCTGTCGGGATATTCTCGTGAGCCTCAGCAGAATGTGCCCTTCTGGCCAGTCCGTGAAGAAACCTACACACCCGCTGCCGTAGAGTCCTAGTGTGCAGGGGATTTGGAATACGTGGCCTCGAAACTACCCCAACTGAAATCTATTGGGTGTGGCAGCTAACCCGCCCAAGCTGGCCAGTAGCTCCCACCCGCAGGTTGTCCCACAGCGACTGTTCACCTATCTGCACTGGCAGTCTGCCTTCTTAAACCTTAATCCTCTTTAAGTTCGGTTTGCTGACTCTCATATTTATTGGACTCAACTTCGACGACGTGACAATGATGATGGTTACAATGAACATGGACCTACGAGAGTAACAACAGAATTATTTGTGTAAATCACCCAATTGAAGGATCCCAGTGTCACTTGCTGCTCAAGTTAAACATTCAATCCGTAATCCATGTAACGTAGATGCCGGACTACACATCACAACCTTTCACATGAACACCTGCGATCGCACCTTGAACCTTTCGTCTGTGGTTATATTCCCGCTTGGTTTCCCTGATCACCTATCCTAACCTATTTCACTCTGCCCATTCCGTCGGGCCCCTGAAGGGTGCTATTGCATACAGTCTCCTGGATCGGTCTTGGTCGGGCAGTTCAACTCCTAAACTCATTTGTAAGTTTGCATGGTGACGAAAACTGTGTGCTTTGTTTCTGTCATTACTTGCTTTCTATTCTGTTACGTTGCCGCGGATGCTCTGCTACTTCCGAGCGTCCATTTACCTAAACTAAGTGAGGAGCCTGGAGCTGATACGTCTTGTTTGTAAGATTTCTGGAATTTCTGAGATATCCAGACGCTTGATTCCGTATGTTGTCAAGCATGCCTTATTGCCTAGCAACAGTGGCTAACAACAAAGGTGATCTTTCTATGATATACATCTAAATATCTTTCTATGATATACATCTAAATATGAATTATAGCTTACATTACCGTTGTCAGCTTCCCTTAATTTTCATTAACAGCCTTTTCACTCCAGGGATCCCATGTTAACTCTACTACCGACTGAATATAATTTTTAGCTCTGCTTGACTGTGTCAGCAGAGCTATTGCCGTGGTGCGGGCGTCCGGCGTCGTCCGGCGTCCATAAAAAGGGTTTTCTCAGAAACCGCAAATCAAATTAATGCCAAATTTTGTGGAAAGGTACCTATCCACCATATCTCCAGACCATTTTTAAAAATTTTGGATTTTTGAATTTTAACGAACTTTTTTCAGTTTTG
>JAAUYG010070388.1_pt1 | contig 10550 bp, 1 predicted proteins | sample 7278091 | NCBI WGS metagenome assembly JAAUYG01 (sample SAMN14350201, study PRJNA611818) | marine sediment metagenome | isolation source: surface marine sediment (0.6m) | place: French Polynesia: Moorea | collected 2018-08
ACTACTACTACTACTACTACTACTACTACTACTACTACTACTACTACAACTACTACTACTACTACTACTACTACTACTACTACTACTACTACTACTACTACTACTACTACTCGGATTCTACTCCTGCTGCTGTCTGCTGCTGTTGGAGAGACTTGATAGATATAATCCAAATAGATATAAGTATGCAGCTACTGAATCGCAATAATGCATATAGGAACCAATTTGTAATCAATACAAATAGTATCGTGCGGTCGCTGATATTACGTTTAATAAATATAATGTACAAGTATGTTTTAAGCAAATTTGTTTTGATGTATTGCTTGCGGTCTTAACCTAAATCTACTATAGTCACTATCATGCCTTATGTAGTTGGCTAGTGTTATTTTTGTCATTACACTAGAGTCTCCGTTATCAACCCTCCCCACATACAAAGAAAAAAACTGTTTCAGCTGTTGTGTGTTTAACCCTAAGTGAGTACCACCTGGAGAGTGTAATGATGGGATTGACCTCCATACACACGCCTAGTTAGATTGCCTGTCTTGCGCAACTACTCATTTCGAAAATCCGTTCCTGTTTGCTTTCCAAGGCCATGAAATTGAACACGTGACTTTGTTTACGCGTGCCCACGTGACCTCTTCGACAAACAGTGTTTCTTTTTCGGCTAGCGCAACATCCGTTTCCGACTTGAGCGTTATCTGCTTCATTGCAGACGCTCGAGTCGGGATTGGGCGATAATATGGAGGCCCGTGACTGGAAGGGGAACACATTCTTATCAAAGACCTGGCACTGCTCAGCACTATGCGGTTGTAACTCGGCTACTTTCTACTAGATGTAGAGGGATTGCGGTTATCTTCAGAGCCGGGCAAGATAGAAACCCGGCCGCTCACGGCTTTGCCTTTGGTTCGGAAATATCATGGTTTGTGTGTAGGGGTGAAGGCAAGCAGAGAGGGAAGTCTTGCTGGTGGCAGCAGCGGCAGTAGACCGGGGCAAGGGCAGAGGGAGGGATACCTGTTAAGCGAAACCGTGTTTTTGTGGATGTGAACTCCAGAGCAGATCAGAGCACCGGCACTTTGCGTTATAGCGCTTCAGGGAGATGGCCTGGCCCCCACAGTCCGGATTCCGGACTCTCGCCGATCCAGATGACGCTGATTGGGTAAGCTGGCATGGGGAGGTAGAAACAAAACACGAAGGATTATGACTGGCTCGCATCTGGACCATTGGTTTATGACTCCGCTCCTTCCGGGTGCCTTTACGAGCGATTTACAAAGATCATATTTTGGATACCTCTGACTGCTGTGCCGTGTTTGTGTGTGTGCTGCAGTGGCTGATGTACACAGACGGAATATCAGGCCATCGTCGAGCTTCCACCAGCCGGTGCCATGGTAAGCACACAGTGAACAGATTACCAGGGAGGTATGTAGGTATATATACATACGTATATGTATATATACCACGAAAACTGGGGAACGTTAGCCGTGTTGCGTCAATGCCTCCCCTTCTCACTCAGTGTCTGCCACTGCTCTGTGTGTTCTGTAGGGGGAGTATCCCCAGTAGGGCTGTCTGTGGCAGCAGATGAAAGCAATCTGCTTCTCCGCACGACACGCGTCCGCCTAAATACAGAGCTATCTGCCGAGGCGGGAAACCCCCGGGTCGTCTGCTCGTTCTCTGTGGCGGGAAAACCCCGGGTCGTGGCGGGAAAACGCCGTCGTCTGCCGCCCAATCGATACCAAATGCTAAAGGTTTATCTAAGACATGGTCGGGGCATGCCGGGGTGGCTCAGGTTTTATCCAATGCAGGTTCGGGTGCCGCCAGGTGGGTTGTTCTAGGATGGCAGTGCTGTATAACAGCCGGAATAGCCGCCACCTGTTGTAGAGATAGATGTATTACAAACCTTGAACCTGGCCATGGCCTTGGAAGACCCTAGACTAGCCAAGGTTAGCCAGCGACTGCTAGGTCCGTGTTGTTAGCCCCAGTCTCCATTGTCAGTAATGTATATATGTATGATATATAGATGTATAAATTCTCTTTGCAGGTTCTACGTCTGACCCACCGTCGCTGCCGTGACGACTGTCGCACTGAACGACGTTCTGACGCTGGTGGGGTGGGGTGAGAGAAGCCCTGGGTCTAGAGCGAGGGCCATTACCGCCTCCCCCCTCCTGCCGTTCCGTGCCACCGCTGCCTGCCTGGCTGGCTAGTCGAGGGACACAGTGGCACAGAGCACTGCTGCAGTGGAATCAATGGACGGATAGCTGGCGCTCTCCTCAGTCGCTTGCTGCTAAACACTTCTCCTGGACACACACACACACGCAGTGTGACTTGGCCAATCTGAGATGCTCACATCGCTGGGCGGCTGAAGGATATCCACACTCGTGTCGGATTTGGCTTTGAAACGTTTGTGTCGGATATAAACACAGCCACATGTCTGCCTCGCTCGCCATGTATCAGAGGCCGCGGGTTGGCACGTAGCGAGCTGTGAGAGAGACAGACTCGCTCCAGATAGTCAGTCAAACCCCGGGTGTCCTGGTGAGACCACCTCTGTCGGAGTCATGCCCACATCAAACGCTGGAGTCGGAAGCTCAGTGCCAGGCGACCGCAGCGTCCGGCTCCCGTGGGACACCTGGTTCTGTCGCGGCCAGTGCCATTAATTGATCTGTAAGGCGGGAACTGCTTGGCCCCGCCCTATACATCACTCGGGCACAGGACAGGACCCTGACATAGAACTCGAGGAGGAAGGTGTGAGGAAAGTAAGAGATACAGAGAGAGGATAGGATATCTGAGGCTGGGGCCCCACTGGCTGTGATATACCGTCACTGGATGGTGCCCCTTGTCAGCTGATCCCTGCTACGCGACCCCCACCGTCGCCATGGCGCGGAAATCCTGTGCCATCATCTGCAGCAAGGTGTTCCTGGTTCTCTTCAACCTCGTCTTCCTGGTAAGTCACACAGCTTTTCCTTATACTACACTTTCTGTGTTCACAGTATTACCCTGTACAAATAGGGAGTATTTGGCACCACAGATTCGTAGTATGAACAATCGGTTTCATTCGGAAGCCAAACTACCCTTTAGCCAATCATATTGCCACAAAAAAGCTCCGCCAATCGTGGGATGTCCCTGTTTTCGCGCCTTTGCCCTTCTTTCGAGTTTATTCTGAAATTTTTCCCGCCAAGGGGTTTAAACTACTCCCTATTGCATATTTCACTAATCCCCTTGACTATGTCTATGGTGAATCCTTACCCTATAAACGCCGGTTGAAGAGCATCATCAGACATATGTAAGCTAAACACGCTGAATGGTGAACTAATCATTCGATTCCTTCGCGCCGTTATGTGCGAGCCTAAGATATAGGAAGTGACGCACATGTACATCATGTATATATATCGACTTGGAGTTGTGTACAACACCAGTCCCTCTGTAATAGCTTAAGTAAAGATACATGTATGGAGTCCTTGCATCTTGGGAATAGCTATGTTTCAGCAATTCCGAGGGTTTTCCTACTTATTTGGTCCTAAATCTCACCCTAAATGGGCGTGTGTGTAGTGGGTGTGGGTGTGGGTGGGTGGGCATCTACATCTTCCTCAAACAGGGAAAACTATCTGGAAATGTTCAGTGAATTGCAACACCAAACTCTAAAACTCATGCTTCATCTTCTACACAATTGAGAGACACTAATGAGTTACAGGGTACCATTAAAACCAAGCTAAAGCATTTGCATACAGAAGCCATTTATATACTTGCTCCAAGCACTCGTTCGCATATTTTACACATATGTTAGAGTTGATTTTTAAAGGTTTCAGCAAAGTTAAATATTTTAATTTCAAAATTTCTGTACTTTTGGCATTACCTGCTGTTTTTTGTCAAACCCTTTCTGAAAAATAGCCTCAAACTAACAAATCGAAACTGCACATTTAGTTATATACAAAATTGTACATGTGCATACACACTTATTCTGGCTTTGATACATGCTTATTTCGAAGATGTAAGGAATTGTAGATTACCCATTGCACCCTATGTACATCTAAAATCTCTGCATTGCGTTATTACGTTAATCCACCATGTCCGCTTGGTAGTAGTATTTTGCCCACCCTGTTAAGTAGAGCTGGCGATATTAAAGGGCTTCCCGTCTCCTACTGCGAGGTAACATTGAAGGGGCGTGTTACACATGAGTCCAGGTGCCACTCGAACCGAGAGAGACTAATTAACCTCAAACCTGAGCTTCCTGTGCAGGCGTACCCATCAAAATCTTGTTGATTAACTAAGAGCAATCATGGCGCAAAGCTTGGCTTACCTGGCAGAAAGGCAAGCCGACGATTCAGGTGGAGCAGTATAGGCGGTGGCTCTGTGTGTGTTCAATATTCTGACGGTTCTGCGGCAGTTAAAGATTCCACTCAGATTTGAGGTTATCAGAACTGGACAGCACAAGGTCGGAGCTGCCCCCCTTGCCGTATTATACACAGGCTTTATGGGGTTCCTTTCCTTTAGCCGTCCTTCAGTTTCCAGATGTAGCACAAGCCATGTCTGGGAGTAATGCTCCAGATAACAGACTGTTATCGGATATCTTGTTGTATATGCGAAATCTAGTTATCTTATATCGTTTTAATGCAAGCTTTAAGAATGGCAACTTGGATTTCTGCCAATGAAAATGTCTAGATGCACCATCAGTGATCGAAAAATAAAAATAAACCGGTGTTAACCACTTAGTGTACAATCATGTAGACATGTCCAATCATGCATCCATTCACGCTGCCTGGACATGCCGATTACATTATGTAATAAAACTACCACAGAGCTAAACCGATTTTTCGCAAAGATCTGAATGACGTCATGAGACTCGTTCTGTGGTGCTGACGAAAAACAGGACATTGACAGCACGACGATGTAAAGTTAGTACATCTACCTTTAACGTTGCTGCTTTTTCAACCTTTTTTATTGGGGTGTGATATATCGATTTCAAGTATACATGGATATCCTTTTTTTCTTGGCGACTCAGAAACAGGGTTTGCTGCCACGTCCTGGGTTTATTCGATGATTATGAGATGTGTAACAAGGGGTGTCTTCTGTCTGTGACATCGACTGAATGCTGGGGCAGGCAGGAGAGCTTGGTACAACGTGGGGATTCTGGACCTCTGCTCCACAGTTCGTTAAAATGTCAGAATTTGAATGATGTCTTTGATGTGGATTAAAGCAGAATAAGCTTGGGGGAAGTCCTGTGACATAACGTCATTTGAGAGACTTTGTTTGTAGCACTTCCTCATTGTGTATCCGGATAAAAAAATGAAACTGAAAATAAACGTTGCAACATGCCTGGGACGTACATGTATACCGTAGATATTTTAGCTGACTTTTCAAATCTGCCCTAAAGAATCCAGAAAGTAGTGCATTGTATTTCAGTGCGATTTTAACTCTGAGCTCACGGCATAAGGTAATAATCAATAGGCTTGAGTATAGTCCTAACCGTTCATTATTATAGCTGTATGTCTATACATGCATTTAGTTTTGAATAAATATATGGTAGCCACTATACAGAATATTTATTAAACTTAAAATATTTATTAAAATAATCTTAGTGTAATGTCAACGGCCCAAAGATTCCTCAAAACGTTTTAAATTCACAAGTGGTGCCAAACACTTGGACAAAGCACAGATTCAGTGATATCCCGGCGATATTATAAACGTAAGCTATTTTGAGCTGATGTTTTACGCCTGTGATTGCAGTAAATATTCTGTCAGGTTACTACACTAGTCAAGAAGGTCCAGGGACTTCTTAGCATCCCATGCCCTTGTCTTTTGTCCCTTTTCCCCAGCCTAGGCGTCCCTTGGCGATAATTTAAAGGAAATTACGAATTAACGGAGACATTGGGGGAGCTACATGTAAATGTAGATTTGGCCGCGCCGGCTCGGTGATTAATGTGCTATCTGATAGAGCAGTCGCGGCTGGACACGGCTAAACCCACTCCGTCCAATCAAATATCGGCAACTTCATCAGACATGACTAATGCCGGGTCAACCACGGGACCTCTCCTCCAGTCCCTTAGAATTCTGGGATGGCACGGGCCTGTCATCTTCCTGTCACTAAGGAATATTTCACGCGGCGTGGACTTGGTAAGGGAGATGTTCCTCTCCGTTACCATGGTTCAGTGCACGCGGTTCCCTAGGCAGCCTGTTTGTTTACCGATGGACATTGCGGATCCAAATTGCATCGAAATTTTTAGTTATAACTATTAGCATCTGGGAGTCCCTACAACAATTGGTCTCCCCATTACGCCACACTACCAGAAAATGGACTTTCCTTTCGTACCTTCCACTGTGTTGTTTAGCAAAGAACACAACCATACAACGAACCCACGCACGGTATCTACATGTAGTTGTTGCAAAATCTAAAAAAAGAAATTATGTCAAGCAAATATGACTAATACATCATGCGGCATGCAATGCCGTTCACAGTTGTTACACGTCACAGGTAGGAGAAGTTGAGGAAGTTGCATAAGCTCCCAAAACAGATCCCAGAATAATGGCCCGAACTGTGACCTGAAATCACAGTGTAATGGTTTCACGGACACTCACATTAGAACTGCACGAGTTGCTCTGTCCGTGGGCAAGACTGGGGTTGAACTCGAAAGAATTTGACCAGGGTTCAGGATGGAAGTTCTGTGTTTGTGCTATCGGTGGATGGCCGCAGAGGTTTGCAAACGAGCCCCCAAGTCTCAGCCTAGATATGTCACCCTGCCGTGTGGGGCTTGGACTGTGTCGGTGTTGAGGGAGTCCATCGAGCCTGTCTGGCTGTGCTACACTGCTGTCCACAGTCTGAGTCCCCCACTGCCGTCTCGAGGTTCCCGAAAACTTTGTCTCTCCAAATCCTGATTAGAGCGAGCCCCGTGGAGAAAGGGGATTGGGCCGGCCATCAATTACAGGCGTTTTCCTTGCAAATAGAACCGACGCCTCCCGGGCTAAATCCAATGATCGTCTTATCTGCGGCCAGCCAACCTTGTCCGTATCGGCGACTTCTGTGAACGTGCTGTGGAAACCGGGGAGGAATCAATGCAAATTTTCTTACTAACCCCTCTTGCCTCCACCCTCTCCGCCCTATATATCAATTTGAGGGGTGGGGTGGGGTAGGGTGGTGGCTGGAGACGACGGGGAGGGGGTGGGGGTGTCCTGTTATGGGTAGATGTGACATTTCTCTTGGTCTTATAGTATTACTGCAGACGGAAGGAGGGCCCAGGGAAAGTTACCAAGGTGACCACGTCCCCCCAGTCTCTACTCCTGCTATCTGGGCAGCGGAATGCGCGAACTGATTGGCTTTGCGCAGCAATACAAACGCATTAACGCGGGGATCCCTCGTCCCCTTGTAATTGCATTTGGCCAGAGCCACCATCTGAGACAGGACCTGGACCAGAGGAAAGAGGATCAGTAATAATTTGCCTTTAAAGCTTCAATGCAGGCAATGTGGCTATCAATTTAGATGTCATCCCTGCTGCGACCCGGCACACAGACAGATATACGCAAACAGGCCTGTCTGCTGGGTTGGGGGGGGGGGGGGGGTAACCTACTGTTCAGGTCTGCCAGAAGAGGCATTACTTTGGCTTGTAGTGTGGTGTCACTCACAGCTTGGTGCAGTTTGAAGACCGCGACATGCACACATACACTTACGTCCAAATTTTTTTACGCGATATAGCTCCTTGGTCAGTCCGAATGATTTATTAAGTGCATTTTATACTGAGATTATTCAATTCAGTTTAACTATTCAGTCTAAACATGGAAAACGTAAGGTATTTCCCGAATCCCAACCCAGGGATTGGACGGCAATCGATGCTTTTCATATAGGACATCTTACTTTCTAAAGGTTTATTTATACTCGGCACCAGTACTTCGATCTTTAGACTTCAGAGCGTCTTCGGTCTGACCTTGATGCTTGCTATGGCTATCTAATGACATCTCAAAGCTGAGTCTGGTTTCATTGCAAGTGCATGTATACTTTACGGGTACCTATACAGTGCAAGTTGTATAACTCAACGAGGCATGATCCTTACCAAGGTTACAAGTCATGTAACTTTGTGCGATATCCCCTCGGTGACGTCATGGGCTAGGTCGTTGTGATAGTGTACCCAATGACCTTGACCTATATAACTTAGTGCCATTTTTATGTCCAGATTTACTGGCTTGCCCTGGTTGACCTAATGTCATTCCTCAATGCCCCACCTACGTGTATGTGTAGTGCGTCGGTCGATCCCGCCAAACCACCATGGAGCCTGTTCTTAAAAAAAACGGACAATAGAAAGGACGTGACTGTCTTCGTGTGGTGCCATCGGCTGTTACGTCCTGGCTGTACGTGTCCAGAGTAAGGGGTCGCTTGTCAATATCACATTCATCCGGCCAGTAAGTGTTTTATTGCTCGCTTGATTGGCATCTCTGAAAGGGGGGCTGGCAGACAGGAGGGCTCAGAGATGTTTACGGTGGAGAGGGGGAACTGGGCAGCATGCTGACAGAGGGAGGGCGAGCTTTTTTGTCGCGTTTACGTGGAAGGAAACGCCTCGTGACGTCACTTCCGTAGAAACAAACATGGCAGTATTGTGTATTGAAATCAATCCGGCATGGCAGTAACAACTCGCAGCACTATAGCCCGGGTCGGTAATTGCTTATTAGGCGGATATGGACAACAGACTCTGGCACCATTGAGAGGGGAACAGGGGACGGAGGGGTTTTAGACGGGGTCTATCAGCAGCGACGCCAACAATCCCCTCGGCTAGCTTCCAGTCGATGTGCACAATGCCTGCTCGAATTGTATCCGAGTCTGTTGGACACAATGCAGGCCGGCCGTTCCACTCGGCTTGTGCTGTCTGTAGCCGGTCGAACCGAGTTCTGTATGTCGGCGGCAGCAGCAATAGGTACTTTTGAGACAATACACCGCCGCGCATTCCCCTTTTAGCATTGATTTGCCATGGACGACGCCCCTCGTTGTTTAAAACCCCTACCCTGAATGGGGAGGTTGTGATGGCCCTGCTACATGTATATACCCTCCCCAACTTGACATGTCAGCCCCAAGGGACATGGGGGTTAGACTCGGTGCCTCAGCGGCGTCAATTCGGCATTGATTCCACTAGGGGAACTGTTTGGAGAAGGGGAAGGGCGATTTTTGTCACATTCAGACAATGTGCACTGTCTTTGAGAGGTGGCACGAGTGAGCAAGGAAGCACTCTGTCTGATGGGCTAGGTAGAGGGACAGCCCGATGCTGTACGTACATACACCCAGCCCTGCAGTACGACACACAGGGCCAGTCGCTTTATAATGGCCACTTTAGCGATTGGGTGGAGAGGCCGGGATTTCCAAGGCTCAGGGGGAAGTAATGAAGACAGAACCTCCTCCCAGACGGCCCTAGGGTCGCGCTGGCTTGTCACCAATCACGCTGTGCTGGGAGAGGGGAGGGGGATACGTCTCCTGACTCCCAAATTAGCGTCGCCATCCTCCTGTCAAAAGTCTGTGAAGGTTGAATCGCGAGGGAATGCTGATGTCTTTATAAGTAAACATGCACTTTATTTCAAATATGATTCCTACTGGCCTACACTACATGTAGTTTGCATAATATGCTAATTTGCATAATATATCTACATAAATTATGTTGTATCAGTACAACTGGACACCGAATTTAGGAAAGCCTATTTATCAGAGTAAGGCAATATTTCTGAACTGCGTATTGTCTAGGTAGCGTGAGGTGTGTGGGTTCATGGAAACCTACATGCAGAGCTACATGTACAGCAACAACCTCTTCAAAGCCTCGCAGCTTTCTTTCACAAATGCATCGTATACAGGTGCATTATGTAGTAAGTACGTAGAGATGACTAGATGTTCTGTGACATCACAAAGTTAACGCAGAAAGCCATAGGGATCCCCCCTTAACCTGTTCCCTCACGACGTGTGGTCATCTCCAGGCATACCACCGCACGATCTCCAACTCCAATAAGCCAGCAGAAACAGATGTTCATTACGACTTGGTTACAGGCACATCAAGTGCCGACTTTCCAGGCGAGCCTCTCCAACCGATCAGCGTCTGCTGATTTATCACGTACAACAATCGATCACGTGAGAATGGTGTTATCTACACGCTCCCGGCTAATTGTTTTTTTTTTCTGCTATTTATTGCTTGCACGTACATTGTAACCCAATAGCGTCGTGATCAATCCATGCAATCCACGACTTACTGAAGACAGCGGTCGTCGGATCTATGACTCGCTCTCGTGTTCCAGTGTTCATGCCGGAATCACAGCCTCGGGCTCGCTATGTGATCTCACTTCCGGAGTGTAGAGAGTCTTATCTTTTCGCAGACAACATTCATTAGGCAGATCGATAACGATCGGTATCATAATTGCGAGAGAGGTCTGCGGCCCGGTGTTGATACTACATGCGCTATGTATACGTGCGCTGGCGGGTAAGCTACAGCTAATTAGGGCCCTCACGGATATCGTTATGAATAAGTACCGTATATGTGGCGAGAGAGAGAGAGAGAGAGAGAGAGAGAGAGAGAGAGAGAGAGAGAGAGAGAGAGAGAGAGAGAGAG
>JAAUYG010075126.1_pt1 | contig 10550 bp, 7 predicted proteins | sample 7278091 | NCBI WGS metagenome assembly JAAUYG01 (sample SAMN14350201, study PRJNA611818) | marine sediment metagenome | isolation source: surface marine sediment (0.6m) | place: French Polynesia: Moorea | collected 2018-08
CATTAGGCAATGAATTTGTTGCTTCGGTTTAAATTTGATTTGGGCAAACGCATAGTTTTGCTGCTGAGTGAATTCGTGTGTGGCATTTACGAGTGATAGAAAATAGTTCCCCCCTCCCCCCAAACTTAGTATGTACTTTGATGCCGAAGCGCGGAGAAGGAATTGCAGTTGAAAAATGAATTTCGCTCATCCAGTGGTGCTGCGTTACAAAAAGCTAGAAATATAGGAGTTGGGTTTCCTTGTCAGCCATACGCTTTTGAATTCCTTTCTTCATTTCGCCTTCCGAAGCAATGTTCAGGGTTTTCTGTAACCGCAAGTTAAAGCGAGCAAATTCACTTCTGTTTGGGCTTCAAGCACGAGCTTTTTGCCACAGCTGGAAATTTTGTTTGTGATGGTTCAACTGATTGTTAAGACTTGAAGTAAATTGTACTTCAAAAGAAGTCCTCTTTTAGTTTTTTGCGCACCCTTGGTACTTTTTCACGACTTTCCGCAAAACTCCTTGATGGCAAGTGACTCTAAGTTTTAAACGTTTGTCACAAATTTTGTTCAGAATTTATTTTTGCACCACCTCAGACGAGGGGAGTTGACATCCGAACCCCTACCCAACATTTCATATTCGTTCTGCGTATTTGTGCGCATTTCGGACACATGTGCAGCTGTGTTGTATCTGGATAGATAGGAAATATCCAAAACATATCATGTCAAGTACATAATGTACCTATTTATTGAGTGACTGCTTTCTTATCCCAGTGTTGAGTCCTTTTCATGGCTGCCGCCCAGAAAGACAAAAACGCATTGTCTTTGTTGTACAGAATGTCTTGTACCAAGTGTGTACATTTTGTAAAATGGAATTTTGTGCTGCATTTGATACAGTTTGTACCAAAAGAAAAAATGTTTGAAATCACAATAAAAAGTTCAAAAATGAAATTTGCATGTTGTTACGTTGTTGTTCACGTTACTTGGCATTTGCATGGAAACTGTTGTGACAATGTTGTTTTCAGTCCCTTGCCATGTCATTAAGAACAGCTAAAGGTAAATTATGTGGACGCAGCGTGGGCGAAAATGCACACATAATCCGGTTTTGTCTGTCCTTCAGGAATTTTCTTTTTCCTCCAAAGGGAAGCTTGTTATGAAGTTTTTCCTTTCTGCCTTAAGACGGGGTGTATTGTTTCTGGTATTTCTGTGTGAAATACAAATTGGGTTCACCTCGGAAATAATTATTTCTCGTGAAAATGAGGATTTCTTTTGAAAAAAAAAAGGAGAGTTCACGACGAAAATGCCGCAGCAGCAAATGGGGAAGAAGGTTGACACACGGGAGCTTTGTGTCTGGGAACCTCGTTCCCTCTTTACGTCTGGTTCCTTGTGAAGCGAAATAGATGTGGAAATTTCTCAGAAGCCTTTGCGCAGGATTTGGGAACCAGCAGCACAACTAGCTGCAAACTCGCGCACGTTGTGCGCGTGTGTGTGTTGCGTGTGTGTGCATTTGTGTGAGCGGGTGAAATTTGTCCACTGGACACAGAAAAGAATGGTTGAGTCACAGAGGTTTTGCATTTTCTTCGGCGCAGGTTTTGTTCATGAAAACAGAAATAAGAGATTCGCAGGACACATTCTTTTCTTAGCACCAGCTTTGCTTGTCCCAACATTGTCTTTGCCTTCCCCTTGCCACAATCAAAATCCAGCATTTCTCTGTTTTGTGGCACAATAAAACCCACTGAAATGGTAAAATCAAAATGTACTTAACACCCATCACGTCTGTGTCTCTCTCACTGGGATTTGCAGACAGAAGCAACAAGGTCTTGCCAAATGAAACATTGTCGTATGAATAATGTATGGACTTCATTCAATGTCCATCGGGAACCCAAGACTCAATCCAAGGTTCATATTTCTGTTGCTGTGTATTTCTTTCTGCAAGATGAATTCCCTTGTTTGGACTTCCCATGAATTTGCCCACATGCCAGTACGCAAGTAAATTCAATTTGCTCAGTGTTTTCTTTGCAGATCCCAAATGGCGTGTCCGGCCACGAAAACACCAATGATGGGTAGTTTCTGTTTGAAGCAAATGATTGGGGAACAAGAGAGAGAGGGAAAAGGAAATTAAGAGATTGTGTGATTTCATGGCAATTTGGCCTTGTTTCAGAAATAATGTCATTGTGCCCTTCTTTTCGTTTCTAGATCATGATTGGACAGTACTCGTGCTCCAGTCCAATGAGAGGTGCATCTGCAGTGCGGTACCTCACGCCGTTCAGCCAATCAGAGAACGGCTTTGTACCAGACTCAGTCTCCTTGTCAAGTCACGAATATGGTAACTATGGAGCGATTGGTTACCACAGGGACAACAGCTACGGCAGACCAGCGACGAGACCAAATCTAAGGCCGGTTATTTATCCGCCAAACAGTGACGACCCAGGAGATGACAATAGACAGGCCTCAGGCAGCACGCACAGGTTTAGACCAGTGATCTATCCTCCTGGGACGAAAATCAGCTACAGTCCCTCCATGCGAGAACTTGCCTTGAGGAGCCAGGAAAACAACAGTCCGAGCCACACTGCAAGGAGTGTTACCCCTGATGACAGATTCCAGGGTGAACTGGCTGCATCCAGGTTAGCTCCACCACTACCATCTCGGAATCTTCACCAGTTCAGTTCCCTGCCAAGAACAACCCAAGCTTCTGGTGACAACTATGGCGCTGTGCCCAACTGGAACAGGAACAGAAGCCCCAATGGGTACGAGCTGGGAGAACCATCCACCTTACCGCGTTATTCCGCAGGGTATGCCCCCAGCAAAACTCAGAACGTTGCTGTTGTAGAGCCCAGACTGTTTCCAAGGGCAACCAAGAAGAAACCTTGGCAACCACAGGAAATTAGGTCACAAGTGTCATGGCGTCCACCTGCGAATCCGCCGCAAACCACCAGAGAAAGTGAGAATGAGATATTTCCTTGGCAGCCTAACCAATCAGTTATCGAGGACAGGAATGAGTATTCTCCCAGGGTAACACAGGAACCAATCAAAAAGGAGGAAGAGGAAGTTGACTACATGGGTCTGCAGGACCACTATGATTGGATCAAGCAGCAACAGCGGTTGCTAAGAGAGCAACAAGCATGCGACGAGAGGCAAAAATGGTTGCTGAACAACTACGTCTACTTGCCAGGCCAACATGGTAACCAGGGAGACAGGAATGTCAAGAGAAATCAGCCAATAAGAAGGCAGAACGCAGAGTCCTCTTTTGGCTCAACTCCTGGAACCAACCAATCAGAGAATCCGTACGAGACGCTTGACAACCACACCAAGGTACCGAGCACGGCACCATGGTTGCCAAGGAAGAGTAGAATCAAGGCCAATGCAGTGCAGGTTCTGCCGGAAATGCAACCCGGAACCGGCGTCCATCTTCGTCACGTGACACAAGAATCCTCCACTGATGACGTCACAGAAAATCCCTCTGGTGACCGAAACCATGACGACGCTGTGCCCAGTTACATTCACCACGAAAGATTCAGATCCATTTCCCCCATTGTGGAATACTTGAATGATTCTTCTGACAATATCAACACTACGTTGGAAGTCAAGGAAGAAAACAGGAGTCACAGAAGTGACGACAGCAGTCCCGTTACGTTGATTTTGTAATTGTTCAGAATCTAAGATTGTTGCGTTGTTCTTTGTTCTTGTTCTGAAAATGAAATAAAATGTTTGAGACATCCATGAATGATGCTTGTTTGATTGGTTTTTTTTTTCAATCTTGCGTCTGGCCTCAAGGTTTGCCAACCGCAACAAACAGAGTGGAAGCAAAACAGATTAAATACTCTCGGTTAGGAATTCACGCTTTTCAGCAGTGTATTTCTGTAAAACCTTGGCGGTGTCAGGAAATTTTCTGTGAGACTTGCGCACGAATCTGGAACACCAGGAAGTTTGGCCATGGAAAAGATTTTTGTTCCAGAGTGTCAGAGCTTCATGTGAAATAAGAGACAAATTCCAATCTTTTCGCAAAACAAAACCTGCCACAGGAAAACAACTCTCTTTATCCTGCAACTCATTGAGGTAGTTAATGTGTTTGCCTTTTGGATATTGGATTCCATGTTGTGCTTTGTAGCCCACACACTCAGCAGCCGCGAGTACTGAACGTGTATCGACTGAAGCTGTTCTGCTGGTAAAGGCAAAGAAGCTGCTTAGCATAGTCTAACCTTGATATTAGCTCTCAGCTCGCGTTACCGTCAGCTGCGTGGCATCGTCAAGCAGAGGTGGGTCTCTTCACCTACATACATCGGGACAATTAGCCAAATATGGTGATTTGAAAACACCCAAGTCTTGACTGAAGAACGTTGATTGGGATTCGGGTGTCGTCAAGGTACTGGTGACTGGTGTTGTCAGCTTCAGAAGAAGAAAGAGAGGAAAACAGCTGCAGGAGACTTGGTAAGTTACGGTTGTTTTTCATGTCATGTGATGGGGGCAAATAGACACTACACACGTATACTAGGCGTAAATGACACAAAATCAATCCCAAAAACAAAGAGCTAAGCCGAGCCATAAAAATGGGCGTATCATATCGCTGCAGAACATCAAACGATGTTTGTAACTCAGCCAAAGGAAACGTACTTCCGTAACACACGTTTTGCTGCCAAAGAACTGCTGCAGGAAACTTGCAGTCACTGACTGCAGGTGCTAGTTGCGCTCAGGTGAGTTGAAACATGTTTGTTTCAGCAGTTAGAAGGGAGAAGCTGGGAAAAACTTTGTTCTTTTCAATTCTCTCAAAAGCCTGAGCAAACTCAAAGTGAGCTTTTGTTGGTGATTGGCATGCGACAAATGAAGAATATGAGAAACTGAAAAGAAACACAAAAACAACTGCAAGAACAGCAAAGTGTTGGAGAGAATTTCTGCACATGTCCTTGATAAATTGGTGCTGAAGCATTGGAAGGACGGAGGTGCATGACACATGTACTGGGGTGGCCGCCAAGGGGAGGTATTGTTCATGCTGAAAGTAAAAAAAAATGCTTCAAACACAGGATTGTTCGCGCTGTGTGGACACGACAAGAAAAGCCACGCCGTGATTGCCAATTCCCTTTTCATCATTGGCAGACTGAAGGTTGTTCGTTTGAGCATTGATCTTTCTGAAGTCATTGATTGACAAAATGACCAAGGAAAACCCATTTGCAAGATGCTCGGCTACTGCCAAAGTGATCGTTTTCGGGTTCTTTTCATCTTGCACAAGATTGCGGTTTTCTGGTGAGTTTGCCAAGCTCAAAAACTTCGAGTCCAGAAAGAAGACATTGAGGGCGTGAAGAGCCATCAATGCACCCAAGCTGCACAAACAGGATCAGATGATGAAGTTGTGCAATTGTGCTCTCGTCGAAAACAATTTAATCCCTAATTGTGCGCAACAGTTGCTGTTTGTGCCCATGTATGGCTGATTGTGTAGCAACATAGCAGGAAACAGGGCCCACATCAAAAGATCTGTCAATATAATAGGCGCAAATCAAAGCAGTGTGATGTGTTGTCGTATGCATAAAACGGCTTCGTTTATTCAACTAGCAGCTCTTCGTCCCTATTCCTATCATGGGCGGACTGCACGCCAATAACACATAAAGATGACATTGCGGGAATCCGACTTGGGTGATTCCAGCTCATCTGCAGACACAATGGAGGATGCAGGGGGACATAAAGGGCCTGGTGTCAGAGGCCCTTACGAGGCAGGCAAAACGAATGAAGTTGTACGTTTTTCCTAGGGTCCCCTTTCCTCTATAGGGAAGCAAACGCCCTCAACAGTCATGTGGGTTGTCAAGAGGTTGAATGAGGGCAGGGAGGCTGTCTGACCCAGGCAGGCTATCTGGCTATCACCCATTGACACCGGCCCCTTTTGACCCAAAGAGGTGCAAAAAAATTCGGGCCACTAATTGGGGTTTGCTTCTTCCGAGTCAGGTTTCCGACTTTCTGTTCCAGCCCCCTATGCTGATTCTTGATTCCTAAATCCGCGCCTAAAGTGACATCAAATTGTGTTGGAGAGACTGCAGGCCCCGTTAATGTCCCTGGGTGATTGAACTAGCGTCAATGTGATGCAGTGACGTGACACGTCACATGTAGGAGTCATTCTGGTGTGGGATGGTTCCACATTCGTCGCCTATATCCTGGTTCTGCCGTTGTTTTTGCGCCCTAAGTGAGCATGACATCCCACTCAGTGTTAATGAAGTGTGTTCTCAGGCCTAAAAGATGACGCCTTTTGATGCCAATGAGGTTGCCGCTTTCCTTGTCACTCCATGGGGAAAGAACGTGATATGAAAGCGAATTCGATTTTCTGAAATGGACTTTAGATCAATTCTGTTTTCAAACAGCAAATATGATAAATGCTATTGCTGGTTGTATAACTCTGTGACACAAAAAAGCTGGAAAGTCAAGACCAAGCATGATATGATTCCTGTGGGCCATTATTTTGATTCTGAAGGGAGTCCTGCGCCTGCCACTGTGGCTCTGCAGCGCACGAAGCTTTTCCCCAAAAAGCAAGGCCTCAAAGCTGAAGTCATGTTTCATGTTGATGGCGTAAATCTCTTATTTCTGAAGGCTTCGTCATATATATCTCATCCACTTACAATCACGCAGGAAGAAAACATACAGAATCATGATTGAGGAATCATGGCTTTTGGCATTCCTAACAATGGTCCCTTGGTCTGTGGTCTATGTTGTATTGAATGACAGAAAAAAAAGAACAGAAAAGTTATTTTTCGTGTTGAAGTGTGATCTAGGATTTTAGTGAGGAGACAAACCTGAGAATCGTCTCACCTGGGAAGAAAAGTGAAAAGTCTAATTTGAGAATTGGGCCCAACGCTGACAAGAGAAAGTCCAAATTTCCACAAATGCTCTTTGTAGGCAGGTTTCTGTCACAGGTATGGGGGTCCAGATCTCTTTTCAGACAAACAGATCAGTTTAGAGACTTGCCGTTTCTTAGGTCTTCTGTTCCACTCCAGGCTTTACTCGGCTTCATAATTTCAGTCGCGCCTTGATGCCTTGCCGCCGTAAGGAGCGACTTATGTTGTCACGTTCGTCTGTTTTTTCATGGACCCCCACCCACCATATTTGGCACACACAAATAAGGACTATGGGGCTACAAACTGCAAAGATTTCAGAACAGATACAGAAAAAAGTGGGTCAAAATGGAGGCCAAAGTAGCTACTTGGCCAACCTTTGGTGGCAACAAAGCAAGGTGCGACACAATGCTCACCAAGCATTCTAATTTTCCAACTTCCCTTTGATTTTCCTTTTTACACAATTTTGCCTCAATGTTCGCGTTCATTTTATCTCCGGTGCCTCAGTTATGAAAACCACCAGCTGTTTGTATTGATCCAGAGATAGCGTGAATTCTAACTGCAATTGATATGCTAACAGTCGGTACAAAAAGGAGCAGAGACGACCGTAATCTATTGACAATCAATCCAGTTGTTTCTTTGTAGCTCGGGGAGAATCAATGCAAGATTCAGCAGAAAGACCCGTTGAGTGGTTCCATTAACTCCGAGGCGGCTTTGCAGCGGTGTCGTAACCGTGGGCGCTTGTTGTCCGCAGGGGCTTGTTACTGCTCCGAGAGGTGTAGGCTGCATTGTGATTTTGTTTTTCTGCAGTGGTTGGGTGAACTCCAACTTTTTTTTGGAAATTCACTATACTGGGTAATTAGTGTTCTGTGTGACTGAGATTTTGGGAAAAAATGTTTTGGTCTGGCAGTTCCTGCTTTGGAATTTGAGGGGAAGTTGGGGTCACAACACTGTATGTAGATTCCTGCTCTTGTCATAACTGCTGGGCCATTTTGAACCAAATACAGCTTTGAGCAGCTTGAGCCAGATGTCTTTTGCCCTGGCCAGGAGAAGTCACAAGGGACTTTTCTCCACCCTATTTGCAGACCCGTCCTTCTCTTGTCCAGTTCAGATTTCTCCAGAATGTCAGAGTCAAAAATCTCAAAATTCTGTTTGCGGGTCAGCCATTTCTTCTCATGGGAGTTTTCTTTTGTCAGAGACAAATACAAAGAAATGGCTTGGAAATTTAGCTGCAACGTTACACTCCCAAGACTCATGCAGGTTCCCTGTGGCATTTTGTAGAAGCCATTTGGGCATTCCATGGGAGGAAGGGGGAACACAATGGACTTGGAATTGCGACGATGGATGCGTCTCTGGGATAATCCAATAAGTTGTGACGGGACGGCATCTATCAGAAAACTAATGGCTTGATTTATCCTTGTCTGGGAGTTCTTGAAAGGCTCATGCAGTGTCTGCAAACAGGGCGGTAGATTAGGTCTATTGTTTCCACAGGCTGTCATGGAGTGCAGAGCTTGTTTTGTTTCGCTTCGTGCCAGAACCTTGTCGGGATGAGAGAACAGAAAGAGAATCCACACCAAACTGTGGTTGCACTGCTGGACCTCAATTTCCCACAAAAAAATAAACAAAAACACAGGCACCTGCAGATTTGTCTGAAATAGGCCTACTCTTTCTTGCAATCTTTATAGCATGCCGACATGCTCATAATTGAACAAAAATTAACCCTCAATGAGAAATTCCTGAAAATGTAACCAAGCCACAAGACTCCCTCTTGAATTGGCCAATGATCAGCCTTTCTGCTTACTTGAGGGAACCACTCACTCCACAGAATGTTAGTTTGAATGGCACTTGACAAACTGAATGTGGCTTTCAGAATTGTTGGTTCTGTTAAAAAGCTGATGTTCTTGTGTGATGAGGTGATGTCACAGTGTCACATTCCCTGGCAGTTCATTTGTCTGCAGCTTGGACCAGGTGTTGCCAATTACTGGTTTTGACAGCTTCAGGATTGTGAAACATCAAGTGGTAATGGAGAGTCTACACTTAACTGCATGTGCGACATTTCTCATTTCTAAGGGACTTTTTCTGAAGTGATTTTTTCTATTTCCACGACTGCCTCGCTCCTGCTGTCTCCTTGTGCTGGTGCAATTTTGCCAATTGCTCGCAGCGCACGAGGTGCTATGGGATGTTTGACTGGGTAATTTTCAGTGATTTGTCTTCTGTGATTGGCAGTTCCAAAATTTTGTTCACATTATTAAAGACATAAATGGGTGTCAGAAGTTGGTGTAGTTGGGCATTCTCTGACCCTTCCAACTGATTCCGTGATTCAGGAAAAATTAAACTTCTTCTGGACAAACTTGAGAGTGGCTGCAGTTCATTGTAGTTTCCTGACGGTCTCCTCAATCTCTGTGTGTGTAGGGATTGTCGTTTCTGGTCCTCTCTGTCGAATCCTCCTGCAAAAGAATGAATGTAGGCAAGTGGTTGTGTTGACCATTGACAAGTCCAGCAACAAAGGAGACACTGGGTAACAAATCACAAGTACAAATAGAAATACAATTCCGACCAAACCCATCACTGACAGTGCTGTCAGAGTTCTACCCAGCAATGGTCTTTTCAAGAGTCCATTTGTGCACTTGTTTGAAAGGACTTTTCAGCCAAGGTTCACGAGTGTATTGCAGGACAATGGAACAGAAGAGAGGATTTCCACTGACTGGATCAATTGTACTTCAGGAAGAATTGCACTCTTCAACATCCTCAGTACACGACTGAAGGACAATCTGGGATTCCTGTGTTGTATCCTTGCATCATTAACGTCATCTGTTCACGTCTCACAATGATGCCATCCACTCTACCCGGCTTGTTTTTCATTCACTCTGGGAAACAGCCCAACTGAAATGCCCAGGGAAAGGAAAGGATTCTTCCAGTGACATTTAGCTTTAATCATTCGCATCACAAGTTCTCTGTCCAAGAAACACAGGTCATTACAAGGGACTGGGTGTCATGACAAGCACGCTCTGAAACTCCCTCTCGGGCTATTCCTTTGGAGTCCATATGAGATTTCAAGGAAAAGAAAGTCTTTGGGACATGGTGCAGAACGTTGAAGGAATTTCTTCGGGCCAGCGAGACCTTTTCTCAATTACCTGTGTCAATTCATGAATTAGTCATTGTGATGATTTTGGAAGTGAGACAAACTCTTCATGGTGCTTTGTTCTCTCCATTCCAAGAACCTGTGCTTAAATGTAAAACCAGAAAGATCTCCTTGCACAGGAAAAACTCTTAATTGCATCGCAACAAGAACAAGTTTTTTTTCTGATTGGATTGTAGATCAAGTTTAACAGAATGAAATCACCCTTGCAAACTTTTCCTTTTCAAGGCCCAGAATGATGAGTCCAGAACACGACCTATGGGGAGGGAGACATTGCGGGCACCTCAGTTCTAATCAAGATTTAAGACGCGTCGCTCTCAAACTTCCAGCCATGTAATCACCATGGGACGTCTCGGAATTCTCCAGCGTTAATAGGTTGCGGTTTCCCTTCCTTATCTAATTTGAAGTTTGAACCGGTTGCAAAGCATTGGATCATGCTGACAAAATCCTGTTAAAGTAGCAAGAGAGACGATTTCCCAGCCTTGGTGTTGGGTTTGAACCAAATTGCGGCTGACAAAAAGTACATTTCATGTTTCGCTGCCATCCAAAAAAAATATCTACTTTTTATTACCTGCAGCGTCAGATCGGAAGATTCCAAGTTCCATCTGATACGGGAACAAATAGAC
>JAAUYG010018974.1_pt1 | contig 10549 bp, 4 predicted proteins | sample 7278091 | NCBI WGS metagenome assembly JAAUYG01 (sample SAMN14350201, study PRJNA611818) | marine sediment metagenome | isolation source: surface marine sediment (0.6m) | place: French Polynesia: Moorea | collected 2018-08
ACTATCTCCTCCTCTTCCTCCTCCTTCTACTCCTCCGTGTAGTAGTAGTAGTAGTAGTAGTAGTAGTAGTAGTAGTAGTAGTAGTAGTAGTAGTAGTAGTAGTAGTAGTAGCAGCAGCAGAAGCAGCAGCAGCACCACCACCACCACCACCACCACCACCACTTTCTTCCTTCGCATCTGTTACGTCCACAGACTTTCTGTATGGTTGAATTGTGTTCCATACGAACTACATCATATAGGTCACACACATTTCCAGATTTATATTGAAGGTGAACAACAAGGATGTGGCAACTGATGTTGGTGCCAATGACGGTCAGTGGCATCACCTGTGTGTGACCTGGACCAGCGCCGGCGGTCAGTGGAAACTGTACAAGGACGGCAGATTGCGACAGAGAGGCTCCGGACTCTCTGATGATACAGTCATCATAGGTACGGAGTACTATGCCATTGTGTTCCCACAGGTAATGCTACTGTCATGTAAAGATTACATGTACAAATGGGCAGGGATAGATGTTGCGAGACGACAGTAGTTCTACTGGGCCTAATAGCGCTAAGCAAACATAAAAAGAGGCATGCTTGTGTGTTAGCACATACGTAGGTGCATTGAATTTCATGCTTCTTCTTGAAAAAAGGCTGTAAATTAACGGCCACTTATTAGGCATTGGAAGAAAACGCACCATGTTCGCTGTACACGCATGGACAGTCGTTATCTCCTACCAGTACACAATAAAGTTGCTTTATTTAACATTGTATAAGGTAACATTTTTTTCGACTTAGGAGGTGGACATCTTGTGCTGGGGCAGGAGCAGGATGCCTTGGGACGGGCGTTTTATGCCGGGGAATCATTCATTGGGACTCTGTTCAAATTCAACCTGTGGGACCACGTGCTGCCTGATGTGGAAGTAGCCCACCTGGCCAACTCCTGCGATGAGGACATCGGTAATGTCATAGCCTGGCCTGACGTTTTGCGGGGGATCCATGGCAATGTTATCAGAGAAAACAGTGGCTTCTGTCTGGGTGAGAGTATGGGCTGTGTAACAAAACAGAGGAGAAGACATTACCCTCATATTTTGAAGTAGACCATTATTGATAGTGTACTCATATTATTCCCGTCCTCAGTATATACGTCGTGTTATGCTTACTAAGTGAGTTATTAGCTGCTGCAGCAGCATTAATGGAAGTAGCAACAGCTGTAGTAGTAGTAGTAGTAGTAGTAGTAGTAGTAGTAGTAGTAGTAGTAGTAGTAGTAGTAGTAGTAGTAGTAGTAGTTGTAGTAGTAGTAGTAACAGCTGCTGCAATAACAACAACAACAACAGTAGTTACAAGTAGCAGCAGTACTATCAGTGGTAGGTAAAACCCTCGGTAGCAGGTAAGAAGGAAATGCAGATAGTAGGGAGTATTTCATATTTATCTTAAGGTAAAATCAAAGCTCTTCGCCAAACAGACGCATACAGGGTACACGTTAAAGGATACGTTACAGTTTACGGAAATGATTAACACTTTTTAAAGTTAGGGTAACGATTCACAGGATTCAGGGTTTGTACCAACCTCGTGCATAGTAAAACAACAAAGCATCACAACAAGCAAACAGCAGACGCAAATTTACAAATAAAACAAAATTCTTTTTGCTCATCATGAGTGCAGAATGAGAATTTCTCCTGGCGTTAGGCTGTACCCCGTTGCCCGCTATTCAGGGCGGCGACGTGATGTGGAACACGACAGAAATGCTGGGTGTGACAACCTACAGCTGTGAGACGGGATACGGACTACACGGATCCAGTCAGCGACATTGCCGGATTGACGGGACATGGAGTGACTCGGAACCCCAGTGTGAGAGTAAGTCGTACCTCTATATTCCGTTTGAATCGAGCCGCTTTGGCCTAGGCTTTATGGTCACGTAAAGACAGAAAGCATAGCCAGTTCCACCTGGAATGAATATGACGTTTATGCTTATTAGAACTACATGTATTTCAGAGGAACTTCGTTAAATGCATTAGAATCATGTGGTATTGGTATGGCAGTATTGATGGCAAAGACGATACGGAAACCAAGGATATCTGGGCTTTGAGTTCTTGAAAATGCTTAAGTCTTAAGTTTTTACTTCTGATTCTTATAGTCAATGACAGTGCTTAGATTGCTGACTTAATTCAATATTTAGATTTAATTATTTTTGAGAACTCCAGCCCAGATCTCGTGAGAGTTACAAAAATGCTATTTATGACTTGGTTAGACACTGGCTGCTTTTCATTCTGAATTTTCAGAAGTAAGATGTGGTCACCCACCACATCTGACGAATGGTAGACTTGACAACCAGTATCCATTCTATGGCGACAGTGTCCACTACGAATGCTTCAGAGGGTACCGCATGGTTGGCGAAGGTCGTCTGTATTGTAATGCCAGCGGCCAGTTTGAAGGCGATCTTCCCATGTGCAAAGGTCGGTGTTTCGATAATATAGGCAGTTGGCTTATACGTACTGATATGTACTTAAAGGTACATGCAAAAATACATGCAACTAACTAAAATGTTGCATTCAGAACCAGGCATAGACGTTGCATGCAAATGCGTTTGCGAATGTTATGCTGAAGCACAACCACACATAGCATTTTGGGATGTGTTACCGTAACTGGGGTTACTATGTCGGTGGTTGATTTTCCATTTGAGAAAGTGTTCAGCGATGCTGGGGTTACTATATGGGTGGTTTGATCTTCCATTGAGAACGTTTAACAGTAGTGGGATTACCATATCGGTTGTTTTTTTTCCAGAAGTGAAATGTGAAGGACCACCATTCCAGCGCACGGTTCGAGTAAGGAGAGAACCTTATTATCACTCTGGTCATGAGCTCCACTTTTCGTGTTATACTGGCAACCACCTGGAGGGCGCTAGCGTTCTGCTGTGTGGGGAAGACGGGGAGTGGAATCATCCTTTCCCTAACTGTGTACCGACCTTGTGCGGCGCTCCGCCTATGGTTGATCATGGCACTCCCAGCAGTGTTGAGGCGGATTTCAGGGTTGGCTCTACTGTACGCTACAGATGTGAGCATGGTTATAGGAGAACTGGAGCCCCAGCAGTACGCTGTGGTGACGACGGAACCTGGTCTAAGTCACTGCCGAGGTGTGTCCAGGTCACCTGTCCCCGTATATCCTCTTTGGAGAATGGGGCAGTGGAAGGCGGGAAATGGACCTATGGCAGCGTAGTGAGGTTCCTCTGCAACGAGGGTTTTGTTCTCCGGGGTGCCAGTGTGCTTCTATGTCAGAATGACGGGCTCTGGAATGACACACGGCCTATCTGTCACCCAGTCACCTGTCCCGATCTTGTCACAATCCCGCACGGAAGTCTGTCAATTGAGGACAAGAGGTATGGCTCAAAGGTTACCTACACCTGCGACAGTGGTTATATGCTGAAAGGAAGCTTCATGAGGATGTGTCTCGTAACCGGAGAATGGGGCGGCGACAACCCACTGTGTGAGCTGAGCCGCTGCACACCCCCAGTAAAGGTAAAGCATGCCACCATCGACGGTGACGCTGTCAATTATGGAAAGTTCGCAAACCTGTCCTGTGATGTGGGATTTGAACTGATCAGTCAACCTGACAATCGTTGCGGCGAGGATGGAATGTGGGCAAACCCAGCCCCAACCTGTGCTCCAGTGAGATGCCCCATCCCCGAAACGCCAGAGAATGGCCACACTGTAGGGAGCTCCTATCTGTATGGGGATACTGTTGAGTACACGTGCGATGCTGGATATGAGTTTCTTGGTTCATCAAGATGGACGTGCTTGGAGACAGGCAGATGGAACAACATGGAGGCAAGATGTAGGGAGATCAAATGTCCAGAACCTCACGATGTTCCACATGGCAAGCACGCCCAATCCACCCTGGCTCCTGGTTCCGTCGTGCGTTACACCTGTGACGTTGGCTATGAAGTAGAAGGCAAGAGCACCCGAACATGTAGGTCTGATGGAACATGGACAGGACCACACCCAAGGTGCAAGATTGTCCGTTGTCTATACCCTGATTCCATCCGTCACGGCAAATTTCGGCAATCCACTGATAATAGTTTTGGCTCAGTCCTGGATTATCAGTGTGACCAGGGGTATGAATTAGCCGGGGACTCCAGCCGGACCTGCACAGAAGACAAACGGTGGAGTGGCACAGATCCATCCTGCAATGAAATGGTTTGCCTAAGACCCGATGACATTGAGCACGGGAAGCACTCACCAGAGACTTACGATGTGAGTTCCTCTGTCACTTTCAAATGTGAACCTGGTTACAAGCTGATGGGCAATGGAAGAATCACTTGCCTCAAAAACATGACGTGGAGTGATGATCCTCCAACTTGCGTTTTGAAAGAATGTGACAAGCCAGCTGACGTCATCTCTAATGGACGGATGCTGGGGATGAACTTTACAGTGGGCTCAGTTGTAAACTATGTGTGCAATATTGGATACTTTATAGAGGGAGACTCTACCAGGATTTGTATGACAAATGCTGAGTGGGGAAACCCCATCCCAGTTTGCGAAAGAATTGAATGCCCTCGTCCCCCGCGTCCGAATTTTTCCGCTGTAAGTGGCTTTGATTACCGCTTCGGGGAGCGTGTTAGGTACAGGTGTCACTATGGGTACAGGCTCATAGGATCACAGGAAAGAGTGTGCCAGGCAACGGGGATGTGGAGCGGTATGGTCCCTAGCTGTGAACAAATACTGTGTGACAGGCCAGGGGCACCTGAAAATGGGCAAGTGTTTGCCACTAATGTAAAAGTCGGCAATGTCGCTAGGTTCAGGTGCAATGCTGAATACAGAATGGAGGGTGAAAGCTCTCTCACCTGCAGGCAGAATGGCACATGGAATCTGGATCCACCAGAATGCATATTGATAGAATGCAGTGAAGCTCCTACCATCCATCATGGAAGGTCTGTGGTAAACACCAGCCGACCTGGGGATGTGATTCCGTATGAATGTGACGCAGGCTATGCCATGGCGAGAAATAGTTCAGTCGAGTGTTCTGAGAATGGGATGTACACTGGAGTACCTCCTGTGTGTGAAATTGTCTCCTGTCCTGATCCGGTGGACATCAGACATGGTAGTGTCCATGTAGACGGTATGGAGTATGGAGATATTGCAGAGTACACCTGTGAAATGGGATACATGCTAATTGGAGCAAATATCAGACAGTGTGAACATACTGCCTTGTGGTCTGGAACTGCTCCAGAATGTGACAGGATAAACTGCCCGAATGCACAGCGTGTTCTCTTTGCAACCCCGAGTGATTTTACTGGAAAATACACAGACACAGTGACGTATTCATGCAACAAAGGGTACCGCATGGCTGGTAACAATACTATTGTCTGTGGAGCTGATGGTGAATGGTCTGGAGAAGCCCCCGAATGTCAAATAATAACCTGCCCAGCTCCACAAATTCGCTTTGGATACATCAGTAGCAGTGGAGGTGATCAATTAATAGAGGATGAAGTGCGGAACATAGAAGAGTTTGTTGCTGGTCTGTCTCTGACATTCGAGTGTGAGACAGGATATATTTTGGAAGGTAATGTTAGCATAACGTGTGACCCAGATGGTGCCTGGTCGTCTGATCTTCCTGAATGCAAACCTGTATCCTGCCCAGCGGTAGTGGTTCCCAACGCTGATGTAATAGCTGACTCGGGGTTTTTATTCAAGGAGCGTGTAGACATTTCCTGCCATGACGGCTATAATATACGGGGTCGTTCTTATTTATATTGCAAGGCGAACAAGAAATGGTCGGGTGAGTTACCATCATGTGTGCCAGTCTTGTGTTCGATGCCTGATATAGATAACGGCAACTTTTCAGTCGTTTCTCATCCACAGAATGGAGATGGATACCCTCTCGGGTCTGTAGTCCTTTTTGAATGTGACGTGGGCTACTACCTTGATGGCCCAGAGAGTCTGCAGTGTGAGAAAGATTCCCACTGGTCTGGAAAATTCCCAACCTGTCAGCTAGTGACTTGCGTCCCACATCGCTTTGAAAGTCCTAATGCACCAGAATTGTTATCCACTGGCCTCACCTATCCATATTTGGCAGAGTCTCATTATACATGTGGTCTAGGATTCGCCCTGCAAGGGAACCACACTTTAGTATGTGGAGAATACGGAGACTGGGTTGGAGACATACCATCCTGCAGAGTCATTCGCTGCCCTCCTCTGTACAACTTTCAGAGCATCACCCTTGCAAATGGAGGGGGCATGATCATGGGCAATTCATCGCAGTTTGTGTACAACACAAGTGTTTCCGTGACATGTCCGAGTGGTTTTTACCTAGTAGGACGTTCAGAGCTGCAGTGTCTAGAGAATGGGACATGGGGACAGGTCCCCAGCTGTGAGCCAACTATGTGCACAGTGCCGAGTATTGCAAATGGAGGCCAAGCAGCAAGAGGAGATCTCATTCAGTACACATTTCCAGTTCACTCAGAGGTTCTGATATCATGCGATGACGGTTATGTTATTGCAGGCTCAAGAATCGTGACTTGCAGTGATACTGGCGAGTGGCTTCCAGAACTGCCATCTTGTGGAGAAGTATCTTGCGTGTCACCAAATATCACAGGAGGGCAAGCGATATCAAGAACTGCTCCATCAGACAATGGTTATCCGTTTGAATCTGAAATACGCATACACTGTGACAGTGGCTACACACTGGTTGGGGAAAGCGGTGTCATTTCTTGTGATTCTGATGGAAGCTGGACGTTTGATATACCACAGTGCATCCCTGTACGATGTGACATACCACAACGCAATCACATGGAAGCAGTGGGACTAACTGGACGAGAAGAGAATCACTTCCTGTTTGGTGGTAAGATTGAATTTCGTTGTCATCCAGGCTACACGTCATCTGGGGAGATGTTATCAACCTGCACAGCAAATGGTACCTTCTCTGATATTCCTGGAACCTGTGACATTATTCACTGTCAGGAACTTGCAGTTCAGAATGCTGAAATAAGCACCAACGTCACGACATACGGGACAACTGTTGAAATTACCTGTCACCTTGGGTATGAATTGTTTGGGGAAACGTCATTGACATGCAGCGCTGATGGGGAGTGGCACGCCCTTGTTCCCATCTGTACTCTAACTGAATGTCCCATCCCACAGATCCGTGACGGACATATCTACAGCAACAACCTCGTGTCTCAGACCTTTACTTTCGGTTCTCACGTGCTGTTCCAGTGCAATGAGGGCTTTGAATTAGTAGGTGCGCAGGAGGCAATATGCATGCCTGATAAGTCATGGTCGGAGACCCTTCCTACCTGCAGTCGTGTGAAGTGTGTTGCATACAACAAGACTCTGGAACATGGATTAGTGACTATTCAGCATCAACAAAGAGAGGAAGGAGGGGATCATGCCGTGTTTGGATCTGTGTTGTTATACACCTGTGAGATTGGCTTTGGTCTAGAAGGCCCAGAGCAGCTAGACTGCTTGGCAGATGGAACATGGTCCGACACTGCTCCTAGCTGTGAGCAGATATTCTGTCGTGATCCTGTAATTGAGAATGGCCGCACAGACAGCCAACCCAGCAACGTCACCAAGCATACCTTTGGAAACACCGTAAGGTTCCATTGCCATGAGGGATTTAACATCAACGGTGACGTGGAGGCTTTTTGCCAACCGGATGGTGCATGGACAAGTGAATTCCCAGAGTGCCAACGCATCGAATGTGTGGCACCAGTAGAAATTGATAATGCTAACATTGTAGGCAATTCTCATATGTTTGAAGACCAGCTAACATATGAATGTGTACTTGGCTACGAGCTTGTGGGACCCGAGAATGTGACTTGTTTGGCAAATAAAACATGGACGGAACATCCTTTCTGTACCCAGATAGTGTGCTCTCAACCACCTAGTATAAGACATGGAGAGTACATGTCGTCTGGTGTTCACTATGGAGATAAGACCCGATATGCCTGTTATCCTGGGTATGAACTTGTAGGTCCGCAGGACCATAGGTGTATGTCTGATAGGAGCTGGGGTGATCACATACCAGTGTGTCTACCAGTAAAATGTTTGGACCCATTCCCACCACTCCCAAACGGCCAAGTGCGTGTAGCTGCAAGTAACAGCAGAGATACTGAATATGAGTATGGATCAACAGTCATGTATACATGCAATAGCGGATTCCGCATGACTGGGGCAGGCGAGATACACTGTCTGGCATCAGGCACATGGAGCTCACTGGATACCGTCTGCAATACAATAACCTGTGGATTCCCTCCTGTTGTCCCTAATGCACGAATTATTGGGGCAGTCTATACTTTTGGACATCAGGTACAGTACATGTGTAATAGAGGTTACGTAAAATCCGGGAATGATACAAGATACTGTACATGGGATGGAATATGGAATGGAACGTCGCCTACTTGTCAGGAGGTAGAATGTGAATACCCTACCCAAATTGAGTATGGCACCGTCAGGCATGGAGATATCCTGCTATCAAGCAATGCTACAGAATTGCATTATGGAGATAAGATAACCTTCCAGTGCAACACTGGTTATGAGCTGGTTGGTCATAGCCAACTAGAATGTCTCTGGAACGCAACATGGAGCAGTACTATACCACGGTGTGATCCAGTATCCTGCCTAGATATCAGACCCATCCCAGCCGCAAAATTCAGTGGTTTATCTGGGCGATATGGAGACATTATCACAATGACGTGTGGCGTAGGCTATGAGATAAATGGCAATGGACAGATTATTTGTCAGGCAAATGGAACTTGGAATGCAACTCAGCTAGCATGCCAGCTGGTTTCATGCCCAGTGCTCCCGGACCCCGAACATGGTTTTGTAGTTGGTAGTGCCTTGACATATGGAAGTAATGTCCGATATATCTGTGAAGAGGGGTATGTTCTATTCGGCCCACGCCAGAGAGATTGCCTTCCCTCTGGTACTTGGAGCGGGGAAAGAGGAACGTGCTCTAGGGTCCAGTGCCCTGATCCTGGCCCATTAGAAAATGGCTACAAATCAAAATCCTCCATGGCATACTATTACGGAGACAATGTGACCTATGAATGTAATATAGGTCATGAGCTTGTGGGAGAAAATAAAATGCTCTGCCTATCATCGGGCAACTGGAGTAATGGTCTACCAGTTTGCAGGAAAGTGTTTTGTCCACGTCCTTCTCCAATCCGACACGGGATGATCAAAGGAAACGATCATACATATGGTTCCAAAATTATCTACTCATGTCACCCAGGCTATAAACTAGAAGGCAACAATTCTGTTGAATGTCTATTCGACCGTTCTTGGTCGGTAGAATTCCCCATTTGTGTTAGGATATCCTGTGGTGTGCCTGACTATGTTGCTAATGGACGTTTCCATGGTGTAGATTATCGCTTTGGTAGCATGGTCTTCTACACGTGTAACCTCCACTATGACTTGACTGGAGGTGAGAATCGTATTTGCCAGGCAGATGGTACTTGGTCTGGGACTAGACCAACGTGTCGACATCAGAGATGTCCAGAGCCTCCTATACTCCGAGACGGCCGAATCTTCGGGAGTAGTTTCCTTTCAGGCTCTCTGATACAATACGCGTGTGACACCGGCTATCACTTAGATGGAGAAGAGGTTCTAGAGTGTGAGGGCAAACAATGGAGTGCCCCGTACCCACGTTGTGAGAAGGTTTCATGTGGTCTTACCAAACCCATAGAAAACTCTGTTGTTGACATGAATATTTATGAGTTTGGTGATACCATAAACGTGAGATGCAGAATAGGTTTCACAATGAGAGGATCCAGAACAGTAATGTGTCTGTCTAATGGCACCTGGAGCCACAGTAATGCCCACTGTGAGCCAGTGACATGCCCACAACCAGAAACCATACAGCATGCCCGTCTGCGGGTAGATGGGACCTCCTTGGGTGATTTTGCATTTTACATCTGTTCAGAGGGATATGAAATGACTGGTAACAACCTCCTGGAGTGTGGTTCGGATGGTGAATGGATTGGAGAGCCACCAACTTGTAGGATGGTGTCTTGTGGGCCACCGCCTGTCATATTAAAAGCCTCTGTGACGGTCACCAGACACACTTTTAGAAGCCATGCCAAGTACGAATGCAACCGTGGCTACGTTCTCCGTGGCAGCCCCATGCTTGAATGCATGGCAAACAAGACATGGATGCACGAAGACAAGCCAACCTGTGAACCCATTGATTGTGGTCCCCCACCGGTGCTCTCAAATGGAGGCGTGAGGGTCGACAAGTATACTTTCGGAAATATTGCTACATATTATTGCTTGGAGGGCTACCGTATGTCGGGATACTCGGATGTGGAATGCCTGTATACAGGACAGTGGAGTAGGACTGTTCCGGGATGCCTTCCTATGGGCTGCCCCACACCTGTACGTCCACAGCATGGTGACATTCTTGGACAAGACTATACATTCGGGAACAGCGTTCAATACACGTGCAGACCTGGCTATATGCTAGTTGGAAGCTCTGTGAGGACCTGTAGCCCTACTGGGAGTTGGAGCGGAGAACAACCAATCTGCGACCGTGAGTATAAGAACCGCTCAGGGTTGGAGTTTTCGAATATATA
>JAAUYG010081592.1_pt1 | contig 10549 bp, 7 predicted proteins | sample 7278091 | NCBI WGS metagenome assembly JAAUYG01 (sample SAMN14350201, study PRJNA611818) | marine sediment metagenome | isolation source: surface marine sediment (0.6m) | place: French Polynesia: Moorea | collected 2018-08
GCCCGGGAGGTCGTGGTCAAGCTCGGCGCCGCGGGCTGCGCGGTCTTCACGCCGGAGGCCCGCGTCGAGGTGGCCGGGCGGCCGGTCGATAGGGTCGTCGACACCACGGCGGCCGGCGACTCCTTCAACGGCGCCTACCTCGCCGCCCGGCTGCTGGGCGAGGCGCCGGCCGAGGCCGCGGCCCGGGGCTGCGCCCTGGCGGCGGAGGTCATCCAGCACAAGGGCGCGATCATCCCGGCCGGCTGACCTGCACCTCGGCTGGCCTTGAAAGCCAGGACCCGAGCGGAGGAGACGCTTCAATCGAGAAAACGTATCAAGACACGCAGTGACGCCTATCAGAGGCGCTCCCAATTAGAGGCGACCACAAGGTTGCGCGAAGAAAACGCGGCTCAGCCGCAGTTGGGAGGCAAGATGCGACAGCTCTTCAGCAGGAAAGTCCTGGCGGCGCTCGCCGTTCTCGGCACCTTCGGCTTGGCCGCACCTGCGGCGGCGGAAGACCGAAGCGGCTGGCCGGACAGCTTCACGGTCGGCACCGCCAGCCAGGGCGGCACCTACTTCGTCTACGGCTCCGGCTGGGCGAACCTGGTCTCCGAGGCCCTGGGCGTGAACGGCGGCGGCGAGGTCACCGGCGGCCCGGTTCAGAACGCCGCCCTGGTGCAGAGCGGCGACCTGGAGCTCGGCATGGTCACCATGGGCCCGGCCTACGATGCACTGAACGGCAAGAGCGCGCTCGCGCCCGGGCTGAAGCACGACAAGCTGCGGGCGATCTTTCCCATGTACAAGACCGCCTTCCACATGATGGCCCTGGAGAGTTCCGGGATCGACAGCTTCGAGGCGATCCCCGACGGCGCGGTCGTCGGCGTCGGCCCGGCGGGCGGCACCCCCGGCACCTATTGGCCGCGCTTCTTCGAGGCCCTGGGCAAGAAGGTCGAGGTCCGGCACGCCGGCGCCGCCGACCTCGCCGGACAGCTCCAGGACCGGCTGATCGACGTCTACGCCTGGGCGGCCGGCCTGCCCTTCCCCGCCTACAGCCAGGTCGAGGCCCAGACCGGGGTCAACTTCTTCGGCTTCACCGAGGCCCAGGTCGCGACCCTGACCGGGAGCCAGCCGGTTTCGGCCTTCACCATTCCGGCCGGCACCTATCCCTCGCTCGACCAGGACAACGCCTCGGTCTCGATGTGGAACTTCGCCGTCGCCCACGCCGATCTGCCCGAGAGCTTCGTCTACGCCATCGTCGACACGGTGATGAGCCAGAACGACAAGATGGTCGAGATCCACAAGGCGGCGGTCGAGACGGTGCCGGAGAACTTCGACAAGAACAGCTTCCTGCCCTGGCATCCGGGCGCGGTGCGCTGGTTCCGCGAGAAGGGCTTCGAGATCCCGGCCGACCTGCACGGCTGACGGCGGCGGATCGCATCGGAGCGGCCCCGGCCTCGTCGATCCGAGGCCGGGGCGCCGCGCGTTCACCCACCGGGAAAGAGACCGAAATGACCACCGGCGATACGGCTTCCAACGAGCCGCAAACGGCCGAGACCGCGCCGAAGGCCGTCGACTCCGAGGTGCCGGCCGCCGAAGAGCGGCGCCTCGGCGGCTGGCAGGGGCAGCTCTTCTTCGTCCTCTGCGTCGCCTACAGCGGCTGGCACCTCTACAGCCTCAACCTCGCGCCGCTCGAGACCTGGACCTTCCGGATCCTGCACGTCGCCGGCGCGCTGGTGCTGGGCTTCGGCTTGAGCGCCGTCCTCAGCCCCAGGACCGCGGCGCCGGCGTCGCGGCTCCAGCTTCTGCTGGCGGTTCCCGCGGTGCTGGGCACCGCTTGGGCGCTGTTTTCCGTGGCTTATGCCTTCGTCGAGCACTGGGGCGCCGGCGCGAGCCTGCCGCCGGACTGGGTCTTCGCGCAGTTCGGCTGGGTGCTGACCGCGAGCGCCGCGCTCGCCATCGTCGCGGGCTGGGCCTTCGCGGGCCGAGCCTTCCCGGGCAGGGGCGACCGTGTCGCCTGGGCGGACTGGGTGCTGATCGGCGTGACCTTGGCCGCCTCGGGCTTCATCCTCTTCAGCCTCGACACCCTCAACCTGCGCCTGCGCGCCGGCACGCCCTTCGCCGACCCGCAGAACGCCTGGGCCGCCTTCGTGCTGGCCCTCCTGATCCTCGAGCTGACGCGCCGGGTCGCCGGGATGGCGCTGGTGGTGATCGCGCTGATCTTCATCGCCTACGCCTTCCTCGGGCCCTGGCTGCCGGGCTTCCTGGAGCACAAGGGCTACGACCCCCAGCGCTTCTTCAGCTACGTCTTCACCGACAACGGCGTGCTGGGCCCCACGACGGCCGTCTCCTCGACCTATATCATCCTCTTCATCGTCTTCGCGGCCTTCCTGCAGACTTCGAGGGTCGGCGCCTACTTCGTTGATTTCGCTTTCGCAGCGGCCGGCCGTGCCCGCGGCGGTCCGGCCAAGGTCTCGGTCTTCGCCTCGGGCCTGATGGGCATGATCAACGGCACCTCGGCCGGCAACGTGGTCGCCACCGGTTCGGTGACCATCCCGCTGATGAAGAAGGTGGGCTACCGGCCACAGTCGGCCGGCGCCATCGAGGCCGCGGCCTCGACCGGCGGCCAGATCATGCCGCCGATCATGGGCGCCGGCGCCTTCATCATGGCCGAGATCACCGGCATCCCCTACACCGACCTGGTGATCGCGGCGCTGATCCCGGCGATCCTCTACTTCGCCTCGATCTTCTTCATGGTCGACTTCGAGGCGAGCCGGACCGGCATGCGTGGCCTGAGCGGCGACGAGCTGCCGCGGCTCGCCGACCTGCTGCGCCAGGCCTACCTCTTCCTGCCCATCGTGGTCCTGATCGGCGCCCTCTTCCTGGGCTACTCGGTGATCCGCGCCGGCACCCTGGCGACCGTCTCCGCGGTGGTCGTGAGCTGGCTGACCCCGCACCGCATGGGCCCGCGCCGGATCGTCGAGGCCCTGGCGACCGGATCGCGGCTGTCGATCCAGATCATCCTGGTCTGCGCCTGCGCCGGCCTGATCGTCGGCGTGATCTCGCTGACCGGGGTCGGGGCGCGCTTCTCCGCGCTGCTGCTCGACCTCGCGGCGCAGAGCCAGCTCCTGGCGCTGGTCTTCGCCATGGGCATCTCCGTCATCCTCGGCATGGGCATGCCGACCACGGCGGCCTACGCGGTGGCGGCCTCGGTCGTGGCGCCCGGGCTGATCGAGATCGGCATCCAGCCGCTGGTCGCCCACTTCTTCGTCTTCTACTTCGCGGTGGTCTCGGCGATCACGCCGCCGGTCGCCCTGGCCGCCTACGCCGGCGCCGCCATCGCCGGGGCGGAGCCGCTGCGCACCTCGGTCACCAGCTTCAAGGTCGGGCTCGCGGCCTTCATCGTGCCCTTTATGTTCTTCTACAGCCCCGGGCTGCTGATGGAGGCCCCCTGGCACGAGGTGCTGCGCAACACCGCGACGGCCCTGATCGGCGTCTACCTGCTGGCGGCCGCGGTGCAGGGCTGGTTCCTCGGCGCCATCGCCGGCCCGGCGCGCCTGACCCTGCTGGCAGCCGCGATCTGCATGATCTCCGGGGACTGGTGGAGCGACCTCGCGGGCATCGTCATCGGCGCCGCGGTCTTCGCCGTCGGCCGCCGCGCGCGGGCGATCTCCGGCCCCAAGGCCTCCTGACGACGGGGCCCGTCAGGCGCGCTTGCCGGCCAGGGCCTGCGCCACCTTTGAGGCTGGCGGCCGGCCGAGGTGGTCGGAGATGAAGCGACCAGCCGCCGCCAGGGCGTCGAGGTCGACGCCGGTCTCGATGCCGAGGCCGTCGAGCATGTAGAGCACGTCTTCGGTCGCGACGTTGCCCGTGGCGCCCTTGGCGTAAGGGCAGCCGCCGAGGCCCGCGACCGAGGAATCGACCACCGCGACGCCGAGCTCCAGGCAGGCCAGGATGTTGGCCAGGGCCTGGCCGTAGGTGTCGTGGAAGTGCACCGCCAGGCTCTCGATCGGCAGCCTCTCGGTCACGGCCGCGACCATGGTCTGGGCCTTGGCCGGCGTGCCGACGCCGATGGTGTCGCCCAGGGAGATCTCGTAGCAGCCGAGCTCGGACAGCCGGACCGCGACCTCGGCCACCTTGTCCGGCGCGACCGCGCCCTCGTAGGGGCAGCCGAGCACGCAGGAGACATAGCCGCGCACCTTCATGCCGGCGGCCCGCGCCGCCTCGCAGACCGGGGCGAAGCGCGTCAGGCTCTCGGCGATGGAGCAGTTGATGTTCTTCTGCGTGAAGCTCTCGGAGGCGGCGCCGAAGACCGCGATCTCCTCGACCCCGGCCGCGGCCGCCGTCTCGAAGCCTTTCATGTTCGGCACCAGGACCGGGTAGCTCACCCCCGCCCGGCGGTCGATGCCGGCCAGAACCTCGGCCGAGTCGGCCATCTGCGGCACCCACTTGGGCGAGACGAAGGCGCCGGCCTCGACCGCGCGCAGGCCGGTCGCGCTGAGGCGGTCGATCAGGGCGATCTTGACCGCCGCCGGGATGGTCCGGGCCTCGTTCTGCAGGCCGTCGCGCGGCCCGACCTCGACGATCTTGACCCTGGGCGGCAGGCGCATCGGCGTCAGCCCTCCGTCGCCTCGAAGGCGAGCAGCTCGGCGCCCTCCTCCACCAGGTCGCCGCCCGCGGAGTGCAGCGCCTCGATCCGGCCGTCGGCCGGCGCCGCGATGGTGTGCTCCATCTTCATCGCCTCGAGGATCAGGATCGGCGCGCCGCGCTTGACCTCGGCGCCCGAGGCGACCAGGAGCTGGGTGATCTTGCCCGGCATGGGCGCGGTCAGCCGGCCGCCCAGGCTCTCCTCCTCGGCGCCCGGCGCCCAGGGGTCGTCCAGGGTCAGGGCGTGGGCCCGGCCGTCGAGGAAGACGGTGAAGGCGCTGCCCTGGCGCACCACGGTCGCGGTCACCTGGCGGTCACCGAGGTCGGCGCGCAGCCGCCCGTCGCGATCCAGCGCGCCGCGCGCCGCCAGCGAGCCGCCGGGCAGGTCGAGGACGAAGCCGCCGGCGCGGTAGTGCACCGTCACCGGGATGCGGGCCTCGCCGTCCAGGAAGGTGATCTCGTTGTGGGTCTCGACGTTGAGCCGCCAGCCGTCGCTGCGGAACCAGGGCGAGTGGCGATCGGCCGAGTCGCGCGCCGCCGCCTCCGCCGCCACGCGCCGCCGCTCCAGCTCGGCCAGGCAGGCCAGGGCGACCACGGCGTCGGGCAAGGGCCCGGGCGTGGGCAGCAGCGCTTCGAGGTGGCGCGGGATGAAGCCGGTGTCCAGCTCCTCGGCGGCGAAGGCCGGATGGCCCGCCAGCGCGCCGAGGAAGGCCAGGTTGGTGGTCAGGCCGACGACCTGGGTCCGCGCCAGGGCGCCCTGCAGGCGGCGCAGCGCCGCCGCCCGATCCTCGTCCCAGGCGATGACCTTGGCGATCATCGGGTCGTAGTGGACCGAGACCTCGTCGCCCTCCGCGACCCCGGTGTCGACGCGGAGGTGCGCGTCGTCCTCCGGCAGGCGCAGATGGGCGAGGCGGCCGGTCGCCGGCAGGAAGTCGCGCTGCGGGTCCTCGGCATAGAGCCGGGCCTCGAAGGCGTGGCCCCGACAGCGGATCTCCTCCTGGCGCAGCGGCAGCGGCTCGCCCGCGGCGACCCGGAGCTGCCACTCGACCAGGTCCTGGCCGGTGATGCACTCGGTCACCGGGTGCTCGACTTGCAGGCGGGTGTTCATCTCCATGAAGTAGAAGCCCTCGCCCTCGACGATGAACTCCACGGTGCCGGCGCCGCGGTAGCCGATCGCCTTGGCCGCGGTCACCGCGGCCCCGGTCAGGGCCTCGCGGAAGGTCTCCGAGATGCCCGGCGCCGGGGCCTCCTCGATGACCTTCTGGTGGCGGCGCTGCAGGGAACAGTCGCGCTCGAAGAGGTGGACGCCCTCGCCCCGGGAGTCGGCGAAGACCTGGACCTCGATGTGCCGGGGCTTGGTCAGGTACTTCTCGATCAGGACCCGGTCGTCGCCGAAGGCGGCCTTGGCCTCGCGCTGCGCCGAGGCCAGGGCCGAGTCCAGCTCCGCGGCCGTCTCGACCACGCGCATGCCCTTGCCGCCGCCGCCGGCCGAGGCCTTGATCAGGACCGGGAAGCCGATCTGCTCGGCGGACTTCGCCAGGACCTTGGGGTCCTGATCGGCGCCGTGGTAGCCGGGCACCAGCGGCACCCCGGCCTTCTCCATGATCGCCTTGGCCTCGCTCTTGGAGCCCATGGCACGGATCGCCGCCGCCGGCGGGCCGACGAAGACCAGGCCCGCCGCCTCGCAGGCCTCGGCGAAGTCGGCGTTCTCCGAGAGGAAGCCGTAGCCCGGGTGGATCGCCTCGGCGCCGCTCGCCACGGCCGCCTCGATGATTGCCTCGGCCCTGAGGTAGCTCTCGGCCGCCGGCGCCGGACCGACCAGCCGGCCCTCGTCGGCCAGGGCGACGTGCTGGGCCTTGCGGTCGGCTTCGGAGTAGACCGCGACCGTGCGCAGGCCCATCCGCCGCGCGGTCTTGATGATGCGGCAGGCGATCTCGCCGCGGTTGGCGATCAGCAGGCTGGTGAACATCGGCCGGTCCCGTCCCTCCGCCGCCTCTAGTCTTGCCGGTCCCGCGCCCAGGCCGGCGCGCGCTTCGCGAGGAAGGCCGAGACGCCCTCCCGCGCCTCGCCGCCGGCACGGATCTCGGCGATCCGCTTGGCGGTGTCTTCGACCAGGGCGTCGTCGATCGGTCGCCCGGCCAGGTCGCGCACCAGGCGCTTGGCCGCCACCTGGGCCTCGGGGCCGCCGGCCAGGAGCGCATCGAGCACACGGCGGCCGGCGGACTCAAGTTCCTCCGGCGCCACCACCTCCTGGACCAGGCCGAGGCGCAGCGCCGCCTCGGCGTCGAAGCGCTCGGCGGTCACGAAGTAGCGCCGCGCCGCCCGCGCGCCGATCGCCGCGATGACGTAGGGGCTGATCACCGCCGGGATCAGGCCCAGCTTGACCTCGGAGAGGCAGAAGCTGGCCCGCGTCGCGGCGATCGCGATGTCGCAGCAGGCGACCAGGCCGACCCCGCCGCCGTAGGCCGCGCCCTGGACCAGGGCGATGGTCGGCTTGGCGAGACCGTCGAGCGTCCGCATCAGGCCGGCCAGGCCGCGCGCGTCGGCCCGGTTCTCCGCCTCGGAGTAGCCGGCCATGCGCTTCATCCAGTTGAGGTCGGCGCCGGCCGAGAAGCTCTTGCCCTCGGCCGCGAGCAGGACGGCACGGACCGCCGGGTCCTGCTCCAGGCGCTTCAGCGCCGCGGTCAGATCGGCGATGAGTTCGTCGTTGAAGGCGTTGTGGACCTCGGGCCGCTTGAGCGTGACCCGCGCCACGCCGGCGTCATCGACCGCTTGCAGGAACATCGGCTCGGCCATCTCGTCCCTCACATCCGCCCATCACATCCTAAAGACGCCGAAGCGGGTCGGCTCGGCCGGCGTGTTGAGGGCCGCCGAGATGCCCAGCGCCAGGGTCATGCGGGTGTCCAGCGGGTCGATCAGGCCATCGTCCCAGAGCCGCGCCGAGGCGTAGGTCGGATGGCCCTGGTGCTCGTACTGCTCCAGGATCGGCGCCCGGAAGGCGGCCTCGTCGTCCTCCGGCCAGGTCTCGCCGCGGGCCTCGATGGCGTCGCGGCGGATGGTCGCCAGCACGGTCGCCGCCTGCTCGCCGCCCATGACCGAGATCCGGCCGTTGGGCCACATCCAGAGGAAGCGCGGCGAGTAGGCCCGGCCGCACATGCCGTAGTTGCCGGCGCCGAAGCTGCCGCCCAGGATCACCGTGAACTTGGGCACCTTGGCGGTCGCGACCGCGGTCACCATCTTGGCGCCGTCCTTGGCGATGCCGCCGGCCTCGTACTTACGGCCGACCATGAATCCGGAGATATTTTGCAGGAATATCAGTGGAATGCCGCGCTGGGCGCAGAGCTCGATGAAATGCGCGCCCTTAAGTGCCGATTCGGAAAAGAGAATCCCGTTGTTGGCAACAATTCCGACCGGGTAGCCCCAGATCCGGGCGAAGCCGCAGACCAGGGTCGTGCCGTAAAGCATTTTGAACTCGTCGAACTCCGAGCCGTCGACTAGGCGGGCGATGACCTCGCGCACGTCGTAGGGCTTGCGGAGGTCGGCGGGCACGATGCCGAGGATTTCCTCCGGGTCGTAGGCGGGTTCACGCGGCTCGGCAATGTCCAGCGCCATGCCCTTGGGGCGATTGAGATTTCCAATGATGCGCCGGGCGATAGCCAGGGCGTGATGGTCGTCGCTGGCCATGTGGTCGGTGACCCCCGAGGTGCGCGAATGCACCTCGGCGCCGCCCAGGTCCTCGGCCGAGACCGCCTCCCCCGTCGCCGCCTTGACCAGCGGCGGCCCGCCGAGGAAGACCGTGCCCTGGTTGCGCACGATGATCGATTCGTCGGACATCGCCGGCACGTAGGCGCCGCCGGCGGTGCAGGAGCCCATGACCACCGCGACCTGGGGGATGCCCTTGGCCGACATGTTGGCCTGGTTGAAGAAGATCCGCCCGAAGTGCTCGCGGTCGGGAAAGACCTCGTCCTGGTTGGGCAGGTTGGCGCCGCCGGAGTCGACCAGGTAGATGCAGGGCAGATGGTTCTGCTCTGCGACCTCCTGGGCGCGCAGGTGCTTCTTCACGGTGATCGGGTAGTAGGTGCCGCCCTTCACGGTGGCGTCGTTGGCGACGATCATGCACTCGCGGCCGCCGACCCGGCCGATGCCGGTGATGATGCCGGCCGCCGGCACCTCGCCCTTGTAGAGGCCGTAGGCGGCGAGCTGCGACAGCTCGAGGAAGGGCGCGCCGGGGTCCAGCAGGTTGCGCACCCGGTCGCGGGGCAGCAGCTTGCCGCGGGCCAGGTGGCGCTCCCGCGCCTTCTCGCCGCCGCCCTGCTTGACGCTCTCGACCTTGTCTCGGAGGTCCTGGACCAGCGCCAGCATGGCCTCCCGATTCTGCTTGAAAGCGTCCGAGCGGGTGCTGATCGAACTCTTGAGGACCGTCATGTCGAGACTATCTGGGAACCCTGAAGCGACTCTGGCGCACAGCTTTGGCCAGGCTGCCCCAGAGAGCAAGGAGATTTGCCGTGGCCCGGCGCTTGCCGCTCCCGGGGCCGCCCCTCTAACCTGAGGCAAGCCCGAGGGAACAGCCCGAAATGACAGCTACGCCGAATCTCGACCTCTTGCGCGCCGCCGCCGAGAGCGTGCACGCCGTCATGCCGCCGACGCCGCAGTACTGCTGGCCGCTGCTGGCGCAGCGCGCCGGCTGCGAGGTCTGGGTCAAGCACGAGAACCACACGCCGATCGGCGCCTTCAAGCTGCGCGGCGGGATCGTCTACATGGAGGGCCTGCGCCGCCGCGATCCCGCGGCGAAGGGCGTGATCGCGGCGACCCGCGGCAATCACGGCCAGAGCGTCGCCTGCGCCGCGAGCCGCGCCGGCCTGACCAGCACCCTGGTCGTGCCCCGGGGCAACAGCGTCGAGAAGAACGCCGCCATGCGCGCCTTCGGCGCCGAGCTGATCGAGCAGGGCCACGACTTCCAGGCAGCGCTGGAGCACGCCCGCGAACTCGCCGAGGCGCGCGGCCTGCATTTCGTCGAGTCCTTTCACGACGACCTGGTGCTCGGCGTCGCGACCTACAGCCTGGAGTTCCTCTCCGCCCTGCCCGACCTCGACAGGGTCTACGTGCCGATCGGCCTGGGCTCCGGCATCTGCGGCATGATCGCCGCGCGCAACGCCCTGGGCCTCAAGACCGAGGTGGTCGGAGTCTGCGCCGAGGGCGCCCCGGCCTACGCCCTGTCCTTCGCCCGGGGCGAAGCGGTCTCGACCAACGCGGCCGAGACCCTGGCCGACGGCATGGCCTGCCGGGTGCCGGAACCGGCGGCGGTCGCGGCCATCAACCGCGGCGCGGCGCGCGTGGTGACCGTCGGCGAGGCGGAGATCAAGGCGGCCATGCGGGCCTATTACAGCGACACCCACAACCTGGCCGAGGGCGCCGGCGCCGCGGCCTTCGCCGCCGTGATGACGGAGCGTGATGGCCTGACCGGCCGCAAGGTCGGCGTCGTGCTCAGCGGCGGCAACATCGACCGCCCGCTCTATCAGGCGGTCCTGGTCGAGGGCTGATCCGCGGCCGGCACGTCGCCGCAGGCGCCGCGCTCGATCTGGATCGTCGAATGGCCGAGGCCGTACTCGGCCTTCAGGAAGGCCTGGATCGCCGACAGGGCCTGCTGGTCGTCGCGGCCCGGGGCGAGGCGCGCGTGCAGGGTAATCAGCGGCCGCTCGCTGGTCAGGCACCAGACGTGGACGTGGTGGACGTCCTCGACCCCCGGCACCGCCGCCGCGACCGCCCGCTGAAGCTCCGCGATGTCCAGCCAGTCGGGCGTGCCCTCCAGCAGGATGTGTGCCGACTTGCGGATAACGAACCAGGCGCTGCGCACGATCAGCAGGGCCACCAGCAGCGAGAGCAGCGGGTCGATCGGCATCCAGCCGGTCAGGAGGATCACCAGCGC
>JAAUYG010237935.1_pt1 | contig 10548 bp, 3 predicted proteins | sample 7278091 | NCBI WGS metagenome assembly JAAUYG01 (sample SAMN14350201, study PRJNA611818) | marine sediment metagenome | isolation source: surface marine sediment (0.6m) | place: French Polynesia: Moorea | collected 2018-08
ACACACACGGAGATGTGGGGTATTTGGTTAAAAAGCGGAAGAGTCGAGTAAGCCGGCATGTTGTTTTGGTTGTGACGCTAGGGAGATATATCATCAATATTCGTCCGTTGTATAAGTGCTATAAATGCTACATGTTCATAGCATTACAGCTGGTGAAGACAGAAACACAACTAGCTGCCGGTCTGCAGACAAAGAGGGCATCACGTTACACCCACACAGAATGTAGACGGAAATGCCAAAGGGAAATATTCATTACCGTTGATCTTCTAGATGTTTTGGGAATACACTCTCTGATTTACTGAGGACCCGACGACGATGAAACGTCATCCTTAACACAGTTTGTGGCTGGGGTAACATACATACACATAATTAAACACCGCGTTCAGTCATTTTCTAAATCAGTTACATTTACATCTGAGCATTTAAGCGGTTCCCTTGCCATTGGTGTGTAAAATAACAATATATATCAGTTCATTAAAAACAGTTCTGTAGCTCAGTTTAAATTCAGGAGGTAATGGATAAGGTGTTCTATTTGGTCTCATAGCAGATAACCTTTAGACCGGAAACGTTCAAGACATTTTCCTACAGTTAAATCTCTCTGTGGTGGGAATTGTAATCACAAATAACAGACACCTTTACGACAGAAGCCAGCAGAATGAATTTTATGTCAGAGGTCGGTAAGGTATCTTTATTGCAGAAACGGTTTCATTCTGCCTACTCCAGGGTAGAACACACCAGCATGAATTCTGATAATTTGATATACATTGTACACCAAAAGTAATATCATGGGTATGATCGCCCCCGCGAAAACCTTTGACACATTTTATCACTGTTTACCCGTGGGGTGGTGTTTCAGTGAGCTAGTACAAGACGGGTCCAGTACATACACACCAACAACTTGCAGTCGGTGATATGACCATGAGTGGTTGAAAGCCGACTATAAGCCTGATTCATCCATCCATACTTTGACACATTTTGACACATTCCCTTGCATGCCTAAAGTCATTTTCGCAAGGCAAATCAAATCTTCATTAGCATAAATTAATCGCATGATTACATTTCACGATCTTACATCTATTTTATGCTTCCAGACCCGTCACAATGGCCACAATGCAAGACTACTGTGACGCCATTAAAGAGGCTAAGCTGCCAGGTAAACCCTGTCCCAGAGAAAAACGCCTTTATGATGAAGAACGTTTCATAGAATTTGTCAACAGAAACATTGATATGCGGGGTTTGAACCAGCACATGGCGGATTTTTCTCAGGGCGCTGGAGTGGCACAAGCTCTGCACTCAATCCGTGGTAGTCTACAGTCAGGGATTTCACAGAAACTAGGATTCGATGGCGTTCTGTTCCAGATTGGTTCCTTCTATGATGGCAGTAAAACAGGACGCCTCAATGAGATGGACTGTCTGTATGTGGTCAGCGAGTCGGACGTCGTGGTTCAGCAAATCAAGGCAGGTGAAGAACACTTCAGAGTATATATGCAAGGTATGGAGGTTATAGCCAGAGAGATAAATCACAAACTGATTGCCGCCATGAAGGAGACCCTGTCTGAAATGACCCTACCAGATGGCTGGACACACGGTGGATATTGTTCCCAGAAATTCAGCGGGGTCCGCTGTAATGGACCAGCAATTACAGCCATGTTTTGTAACAGAGATGAAAATCACATCTCTCTAGACGTCACCATCGCATTCCCACTCACTAGTCGACTTCAGAAAGCACAAGACTTTCCCCATCATTTAAAAGAGCACTGTCAATCTTTAATGGGAATAGTTACAGATATCCAGAGTGAGGTGCCTCGAACAGCAATTGCTCCAGCAGATCTCCACTTGATAGGCAACCTAGTAGGTAACACATGGCAGCCGACTACAGCCCTGGCAGAGGCTGAGATCTTACGAATTCTGAACATCGAATGTTCTGTGAAAGGTGCTGTTGACATGTGTAAAGCAATTTCGACCAAGCAGCAAGCATGGTATGAAGAAAATAACACTTGGTCAAAGAAACCTACAACCGACGATAATGCCTCGCCACTTGCCAACGGGCCAGAAGTTATAAAATCTCTGCGTATCTATATGGAAGCAGATTCATACAAGAAAACACAACTTAAAGACAAATTGAACAACAACATGGCCTTTCAACACATCTGGTTAATCGCAACTGACAGGAAGAATTACAAGGAAGTCTTGAAGGCAGAAGCCTCAATAAACACTGCAGCAGTCAAACATATCATATTGAAGACTGCACTACAGATGAAAGGTGCCTTTTCCACACGCAACAAGACTTACAGAGACTGCTTGGTAAGAGCTGTGTTTGAAGAACTGTCAGACCCAGAAACTCTTTACACACGGCACGCCATCTTGCATGGGGTAGAACTTGCCAAATTTTCTGTGTCAGTGAATCTCTCCCACATCAAGGATGATGTGGCCAGAGACTTACAGGAACAGTGCAGACTCATCTTGGATCAAGGATTGATAAAGGTATGACCTGCAAATAAACCTTCAAACTCTGTTTATAAAGGAGTGACTCGGTTTGGCTTGCGAAAATTAAATACCAGAAAACGAGGCCGTTCGAAACAGCAATAATTGGTTTAGCTGACTTTGCAAAACATGCGATCATAATAAACTTTATATACATATATCTGCATGCTTACGTAACCTAAACCATGTACTTTTCTAATGGTATCAATAAAATTATTTTCAGGACAAGTACCAACATTTTGCACTACCCAAATCAGATCAGGATCCAATTCAGGCCGATTACTGCTACACCATCCACATTACCTTGTCGAGACGTGGCCATTGTTCGGTGAGTGATGCTGAAGAAATTGCTGTTGTCATATCGGCCATGATGAACACCAGCGGCGGTCTGCTGCAGGTACAGATAGACACTGGGAAGGCAGTACCTGGTGGTTGCTGTAAAACCAAACTAAAGACGTTTGAGAGTCACTTAGTCCAAATAATCACAACTGAGGAAAATTGTATTCCGAAACGTTTGTTCGCAGAGTGTGTTAAATCATGCATCGACCAAAAAGCTGACAAAATCTCTTTCTTCATCAACAAAGCAAGCGATCTTATTACGAACCATACCTGTGCATACATACTCGAATCTGGTGACGTCAAATGCATTACGGACCATGACACCGTCTGCAGGTTGCTACGAGTGTGTTCCTGCAAAGGTGAAGACAAATGTCAGCATCACAAAGGCAGATTTCCTGAACTTCAGTCTGCGCTATCTCATACCTATAAGCTTAAAATAGACACATGTATTCCAGATACACTGAGGACCCAATACGTCTGCAGACATTACCAACTCCATGATCGATATTTGACAGAGGTGTTGGGCTCACGGTCTGTGAGTAGCGACATCAAGGAACTGGTGTCAGCCCTTGCTAACACTGATGGCGGCAGTATCTTCCTTGGTGTCACATGCACAGACCCACCAGTGGTGAAGGGCTACACTTTGAATGACATCGATAAACAGCACCTGAACGAATATTTCGTACAACTCATCAATGGAGAGGCAATCTGGTCCATTGCTCAACCTGTACACGAGAACTGGAAGCTGTTTGTCCATCCAGTAGCCGGTAGTGACATTGGCAGACACGTGATTGAGATTCGTGTTAAGAAATGTGTAGGTGGAATGTTCTGTTCTATGCCTCTCTGCTTTGAGGTGAGCCACTCTGGAGATATACTTCCGCTAAAGCAATTTAAGGAATGGAAGCAGAAAATGCTTCTCACATACAAACCAGAATTGGGAGAAGTCCCTGGAAAGTTGGAGGACCACTTTGGTGAGACTATAGTGAAAGAGGTCGACCTACCCTCAGACGTAGGACTTCTAGAAGAGCAAACGTCATTGATCTATGAACCGACATTACTAAACACAGAACCTAAAATATCCCACGTTTTCCAGTGGTGGCTTGTCAATAACGACAACATTAACAGTGAGTCGCTGTGCTTCAACCACTGCTGTGCAATAGAACTGGCAGATGACGCAATAGACATCCAGAAACCCTTCACGATGTTTCCATCTGCAGAAACAGTCATAGAACAGTTTCAGAGTGTTCCTGATTTCAACTCTTCTCTTAGAGACATAGAACAAAAGTACAGAGATAACAATGGAGCTGGTGTCATTATTAAGAAGATGGCTGACCATCTCCCTGGGGCACTAATAGACGTCTTACCCAATCATCATGTGTGTGACATCATTGTACTGAAGGCAAATTGTCGTCCGTCTGTCATCAGTGTGCTTAAGTATGACTGTGACAAAGCAGCAGCTGAACATTATAACAGAACCTTGATATATCTTTTGAAGAGACTCTGTGTTCTCAGATACAGTCATATGTGTGACAGCAACACACACCTCTGTTTCCAGCGTCATTTGTATTACATAGGTGGTGGGTTCGACGTTGGGGAAGAATATATAAATTACCCCGAGGAATATCTGCGACCTACCACTGGGACACTGAATATCGTACGATATACCCTAGCTGGTATTCTGCTGCACTGTGAACCCTTGACAGACAGGTTCGGGGACATTATGGTCAGACATTTATCATCTATCCAGGCTAAGATACTGTGGGAAAAGAGGTCAAAAGTCACTGTGGTAGAGGGCAAAGCTGGGAGCGGCAAGAGTGTTTTGGCACTCGAAGCAATGCGTAGAATTAAACAAAACAACAACGATCAATCACGGATTGCCTTCCTCTGTCGAGGCAGGGGGCTGGCAGCCTTCGTCAAGTATCAAACCAAGATGATGGGGATCTGTGTAGACATCCAAACGTTAAGACTAGAAGTGGCAGAAGAGATGAAAGAAGAATATTTCAGTCAATACACTGACATATTCGTCGATGATGCCCATGCCCTCCCTCTATCAAGAGAGCCAGAATGGAAAGACATGTATCACTCTCTGTTCTCATCCCTCCGGAAGCCCAATTCTCATGCCTACATTTTGCTGGACCCAAACATGCAAGATTACAGAGGACTCGTTCCAACGAACTTCCGCACGGAAATTAAACGTATGACGCAAAAACATCGTTTCATCAAGCAACAGGATGTGAAAGTGGAAAGTCTGGGGAAAATAATACGAAACAGTAACCATATCTGTCAGTTCATCGCGACAAACCTGGGAGACGAAATGGACGAACTTCGAAATGTTAGAAACTTGCCAGAGGACGGGGCTTATCTATACATCATTGAAGACTTTAAGAAGGCAACAACAAAGGATGAAAAAACACTTAAAAAGTTAAATCGACTTTTACGAGCAGCACTGAAAGGCACTGTTTATGAAGAAAATCACCACAGAGATGACGAGGAGGAGGAGGAAGAAGAAGGCGGTTACTATTATTATCAAGCTCCCTTTTCATGTGGCTACGTCATCAAGGCCTCACAAAATAAAATCGATGATGCGAGGGACATTGATGCTACTTCTGTAAACACACTTAACAATCTACGCTTCCCAGCAGCTCTGAAAGATGAGGATACGGACCACGACGATGATGGTCATGGTGAAGACGAAGAGGGTGAAAATGATGACAGCAATGGTGATGCTCATGCTGCCGTAGAACAGCCTGAAGTCTCAACGCTAGAAACACGTTTACGAGAAGTTCTGAGGAACACAATGTATCAAGGAAGGCATGTAGCAATTCTGACAGAAAACACCAATGACAAAACATGGGTCCAAGACGTTTTAAGATGCATCAAATACTCAGTACAAGATGCCACCACCTTTCCCGTAAAATGCATTGTGGTAGATACGTTAGAAAATTTTGAGGGTTTGGAGTCTCCAGTGATTTTGTTCATTGTTCCGGAAACCTGGGGAACTGGCTACGTTGGATGTCTGAAGTACAGATTGTGTATCGCCACACGAGCCATCTCCAGATTGGAGTTCCTTGTTCCATGGGACCCCACCGGAAGGGAACAAGATCTGACAGATCTGAGGAGAGCTTTTCAGACAGAGGTAAGTCCTAGTCACACAAAACATCAACTGTGAACAATTACTAGTATCATGTTAGTAGCATTAAGATCTATGCTATCATTGTGCGTGTTTTTGTTGCCTTTCAGCAGCTGCCCTTCAAAAACAGCCCTGGTCTTCTACTGTAGTTTTTAGTATATAATATTAATGAGATTTGCCCTTAAGTGAGCTTGAAAGGTCAAAGTCACTCAGAATTCGAAGTCTTGTATTCGTAAAGAGGGCGGGTTAGGTCATATATTGCTATTTAACATCAATAAGAAATCTATTTGGGGAGTCAAGCGGCAGCATCACATTTGACCTTGAGTAACCTTGGTAGGTCAAACTCAGCACCTAGTGAGGGAGCCAAGGTATGTCCTATCTTACTGCTAAACACTAATAGCATATATATGGAAAGTGAAACTGCACCATCAGATATGACCTTGAGTGACCTAGAAAGGTCAAAGTCCAGCTCACTTAGATTCTGCGTGACAGAAGTATGTTATACATACATATGCCATAATACATTAGCTTTTTAATACTTTTTCCATGCTTTGCATCACCCTGTTGTGTTATGCTGGTCCGATGTTATCAATGAATCGTGCAGCATGAAGTAATTTAGTAGAACCTTGTTATTTTAAAGAACAGGCCCAGAATCTCAATGACTGTTTGCTTGCATAGCCACGATATGTAATGGCCTGTGCAATCTGGTTAATACATGGAATAAAGTGGTGTAGTGAGTATATAATGTACACACGTGACACGGAACATATACACTGGTGTAGTGCACAGGTATATAGGACCCTGGCACTGAAGGTGTACACTGCCTAATATACACGTCTGTTAGACTTATAGTATACAGATAAATCTATACCCGTAATACTGAAGGTGTACACTGATGTAATAATTACAGGTAATCTAGATATGGTTAGTTGGGGTATTACAATTGTGTAGTATGTATTTAATCCAGATAGGGTATTGGCGAGGTGCATTCTGGCGTACTCTTCATGCAATCTGGGTACGGAAACGGAAAGGTTACGTGGGTGCTGTACACAGATAATCTAGAAGCGGGGCAGGGGAGGTGTAGGCTAGTTTAGTGTACATGTAATCTTGACACGGGACACGGGCACAGGAGAGTTGAAATTTTACAGTAAGGGCGAATAAATTAACGCAGCATATACATATACAAAAGCCCCGATGTTAACACTATGCTTGTACACACGAGCTTTTACATAATAGTCACCATATGTGTACATAGGCTCTTAATCACAACATGTTGATATGACCCTCAGATGTTAGAATGTTTGCTGCTATTGTCTGCTAAGGTTGTTTCTACCAATATTACTGATTTATTTTTGCATGGATGAACCACTGTCATACAGTTCTTCATCCATAAAACTTACATCACCGACCAACTGCAGACCTGCTACGTAATTTAAACACATGTTAGATACTATGCAGTTGTATTTTAGACAGAGAAAGAAGCCGTTTTGACACGGGATTCTTTCCTTTTCATGTCACTGGGGCTTACCTGTAACAAAGCCCCTGTAGATAGGTAATGCAGCAGAAAATAACCAATATGATTAAATAAACACAGACCACCTGGGCTTCTGCTATTGGCCGAAGACTGGTGTCAGGTCAATCATACTATAAGCGAAAGGTGATTGTGCAGTAAATTTATCGCACGATCGTTCCAGTGGTAAAGACTAACGGGATTTTGCAGGTATGTAATATTTTTCAAGACTACGTGTAAGTTCAGTTTTTAGCTTGCTATCATTGACAGCCCACGAACATTCATGTCTGTCTATTACAGCCACCTGTTGACTATGGTAACCTGCAGATAACACGGGAAGACAGGATCCAGGAAGGGGATAGGTTATGGGGAATGTGTTTCTTCACTGGAAGACTGTATACTATAGAGTGGCGGTGGAAAGAAGCCTGGCCACCCACAATAACAGTGGCAGTGTATAATGTCACAAAGAAGGACACCCTCATGCTGATGGCCACATTGGACCTGCAGGGAGATGAAGCCGGGCAGCCCCGTGTAGACCGACAGAGTGGCCGAGTCTACATCCCATGTGGCCGCCGTGGTGTATATGTTGTTAGGTATGATGGCAGTAAGCTGGTCCCAGTCGCCACACTGAGATGTGTGGCGGAGGCTTATGGTCTAGCTGTGGTCTCCCGAGACACCCTGTATGTCTGTGGCTGGGCCAGTGAGTCCGTCTGTTCAGTCGATGTCACCAAGGACAGGGTCACAGCCAGACTTCACCCACCACGGGAGGTGAGAAGTGAGTGGACACAGCACATGGCAGTCCTGGGGGACACAGTACTGGTGGTGTATACAGGGGCCAACCTGGTTATATACAGACACGGCGTCTCCACACCAGGTAAACTGCTACCCAAACCTGGGGGACTACAAATGTTTGTGCATGGCCTAACCACTGACTATCACTCCAGCTTCCTACTTTTGGACAATGATTCACACACTGTGTATGTCCTGGACATCAGTGGTACCCTCACTCACACCATACCTATCCCTGGAGACAGACTGCCACTGGACTGTACTGTGGTGGGGGGACAGCTCTGGGTGGCATGCCGCAATGGTGTTATTATTGTGATATCATCACAATCACCTCGTGTTACAGACGATGTATCTAGACGTCTCCACTCTACAACTCTTAAAATGTCCCAGTCTGGATAATGCATTAGTATGGAAGGTCATTCTTGTTGTGTAGTCACTCTCCTAGTCAGGATATTAGTGCTGTGTAATTGAACCTGTCCTGACATCTTGTTTTTTTTTCATAACAATCACTCCACTGTAATGGTGTATCATGTTTCCCCCCTGTACTGAATTGCACTGAAGAACAGTATCAATATTACATTAATATGTTTTGTGTCTAACTGGCCAGGTCCAGTTATCTTTCTAATTGGCACTTATTTAGCTTATTTAGTTTTCATACATTTATAATGCAATAATATACCACACTGGTATTAAACTGAGATTGTTATTGTGTGAACGAAAATATGGCAGATGATAACACTCTAAGTGGATAGTGATACATGTATCTGGCTGCAATGCTATAGGTGTCTCCAGGCATGACAGCTGTTTACTTTACAAAGAACACACAAGCTAAATATTTATTGAGACTTGTTGAATGGTGAGTAATATTATATGGTTTATATGATCTTTTTTTGTACATAAACTGTTTGTCATGCAAGTGCAATGCGACATTTGGCCGAACGACAATTGTCGAAGATTTGGTCTACTGTTCCACTGGTAATTTGAAACTAATCAATAGTCAGATAATAATGACAGGGTTGTTTACTATACATTGCAGTGCTATTCTGATGATTCGGTATACACTGTTCAGACCTGACTCACTTCCCTTTCTATCTATGTCTCGTGGATATCGTTCCTACAATCATGTTTATAGCCATACAACAATAATTTCATAATGGTTTAATTTTTCGCCAGTTTGATGCTGTATGTTATATAGGTTGCTATAAAAGATCGTGTGCGTAACTATAAATGACATGTATCACTGTATGTTATTGTTGTAGCATATCTCAGTATATGTACATGTATTTATCGCACCATATATCAGCCTTTGATAGTGGTGAAAGGTGCTGATCTCCATATACAGATAATGGCCTCCATGTTACCTAGACGCTATACTTTCATGTCACGGCTTGGTTTGCATAGCGCAACAGTGTAAGACTGGAGTAGTCTATAAAACCAATACCCCCGTAGTACTAGTATTATCGATTTTAATATGTAGTTGAATTAGATGTGTACATGTGCACGGTAAGAGCAGAATATTGAATTCTTTAAAATGTATCTAATACGAATAACTTAGTTGTCAGGCTGTATCACTCGGCTGCCTTCATGGTCGAATACAATGGTATTCCACTTATCAAGCTTTGCTTGTGACGGTTCCACATTGACAATGTCACGTTTTGACTAATCAAGAAAAATATATGAAGGAAAAAATTGCTTACCGAGTGCATTTTTTTTGAGGGGGGGGGGTATTTTGTTCGAGACATAATAATAGCTATTCTGTTTTACTAAATCCCTTTCGCTCTTCGAATTACAGACCATTTTAAGACAAGTGAAATGAAAGACCACAAAAGGACATTGAAGACAAAAATACATGTTACAGCTACCCAAGTCCCAAATTTCACTCCGTTTTCACCACTATCAAGAACACCTCTGCCTAACTGTGTACCGTTACATGTAAGCAGAGCTAATACTCGCAATGACCATAACAGCCATAGCCCAAACCGTCAAGAGTGGTGCAAGGATGTCGGTGGTTGAATTGGACAAATTCCTATCGGCAACTTCTGTTGGCGTGAAAGTATGGTGAGTAGACATTACGTCTACATCGGATTTTGTTAAAACTGTGGTGGTTAATAGTTCCTCGGTCCTAAAATAGATGTTCCAGCCAGTCGTGACTGGGGATAGCTTCAAATCTTCTCGCCTGCTCGCCCCACAGAGTAAGACCTCACACACGTGATCCCGATAATGGAACGCCACAGCGCTGTAGTTACAGGCAGCAACCTTACACTCCTCCAGGCTGGAACCAAATAATGTCTCCGAG
>JAAUYG010252884.1_pt1 | contig 10548 bp, 14 predicted proteins | sample 7278091 | NCBI WGS metagenome assembly JAAUYG01 (sample SAMN14350201, study PRJNA611818) | marine sediment metagenome | isolation source: surface marine sediment (0.6m) | place: French Polynesia: Moorea | collected 2018-08
CATAGGTACCAAATGGCAACAGGAAATCCAAAGCAAACTGCAACACAAAGACAGGACACAACTTTCTTGGTTTGCTTTTTGCGGCTGATCTACGTTCTCAGAAATCTGCTTAATAGGGAATGACACACACACTGGGTGTGCACAAGAAAGTGTTTTTGCTGTTGCTGTCTTTACGCTACGCACCGTGTGAATGGGCCTTCAGCATTTCACCCAAAATGCTGGCAAAATCAAAACCTGCTCGATTTTTCAACGGCAACGTTGCCGTTACGTTGACACTGACGCGCAGTGTGAATGGGCCTTCAGAAAGATTCGTTCAATAGGCAAAGAAACAACAATTCTTCCGGAAAATGAGGGTCCACCAACCTCTGGGCAGGAGAGCGAGTTCTCGTTTCTTGAAGGCCTCGTACAGGGAGGGAGGGATGCGAGCCCCTTCCTCGTACCCGATGCGCTGCGTCACCAGCCACTTCTCCCAGTAGCCCTTGTTGTCCTTCAGCCTCAACGTGTACGTCACCTGAGAACGGGAGAAACACACACGTGTACGCCCTTATTCGTGACCCAGAATGTGCTCCAGTATCCTGACCTACTTTCAGCCAAGACACGTGGTTCCTTTGGAAAATTGTTCTGCCACTATCTGAGCCAAATTTCCTCAGCAAAGGGAACAGGTGGTTTTTTCCCAGCTTACATGAATTCAGAAGATTTTCTTTTACGTCATCATCTTGCACTTTTCAGGACAATGGAAGAATTCGCAGAAAGGGGATGTAGAATTTCGGCACCAACCGCAGAGCAGCTGATTTTGCCTTTAGTGCCTCCAGTGGGCAAATTCCTTGATTGACACCTCAGGTGGCAGTGGTGGTTTTATGAAGTTCTGATGGTTTTGTTTCTCACCTCCAGTGGTTGTATTTCCCAGAAGTAGATGTCGCCAGCTGTGATCTGCGCGGACACGTGCTTCACGTGATCAGCGAACTGCTGCCTCAACACCAGGTCCTCGCTCGACATCTCCACAGACACAGTGTAGGTGTTCTACCAATAGAAAATCAGAATTATCAGAACTGTAGCTCAACATCAACAGAACTGCTGATGAGATCCTCACTGGACATCTCCACAGACACAGTGTAGGTGTTTTGCAACAGAAAGTCAGCATCAACAGAGTTGGTGATGACATCCTCACTGAAATTCTCCAGTGTATTCTGCTCATGAGAACAGAGCATTCGTGTCAAAACCCTTTTCGGCAGGGTAAAGTTTCATATCAAGTTCTGATTCATCCAGGAACAAACAAAATGCTCGATACGGTTCAAAAGGCCATTCTCAAATCCATGCAGTTGTTCTTGTAATAAGGCCCAATCCACACTGGACGAGAGCGGGCAAATTCCAACGCAAATCCTTTGATGTTGCTTGGTGCAGTGTGGAGACTCCCATTCACATAAACAGGTTCCATTTGCTTGCGTTGCGCGTGTGCGTTCAGTGTGGTCAGACATCTGTGTAGCCAAGACCAGAATTCTGCCAGCAGATTCTAAAACCCTGACCCACTGTATACACAAACCTGCATGCGCTGACTGCTGCGGTTGATCTCGGAGATACTGATGCGGTTGACGTTGTTGACGAAGAGCAGGCAATCGTAGATCTCAGAGCGGAACTTCCCGAGCAGAGACTCCAGGTCATCCGTACTGACGGACTTGTCGCTCAGTTCCGACTCCATCGCCATACTGGGCGTGCGCAGTGGGAACCGGAACATTGTGGCCCCTGATAGGTCGAAGTAGTTGCCCAAATATGGCGGGAAAACGTCCGTGAAGATCTCCTGAAAATGAGAATTTTTTTCAAGATTTCTTCTTACTTCAGTTTTTTTTCTCTCAAAAAGGAAGCGCAAACAGGAAAAAGAGGAATGCTAGTGATGAACAAGAGAACGATGGTGGATTTTGAAAATGAGAAGCAAATTTGCTCAAGGCCAAGGTCTCTCCTTACAATTGTCATTCCAAAGGAGCCCAAACTTCCGTTGAAAGTTACATGGAAAAAGGAAATTTTGAGCCAGAAGTGGAATGGAATAGCTGGTGACCAAAACAGATGATTGATTCTACTGAATGTGGCGTTTTTTTTGCTGTGTATCAGACCCTCACTCCAGGGAAGCAACTAAAGCTCAAACCTGGCCTGAAGGTTTGACCCAATGGGGAAATTGTGAATTCTTGCTTTGTTAAGTTTGGGTTGTTAATAACTGCTTGTATTGTATTCAAGGGCATCACCTGTTTCAGTCCAGATCACAACCGGAACAATACCCGAACGAGTAGTTTCCAGATTTTATCTGGAGTAGATCTATTCATCTTGAAAGTTCCATGACAACTTTGGGGTGTTTGAGTATGAAGGGCAAAACAGCGTCCAGGTCAAGTGTGACCGTACCTTGAGTTCGGGGACGTCGTCGTATCTCCTGCCGGGCTCCTCGACGCTGGCGCCGGGAACGTAGCGGGCGTGCGGGTCAAAGACGCACAGGCTCTCCCCAATCCGCGGCCCGCACGTCAGGAAGGACGGGGCGTCCGTCAGGTGGTACACGCAGTTAAACCCGACCCCGTACTGACCCGTCTTGTTCGGGTCTGTCGTCTTGCTCCCCTCACCTGCAAAGTGACGAGTACCTATACCGCATACCCAACCCAAAACACACGCTTAAGTATACCAATGCAAAGAAACTGCGTACCCATGTACCCACAGCTGAGTAGCTTTGCAGAGCTCTGCTGCTGCCCTATAAAAAGCCTTACTGATACTAACCAGCCAGAGTATGTTGACACACACTCACTACCAACTGGCTACCTGCACCCTTAGGAACTCTACAAAAGCAGAGTAACGGTGCAGAGACACTGGGTGCGACGTCCTTCCAGCAAATCAACGTTTGGAGAACATGACCCCTGTGGTGAATGGATAACATGACCCCCCCCCACCTGTGAAGAAAGGAGTGGGTGACCCCCACCCATGTCCCCCCAAACCTCCCAACACACAAACGCAAGGACCTCCCCAGAAAGGGGGGCTGTTGTTGATTACGCTGAGTGTGGGGCCCAAGCTCACCCTGTGGGCTTTTTATCCCTGCCATATCAGCTGGTCACAACTGACAGCCACAAAGTAAACCTACCCAGTTTTTGAATCCCTGCCAGGTCCTCCTCAGAGAAGGGGCTGTTGTTGAATACGCAGAGTGCGCCGAGTGTGGGGCCCAAGCTCACCCTATGGGCAGGTCCCTCCCATCTCAGCTGGTCACAACTAACAGCCACAAAGGAAACATACCAAGTTTCTGAATGCCTGCCAGGTCCTCCTCAGAGAAGGGGCTGTTGTTGAATACGCAGAGTGCAGGGCCCTGAAGCGGCTTCCAGGATTCGTCAAAGACGCGCTCCGCCGGATGTGACCTGGTCAAGAGCACAAGAAAGGTCAAGGTTAAGGTGAAAACCCCACGGTCTGCAGAATGCTCAATGATATGATGTATGATACACCAGGGGCAATCAGCTGTGTGGACAGGTTCACCCAGTGAACGAAATTCCGCACGTTCATACAGGCATCACACACCACACAACCACATGAGATGTCGCATGACGTCAAGCAAAGACGGTTACACCCGCAGCAACATGAGAAAGTATGTGATGGAACAGCTGTCCATTTTGGCCTTTTTTGGCATTCTTCGCATCCTGTCTGAACCAAGGGCTGGGGATAGTGTACAGGTCAATACGCAGAAAACACAATGATGCCAGACCTGGGGTCCTTGATGAAGTGCACTTCCGTCGCGCATGCGTCATCCGCGTTCTGCAGCATCTCTTTGAGGATCTCCTTGTCGCACGGGTAGCTGCTCAGGATCCGCTTGATTCTGCAATGTAGATTACCGTCGTGAACTCAGAGGAATGAATTATGCAATGCAATGCAGATGATGTTCAGTACTTCATCAGATGAAATGGAGACGCCTTCTCTGATGTTTTTGTTTTCTTGACGAAGAGAATGGCGTTCAGACACTGGGTGTGAAAGTGGACAGCACATGGAAATGAGCAAGGAACGCACAGGCTGGCAAGAACTTCGCCCATTGGACAACAATGGTCAGGAGCCAAAAACAGCATTCAACCACACCTTCATAATCTGGACTGTTGGTTTAAATCATAGGATTGGCTTGATTCTCCAAAGCAGATAGTGGTGCGTCAATGTAAATTTCAAGAAAACCATCTTTGGTACATTTCCCCCAACATCTGTTTCACAGTTCTCACCTGTTTGTAAGTCTTTCCCTCTGGCCGAACGGAATGCCCTTGGAGTGTTTCTTGAGCACTTCTTGCCGGCGCGTATTCACACCCAGTTGCTTGGAGATAGCGAATGGGATGAGCGGGTGCGAGAGCTTGGTGTATTCATCCGCCGGCACCCACTGGCACTCCGGCTCGTTGTAGCACAGCTCGGACGCAGCACGCAGCACACAGTCCGAGTCCGGGATGAAAATAGTTCCGTACGCCTCCTAGTGGAGAAAGAACGCAACACAAATAGAAACAGTGCGGAGCAGAGACATTGTGGGCGCGACTGTCGAGTTCACAAGGGCAAAGGTAGCCAGTCGGTTGTGAGTGGTGTCAACATACTCCAGCAGGTAGTGTCAGCAAGGCATTTATCTAGGCTTACAGCAGAGCCAGGCAAAGCTGCTCAGCTGTATTTATCTTGGGTAGCTATGTGGTACCTTTACTTTGGTGTACTTGAGCATGTGTTTTGGGTATGGGTGTGCATTAAGCGTACTCATCACAATGTCATCCCCCTAATCCCCATAATCAACGTTTCGAGAAGATGACCCCCTATGGAAAATGGAGAACATGACACCCCCCCCCGAAACCATGAACATACATACGCTCCCTGCCGTGTTAAACCACTAAAGTGTGGTTCCTAAAGTTCACTGAAGACGGCTGAAGGCACATACCACTGGTGTGAATACGTTTTTACCCAAAGACACACAAGACTTGGTGCTTCTATTTTCAAATAGCAGAAGGCCATCACCACAATGGTGATTCAGTGCGGTCTCATTTCTCTTTTTGGCTGCAATCTTTCTTTCATTGAACAAACCAGCGTGTTTCCTAATTCCAGTGTGTTAGACCCTGGCATCAGACTTTGATTATCACAGCAAATGGCACTTCCGATATCCATTCTAGCAATGTCACTCCACTAGCGTAGTGATTTTAAGAGTGAACTGCATTGTCAAATGGGAGCGCGGTTCTTCTGCACCTGCAATAGCAGATTCAGTGCAGCTGTGTTTGTTTTCTGCAGCTCTAGCATGACAAACTGGTTGTGTTCGCACCTCGATGTCGTCGAGAGTTCGGTTGAGTTCGGTGAGGGATTCGTTCAGCAGGTTTACCAGGCGCAGAGCCAATCGCAGCGCCTCCCGGTCCAGTTCCCGCTCCTTGTGTTCGTCTCGCATCACCCGAAGTGTGTCTACGAAGTCCTGCGCCTGAAAACACAAGCACAACCAATGAACGCAGGAACCAAACAAGCGAACTGTGTTCACGAAGTCCTGGGCCTTAATGTACAAACACTGCCAGTTTTAGGAAGGCGCACATTTGAGTCGTACACAACAAGAATATTTATAAAGCCTGTCCACGACGAAAGGAAAAAGCAAAATAACTTGTCAATTTTCCCAACCAGCAATCACACAATGTATCACGTTTCAGTTCTGAATTCCCTTCCATGACAACAAGAGTGGAAAGGTTTCAGCAACACCAACGCCAAAGAACCAAATGTCTCTAAATTATGACTGCAAGGTCAGTACAACCCCGTTTTCTCAAGAAATGATCCAAAAAGTTGTGTGAAAAGAAGCGTCAAACAAGACAAAACCATTTTTTTTACCTCGAATGTCTCTCGGACGCCGAGCTGCTCGAAGAGGATGTTGTAGCTTCTGCGCATGATTTCCGGAAGTCCGTAGATGTAGGGGGCGCACGGGTGCGGGAAGTTAAACGCCACCTGATTGGGTGTCAGGAAACTGCAAAAAGAACGGCGCTCATTGGTTACAGGCACACTGAAAATTGGCAGCAAAAGTTCTCATTTGTTTCTCGTTCTGTCTGGGCATCAAAAAGCTAGTTCCAATAATGTGGAGTCTGCAGTTTCGACACGACCGTGGCGTCTGAAATATTGACAAGGCAGGACCATACGGACAGTCATCGTGGAAATCCTTCAGCCAACAACAGTCTTTCTTGGTTTTCAGTTTTTCTAGACCAAAAGGAGAGGGAGGGTTTGGACAGAAATACAAGAGGCACAAAAACTCATTTTGTAACTGGGATGGCTGTCATTTTTTGCCTGTATCTCAAAGAAATTGACAGACATGTTCCCTGTTCTCAGACAAGAGACAGTTTAAACATGAAACGTAAGTCTTCCACCTCAGTTCCAACGTTACGTTGCAACGCATACCTGCCTATCTTAACGTTTTAATCAAACGTAAGTAGGGAGAATTCACGGGTGATCACCGTTTGAGCCATACGTTCCGTTTGGTGCCTAAACTCTTAGGTCAAAACTTTGGGTTTTACCTTCCGTTGACGAAGATGAATCTCTTTTCCTTGTTGAGTTGTTTCAGCATGATTCCTTGGTTCTCGTTCTCACTGTTTCTCCTCACCAGTTCGTCTCCCTCAGCCTCTTCGTTCTCTGCTTCCTCAATCAAGTCATCCAAACCTGCAAAACACAAAGTTCCTCATGAAAGGCAACAAAGGTGGTCACGAATCGCATACGAATTTTTGTCGCGCCTTGCTCCTGCATTGTGGACCCCACCAACCCCCCTCTAGGACCCGAATACTCAATTCTCATACCCCTAGGCTAGGGTGTTTACAGCTGCAGACCGAAGCAAGTATACGCTGACAAAACGTCAAGGCCGAGCGCCCCCATCACGTGACATTCTAATACCCATCACATGATTAGGTCATGTGGTGGTAGGGGGGGTGTCATAGCCTGGGTGGGCGGGGGGGTCCTAACCCAGAGGGGGGAGGTCCGGCAGGACAATGACAACACAAACGTACATATTCCACAAGGCCGTCCGACTTACAACCGCGCTCAGCCTAACAAAAAGAAGAGATTCGCTGTCAGACAGGCCCATTTCTGCCTTCGATGTCAGCTCTGATGGTACTGCAGGTCTCCCAGCAGATTCATCTTGGCAGCTATCTTGTTCACTTTAGGCAGGACAAATTGATCTTCGCTGTGTTTGCGACTTTGGTGCTGCAAACGTTTTGGACAATCATGAGCACACGAACACACGAGTACCAAGAGGGTCATTTTCCTTCCCAGTTAACATTGTATTGACGAGTATAAACACCGCTTTGCTGAACCTAAAACCCATATGTGTAAACCCTAAGTACAGCTAGGCCAGGAGTACAGAGTACCCCTCACAGCCTATAGCTGAGCACATATATACCCAATAGCTTTAGCAGGAACCTATAAAACTTGCTGTCAGCTCTCACCTCCACAATATTTACCTACACAGACCAGGAAAGACTGGCTTCCTGTCCCTTTGCAACTCGACAGTGTGGAACCCTGTCAGGAGCAATGCCACTCCCTGAATGCACTGAGTTCTCACCCAGCTAGCAGCAGTGTTCTTGCAAAATGACTGAAGTCCAATTTACAGTCTCTGAATGCATTCTGGGTACTTACCCAGCTGACAGCAGTGTTCCTGCAGGTAGTGGTAGATACTGTAGGTGACTCTCTGCATGTGTTCTATTGAGTCCTTATCCTTGATGCCCGTCCACGTGTTGATCACCAGATCCAGCTGAGTTAACACCTGGAAGAACAGGACCAGATGCTAACCCCCCATCCACACAGGGCGCGCGATGCGTCATGCCACGAAAAATGGGTATCTCTTCCAAAATTTTCTCCTGCTCCTGCAGCACGTTGTGTGTACGTTGTGTGTGTGAACACCATATATAACAGCAGTCGTTACGTTACATGACGCGCTGCATCACGCGTCCTGTCTGGTTTCTGAACGAAATTATGTCATGGATGGTCACGTGTGGGGTTGTGAGCAGAAAGGGGGCAGGGCATCTATGATTCTGCTTCTGATTTTTATTTCTCACCTGGTCCAATGTGACAGTTTTTGGCTCAATGCCAAGAAACTCCTTGACGTCACTGGAACCACGTGGCACCACAGAGTCGTCCACGATTGGCTCGATGCAGCTGATCAATGGCAGCGCATCCACGGTGTACATGCAAGATGGCGACAGCAGCGCTTCCGGTGTGAACTCATCACCTGAAAGAACAAACGTAGTTCTGGTCCACTTGCTGCTGACAAGGTTCGAATGTGTTTAGAGTTTCAGGCTTTTCGTCTGACCAACACCTATGGTTTGCTCCCTTGCGTGCCATTCTCTTTTCCGAATGCCTCCACCAGTTTAGATGTAGGTACGAGGTTGAATGAACCAAAATTTCCATTTCTGCAATTTCTTGTCTTCGTCAGAATAACCAACCTCCCAACCATTTCCTGTCTGGAAGGGCATGACCTGGGGATGCAAGTCATACCTTTCTAAATGATGGAAAAGTTCCAGCCTTATTGGTGCACACAAAAGGGGAAAGAAAAGGAAGCTGGTTGGGCAGAAATAGCATGACCTAGAGATGGACCATATACCTTTCCAAATGATTGGGAAGTGATCCGGCTTCGGCAGTATGGGCAGGAACGGGATGGCTCTGAGTGACTCCTGGAACTCCACCAGATGGCCTTTCTCCTCCAGATTCACCAACTTCCGGTCTATGAACCACATGAGCGCCTTGGCTCGGACCATTGCCGTCATCTTCCCCACCGACTGGATGGATTCCGCACGGGCCACGATTTCCTGCAAACAGACACCCAGGAAAAATGTTACATTCTGTTGAGTTGGCGAAGGGAATAAGAAGCCAGGTTGAAGTGGTCTTGTTGCAGGCATGAGCAGCAGAGTTGTTTTCCAGATCTGTAAAACTGTCCAATGCTTCTAGAGATTTGATGTGGGTAGGCCCATCCAACAGATGCACTTCAGCCCAAAAACATCATGGGTCCATTGTGCAGTGGCCCCAAAACCAGCAAAGTATGTGCAGTCTGGTATTGGTCCCAAGATATTCCTGGGTGGGCGCCATCAAGCTGAACACTTACCTATGTGACGTGATTGGTGCATCTCAATCAGTTTACAACAGGCAATGGCTGTTGTGTAAACTGCTGACAATTGAAGTACTCACCTCCCACGAGATAGACTCCGTCGCCATCCCCAGTTGTCAGAGCAGGAACAGCGTCTCAGTACTGAGTACTCAGATACTCACAAACCTTACAACAAAAGTACTCACCTCCCACGAGATAGACTCCGTCGCCATCCCCAGCTGTCGAAGCAGGAACAGCGTCTCAGTACTGGAGTACTCAGAATTACTCAGAGGGAAGCGACTGTCATCCAGTGAGTACAGGGTCGCGAGGTCACTGTTCGGGTCAATCAGGTCAATAGGTCGCTTCAGCAGTTCACCTGAAACAGAATGAGCAAAATGAACATCAAGATTGTGAGTAAAGTTTTGGTTGAGCCATTCCTGCATTCGGGAGCAGGGCATTGAAGATGGCGGCTCATGTTCAGGCCACTGTAGGTCAAACAAAACCATTTTGTCTGGTGTCGAGGATCAGAAGTCACATTGGTATATAATGGCAGAACGTAATGACAAAATCCGCATTTCAATGTGGGCCTGATGATTTCTGAAGCAGCTGGCCACAACTGGAAGTTATAGGCATGAGGAAACTTTAGATCTGTGCCCTTTTTTCCTTGTTCTTTGATGCTGCCAAAACCACGTTTCTTGCTGGTGTGCAGATCTGGACAATTTTCGGGTCTGGGTATTGGGTACTGAACTGGTCAGCGGGTTTCTTCCTTTTTCCGTAGATTACCTATGGGCGTTGTGGGTATTGAGTATGTGGTCCAGAGGACTGTCCTGCTGGTTGATAGCATGAAGCACCAAGGGTTAGGGTGGTGGGTACTGTACCAGTGGGTATGCACACTGTACCTGTGGGTGTTGCGGGTATGCAGGCATTGACCCTCAGTATGTCGTCCAGGGGACCGTCCTGCTGGTTGATGGCATGAAGCACGAGGACAGTACTTGGGTTTGGGTATTGGGTACTGAACCAGTGGGTATCCATACCTGTGGGTGTTGCGGGTATGCAGGCGTTGACCCTCAGTATGTCGTCCAAGGGACCATCCTGCTGGTTGATGGCATGCAACACCAGGATGTCACGGTGCTTGTCGTCCACATACAGAATGTTCGGCATCAGAATCTCCCCCAGAAACCTGCAGGGGAAAGCAAAAGAGTTTCAGAATTTCGAGACAGTGTTACACGTGCAGTTCCAAGGCTGAAACTTCAAATTTCAGTGTTTGTCTCGTCAATCTAGGGCAAGCCTGTTGTGTTGATTATCCTTGTTCGAAAGTGTGGCAGTTTGTCAGGTTGCCAAAAGAACCTGGCACCCATGGATTCTGTCAAAAACTGCAATTTCACCTTCTACTGCAGCACACAACGCCATGAAAAACAGCCTCGGTGACACACCTCTTTTTCGTGACAGACCTCACTGAGAACGCTTGGTTCCTAGGCCCCATTCACACAGGATGC
>JAAUYG010068011.1_pt1 | contig 10547 bp, 6 predicted proteins | sample 7278091 | NCBI WGS metagenome assembly JAAUYG01 (sample SAMN14350201, study PRJNA611818) | marine sediment metagenome | isolation source: surface marine sediment (0.6m) | place: French Polynesia: Moorea | collected 2018-08
CATTAAGTAAACTTTTGCAACACTGACACGCTCAAACTATTGTATCATTATGTGACAAGTCACATATAACATGGTAATAACAGAAATTGTACCCTGATCGTGACAGGTACGAGAGGTATATGTATACATTGGTGAGACAGGGAGCATAAGATTCATTTCAGGTACTTCATTACTTGCTACTAAGATTCGGATCCCCTCAAACGCACACCCTAAGGTGTCAAATTTTAAAGATCAATTTTGAACTCTTTGTACCGGTAATACCAGAATCAGTGAAGTGTGAAAAACAAGAAAATCAAATATAGTAAAAATATATAACACACATAATCATTTTATTTTAGACCCAGCAATGCTAAGGGTCACGGTTATTTTTAAAAAGACTAGAAGCTCCCAAACAGATGTTTCCAGGTAATTATGTGATTACAGTTTTTGCATTTTCAGGTGCGTTCTTTGCAGTCTTTCAAGCCCGACTTCTATCCAACGGAACAAATCTACCCCATCCCCGTCCCCCAGACGGTAGAGATTCTTCTGTGTGAACTGGAGTTGGATACACTGTATGGCTACATATTGTATGGCTCAGGACCCGGTGATACAGCCAACCAGCCAACTATACAAGACAAGGGAATGTTCTGGACAGCTCCCGTCAAACCACCGGCACCACCCCAGCCAGTGGTGCTTAATATCACCACGACATACATAAACGTCCTTGTTGCTCCAGTGTCTGCTGAAGCAATCAAAGGGCAGTCACCTCTTACAGCATACGAAATACTGCTTGAAGAGCTAATAGAAGGGGTTCGCAATGTAACAGCGTTTGAGGAAATACGTTCCAGCCTAGAGTTTCAGATTGAAGGCGGTGGTGACATTACTGGTGTCACATACATCAGGCCACGCCGATCAGCCCCTGTGCCTTGCAACGATTCAGGCTTCTACATCATGGAAGACTATTTGCCAGGTGACATGCAGACTGAGACTGTGTTTGTTATTGGGAAGAATGAAGACGGAGGGGCGAGACTGAATTTTGTAATTAAGGAAAACAGGATGTACATGATATGTATAGGTGCTATGCGACGTCTCGATAAGGTGACACGAAGGTCGTTTTCCTGTCTGGATTTTCCTGTGTTCAGTTCTAACGACACAGCGTTATTGGCCGTTCCTATAAGGACAACAGACAGCAAAGCATCGTTAGTGGCTGGTGTAGTGGTCGCGACACTTCTGGTCATCCTTCTGGTGATTGCTGTCCTGTTTTATTTATACGTAAAGAGGAAAAATGAGGAATCGAAGCACATTGTGTATGCGGACATAGCATCCTACCATCACGGACCAACTCTCGCTGACCAATATTTCAGCAACCGAAACAACAGCAACAGTGAGCTGTATCACAGTTGTGATCCCATCGACGTTCTGAGTTCTGGGCCAGAAATACGGATCAAGCAGCGAGCTGACCCTGACAACTATTACATAATAAAAAAGAGTCGCCCAATAGCCATCAAGGAATTGCAGCAGTATGCTTCCCTCAATGACGAAATTGACTACACACTAGCAGACGAGTTCCGGCATTTACCGGACAAGTTTGTCGATGCAGTTCATGTGGCTTCCCAACCACAGAACAACATTTATAACAGAGCCGCCGAGGTTATACCCTATGACAAGAATCGGGTAAAGCTTACCCGGAGCTCCGCTAGTGGTCATACCTACATCAACGCCAGCTTTGTGCAGTCCATAGAGCGTCATAACTACATCGTGACCCAGGCCCCGCTATCTGTCACCATTGCCGACTTCTGGAAGATGGTTTGGGAGCAGGAAGTTGGGACCGTCGTGATGCTGATGGAGCTGGTTGAGCCGCAGAAACCGCAGTGTGAGCAGTATTGGCCAGACAGAGCATCGACCACAACCTACGGAGATATCCGAGTTAGCATCTCCAATCAGGAATACACATCTCATTACAGGATCCGAGACTTGAAGCTGACACACAGCGAGGACGGAGAGCAACGGGAAGTCACTCACTACCAGTTCATTTCCTGGGGTCGTGGAGGCCTCCCTGTTCATCCCATACCCTACATGGACTTTGTCCGACGAATCCAGGAAGAACGTGACAGAAGCATGGCTACGCTGGTTCACTGTCACGCTGGGGGTGGACGCAGTGGCGTGTACATCGCCTGTGACTCGCTCCAAGGACAAGGAAAACAAACCAGCAAGGTTGATGTCCTCCGCTGTGTCACTAGACTCCGCCTTGAGAGACCCAACCTGGTCAAGACCTACAAGCAGTACTGCTTCGTCCACGAAAGCCTGGCTGCTGCATTTGATCATCCAGAAAGCCGCATCAGTGGTGAGCGTTTTCAGTTTGCCTTCGACAACCTGTTAAATGTCCGCACACCTCAGAGGATGTCAATCCTTGCCCGTGAATATGAGGACTTGAGAATCCATCGGCTGCGCCTTCAAAAGAAGTGGTCAAACAACGGGAGTGCCTTCGCTGATGTATCAGTCTTTCACAGCCCAAAGAAGAACCGTGGCAACACGACAGAATCGGAAGTTCCTGCATCCTTGCAAGTTGAACTGGACCAAATGGACTCCGACGTCACGGGGAAAGCCTCAGAAGAGGATACGACTGGACGCCCGGTATACCTGAACACTTTCAAACGAAAAAACGCTGTCATGGTGACTCAATATCCCTCCCCTGACCAAATCCAGGATTTCTGGAAGCTTATTCTTCAGAACGACATCCGATGCATTCTGGATGTCAGCGCTGAAGGGATCCCATCCGCCCGACCGCTGTACTGTCCAGAGCCCACAGAAACCGTGCTCCACGGCCAATACACAATCCAGGTTAGATCGCAGCCCAACAAACCATTCGAGACATGCACGAAAAAGCAGTTTATCGTGAACCCCACTGCTGCCACACCAGTGACTGCGTCAACTTCCACAGATCAGACCTCAACAATGAACACTACTACCTCCCCCCGGGCCATCGACGTATTTGAATGGCACGGGTGGCCAGCGGATAAAGTCGTCCCGGCTGCCTCCACCCTGCTAGATGTGTTACGCCTGGTACGCCAGTGGGCATTATCCCAGGAAGGCGTCGGGAACCTGCCAGTGGTACTAGTGATGGGGTGTCAGGTGGGGCGTGCGGCGTTGACGTGTCTGGCGTGGGGACAGTGCGAGAGACTGGAGGAGGAATGGCTGGTGGACGTCTACTCCAGTACAAAGTACATGCATACTGTGGTGCCACGCGGTGTCAGCAATTTGGTATGTGTACATGGATGTTGTACTGCATGTGGTACTGATCGGTTTTGAAAATTTAGTCAAAATAGCATCAGTTAATAACGCTACTTCTCAAATTGAATAACAAACTTAAAAGTCCAAAATAATTAGCCATTACCTATTTAGTTACACTTTTACTTTTGTCTGTTGCCCGCAACATCAGTATCTATGGATCATATCTATTAAAAAAGCACCATATATAATAACATAATATTTTAAATTCAAATAATAAAGATGTCTTTTCAATTAAGTTCTTGAAACTTTCAACCAGTTTCTGTACAATTTATGACCACCATCCACATGGCAGTGCTGGGACCAATGAAATTACTCTCGTTTAAAGATACAATGTACATGCTTATGCAAGTACACCTGCATTTAAAATCATTTGAAATAGGACCGCATTCTTCTGGATGACTTGCATGGAACAGAGAACATTTATGTTTTGTATGGATATGTGTTATTCCACAGCGTCCTATGAAGCTACTGTAAATTCATTAATGTTCGCTGGGATTAATGTTTGCGTTTTAGCAACCAAACCATGTTCGCAGGGATTAATATTTGCAGTTAAATCAGATCTCTTTAGTTATCTAGGTACATAAATTATGTTTGCTGGGTATTTATTTTTGCGATTTAAAGATGGTCGCGAAATTCGCCAAATACATTTTCCCCAAACATTAATGAATTTACAGTATTTGTTCCAAATTACAAACTCAAATTGGATACAGGCAACTACTTCCTATCACTAAAGTACTTTTATGTCCCTATCCTCCCACAGGATCAGTACCGTTTACTGTACAGAGTGATGAAAGAAGCCGTTCACCAGCTGCAGATATCCGGAGACAGACAACCCTGCAATCAGCATGGCAGTCGTGGCGGCACTCCTAGACGTACCCTTCTGGATCACACCGGAACCGTCAGCTCCAGCCTCCCCAATCCGGAGGCCGGTCCTCTCTAGAAAAATCTTAGAACTATATACTCTTAAAGTATGTAAAATATTATTCGATATTTAAGGTTACTTCTTAAGTCCTTACCAAACTTTTCGTGAAATTAGGTGGACCCTGGATTTTTTTTAGTGAAAAAGGATACAGTGATAATACCACAATCATTAAGCATACAGCATGGTCTCTATAGGCCTTTGAGCTGTAACCCAGATTTTAGTTGTACAGGTGTGAACTGCAATGAACATTCCGTTGGAAATCTCTATAAATACAAATAGCTTTAACTGTACATCTTTCCTCAAGTGAATCGGTTTAAGATTTTATAAAGGCACCATGGGCATAAAAATGGAATGGATATAATAACCCAGATAGCCTGCAGGCTTTATTGCTGAAGAGTACTTCAAGACCATCTTTCATTCATTGAATGAGCATTCAGGGTCTTTGCGGCAGATAACGATACAACCAGGAGTTGTTGACTTGATAGATACAACAGTAACGTTGGTCACAAGGTTTGGTTTGAAATTGAGAATGTTCCTGTTGAAGATCCTTCTGCTTAATGAGACTCAGTCCAATAGTTGCATGTCTGGAAGCCATTAGCCTACATTTAGTTAATAATATTCTGGGTTAAAATTCAGAAAAACTAAAAATTACATATATATTTTTTGTAAATAGGTATTAATGTAGCCATATATGGGTATACAAGTAACATTTGATTTGCCTCTAGTTATACGGGATATTTTGCATGTTTTGAATGGCCGTTTACTTTGTTGGCAACCCTGGGATAGTGGTGTATATTAGGATCAATCTAGACACATGATGGGTATGTAACCTGACAAAAGACTATCATCTAGATATTTCCTACATCCAAAGCAGTATCAGGCCTAACAATGTTGAGGATGTAATTGGATGTGTTGCTGGATATTTTGGATTGGTTACTAGTACAGTAGACTAATTAGCTTCACATATATGTACATATTTGTATGTAAAATTGCCAAAGTCTTTAAGGCATCGAGTTCGAAAAAATAAAATGTTTTTGCATACAAGCACTTGTGTTAGCAAAATAAAGCATATTTGTATACATTTACTAGTTTGTGTCTGGTTTCAAGTTATAGTACACTTGATTATTTGGTCATTTCAGTATATGTTTTGAGTGCTTGCAAATTGCTGAATTTTCACTCAGTGTAAATAAACTGAAGGGAGGATAACAGAAATCCCAGCCAGCCTGAAAATTCTCTTATATGACATACAGATTCATATTATTATCCTACCATGTATACTGTACAGATTTCCTACTACAAATGTACTCAAAATGTAACTGACCTTAACGTTGACCTTTCAAAGTCACAAGGTCGAATATAATGGTGCATTTGGATTCCCTATATGACTTCCTACTAGTGTTTAACAACCATATCCCAACTCTGCTCCTTCATGAAATACTGTAAACTCATTAATATTTCTGAGGGGTTTATTTGTCAAATTTCATGAGTCCTTAAATCGCAAATAAATACCAGCAAATATACCGGTAATTGCAGAATGAACTTGTTTTAACAAGGCCTAAGCTAACTACAAATATTAATCCTGTCAAGTATGAACATGGTTTTATCTCACATAAAAATAATTTCTAGTATATCAGATGTCAAAATCTGAGTGACTTTGACCTTTCAAGGCAACTTAAGGTCACATCTGATGGCGCCATTGGACTAAAAAAATATGATTTCCTATTAGTTAATAGTAACATATGGCCTAAATCAGCTTGATAAGAGATACAAGCCTTCAAAATCCGAGTGGCCTTGACTTACCTTCAAGGTTACTCAAGGACAAGTATGATGGAGTGAGGTCATTGGACTTTGTATGACTTTTTATTAGTGGTTAAAAGTAAGAGATGATTAACTCAGACCCTTTATGAGATATAAGCCTGCAAAATGTGACCTTGACTTAGACCTTTAAAGGTCACTCAAGGTCAAATCTGATGGTACAGTTGGACTCCTAATTATAATTATGATATCCTATTAGTGTGAAGCAGTAGCCACATGTCTATCTCTCCTGTTTAGCTGTTATAGGCACTTGAAAATTACTTCCCTATCTCTTATCATTAGGTCAAAATTTAAACACCCTGCAAGGCCTGCATGCACCCTTACACCAGGGTGATTTTTCTCAAAGTCTAATCATTTCTTCCCTGAGTCAGAAGGCTGCTGCCAAATATAGAGTTAATTGGTGAAATACATTTTGAGATTGTGTATTTTGTTAACATACACACAGACAGACCTACACACAGAAGTATCACAAGAAACCCCGCCTAGCTGGAGAGGTTTAATGAACGTATACCTAGGTACACGTCGGAGAAGCCGGGTTGGTGGTGTAACATCGAATTAAACTTACATAACTCGACAAATTGGTTTAAATTGTTTATTAAAACCGCAATAAGACCATCACGTTCTACTTCCAACAGGTTTCTATGGCAACAGTAACATGGCACAGAAATCGGCAGAAAAGAAACCCGTCGCGGACAGATCTCAACCACGTCACAACAGCACAATTGTGTTCATTCTCTGCAAAGTATTTGACAGATTTGAGATCGACCAAAATACTGGACACAAATAGCCATCACAGACACAAACTTCAGCTTGGAAGGAAGGAAGAGGAATGTGGGAAAATATCAGATACATGTTTTACATGTCAGAATAGATTCTCGGCCATTTTACCCCAAACTTGTTACGTTGCTGTGCTTGCATGTACATCTTCATTCGGAAAAATTCATGATCATTAATACTGAGTACGAAGTTCTGTACCTGTAATATGTATTAACAATTCTACTTCAGTACCATAGACGACCCGTGTCCCTTCCAAGTAAAAGAACTTCATATCGGATTGGGTCTATGTTTTTACTCAAGACATCTTATTTCAAACATTACATTTCCACCACAACCTGAAAATTTCATGTAATGTTCTAAGTAGTTAAATATTTCATCCGCATAATTCATGTATTCTAGTCCTATTAAAAGTGCCATTATGAGCAAGTTCTGTTGACCCATCATAATAAACCAGAGCCTCTCCCAGGAAGAACACGCACAACTGTAGTTAGTCTTAATTTTAGTGGTTACACAGCAATGATAATTGCCAGTGTTAAAGTCGGGACGTATAAACTGGCTGAATATGATACCGGTATATTTTTTTGAGCTTTTTTCAGCATCATCTTAAGCATATTCTATGACAAACCAATAGAGTAGCAGTAATTTTGATGAAACGAGTCTTTCTATTCAGTGACATATAAATGAGGAATTTTCTCATTTTACAACAATACATGTACATGGGAATACCCCCCCCCCCCCTTTACAACAATAGATGTACATGGGAATAACTCACCCACCCCACACCCCACCCCTTGTGTTTTGGTACTGATCCAGAGTCAACTTGTAAAACTTGCATTACCAGTCCCAGAATTGGTTTCTTCATTTGTAAATTCTGAAGGTAATTAACAAGAATTAGTTATCGCAAGCACTACCAGATACCATTTAAATTCTGACAACATATAAAAAAAACACCACAATATTAATTACTACTTCCTACAGTTACAAAGAGATGGCATATTAATCAAACTTCGAAAATTGAACATTTGGACAATGTAAAACAATTTTAAAACATGAACAATTGCTTTACACTTTACATGTTAAATGTCAAACAATTATACATTTTTTTTTTCAAATTATACACAATTTCAACATTTTCATGTAAAAGCAGTAACTTTTTTATAATTTGTGAAATCAGTATGCATTGTGCAGTGTATGTTACCAGAACAACACCCTTGCCTCTCCATATTGAGGTAGAAGGTCCAAACAGAGTAAAACTACAATACACCTGACACAATAATCCTCTGACAGAGTAAAACTACAATACATATGACGCAAATCTTTTGAGAAACAGATTAAAACTACAATACATTTTTCGCAAAATCTCTGTATCGTGCACAGCATCTGCAGGACCAAGACAAGTACACAAGGCCATGAAACCACATATGTGGAAAATTATTCGCAGTTATGAAGTCGGTAGTTACTTTGGCAATGAAAATTTTTTTGCAATTGCATCAATTAAACCAGAAAATCTTGGCAATGGTGTTATTGTAATCATGGAATCAATACAAAATGAAACTATTAAAAGGTGATTTTTAAGTTGCGTCAAATGGGTACAAGAGTATAGGGAATAAACATACAAATTAGGTCATATACATGTATTTATAATAAGCAGTCAATGTGCTAATATTCGAATGCTAAATGCTCACTTCCCTGCAGTAAGAATGCAGCCAGTACTACATCTTCAAAACTGATATAATTACAACTATATATAATTACAACTATGCTGGAATTTTGCCCAATTTTGGATCCAACCAAACTTTCAACACAAACAACTGCCTAATGTTATTTATCATTGTTATTATATTAATATGTATAGCAGCTATTAAATTTAAATATTAACTTTTTTCAAGAACTGACAATGACAGAGTCATTCTGTGCTAAGAGTATCACCAGCTACATCCACTTGTGCAATATCAATGTTTTCGGATACAACAGACCTGAAAATAGACAAACTTTCTACAGACTAGCAAATTCTACACATCTATAGTTCCACATGCTAAGTTGTGTAAATATGAATGTACTACAGTAACTATTTTAGTAGGACTAGTGGTACTATGTCATATACAGTGGGGCCTGTTCTGAGAGACCATATACATGTACCTCTTAGGACATACATTGTGCGGTCTTTAGATGTGTCGTCACTGGTGTCAGTTTCAGACATACTGACGTGTTTTTTCTGTCGTGGACTTCTCATCTTTTAAGATAGGTGCTCTGACATGGCAGTGGTCTCTCAATACAGCCTCCAATGTATTGGGAATACACTTCAAATAACAAGTGATTTCAAACATGAAACCCCATACAAGTACATATGGACAACACAGGCACATAGTACATAAATATATATATATATATATATTAAATGTATGACACGTTTTTCATTTGGATGCTATTAATCTGTACATAATCTATACATAAACCACAGATAGTCAACAACATCATCCATGTCATCATTAGGAATCACTAAATGAACTTTAAGAGAAGATCACCTTCATAGCATTTGATTCACCAGTAATTTCATTAAAAATTTTCTCAATTCTCAATATCTCACATTTGCGAATACCAAAAATCTCCTAATAGATGATATCAAGACCTGGGATCATGTTTTTCTACATAAGTTATGAAGTACCTGCGATGGTTTGGCACTGGCTGTTACAACACGTAATATTATAAAAGAAAAAAAAAAAAAAGAAGAAGGAATAACCCTGTGACACAAAGATCATGAAAAGGGTTTACCGCCGGACATTGAAAGACAACCGAGATGGAATTACAAACCCGTATTTTGTGACAAGAGATAGGATTGGTTACGCCACGCCGTACTCTGCAACACCAGATATGATTGGTTGCCACATAATTGATAGTTATCCTGAGATCAAAAGGAACAGGTATTGATTTTCGTGGTAATAGTGAGCACTTACAATGGTCCACAATAACTGTGACGCAGTCTGAGTGCTAATACTGATTTACTCTCAGCAGTAATGCTTCCGGGAACACTAAAAGCAAGCGAGGCACATGTTCACAGATTCAGTCCCTAAGCTCTGAAGTCTACAGCATGATTATTAGGTACGAGATTCGCAGTCACAAAAGTACATGTACTCGTAATTACAAAACAATGCGGGTTGGTGATGGATCATTTTGTAATTGGTGAACTGCGAGTCACTAACTACTCTGTCAATGGTCACTTCTAAAAAGTAGCGTAGGGTTTTGGCGCAACAAGACTCCTAATACCCTGGTGAAGAGGTAATGAAATGAACTGAACACACATGAATGCTGTCATATAGGTCTCAGGATAGAGTACAACAGCTAACAGTGGTTAAGGTCTATGGAAACGACAATCTAAAAGCTGGCCTAGGCATCAATGTTATTGCATGCGCAACCTGTAATACACCAGTAGCAGAGGATGCCATATTAAAAATATAGCACTGTGATGGTAGCTATTACATGAAAGAGTCTCAATCTCTGCCGCATACATATATACTTTCATATAATACACTAATTCCATGCACGAAACCCCAGCCTGTTTCTTGTGCACACTAGATCTTTGCACTAACTACTTTCATAATTTAAGAACCAATTCATTACTTTGGTTTTGACCAAATCTTCTAACTTCCAGTGTGCATAACAAGACATGGCAACAGTAGTAGAAAAGTCCTGCTTTGCATTCTTGTATTTCAATATTTTCTTGAAGGACCTAGTACAAATTAAAATACATGCACAAATACAGTAC